>Ga0114916_1000775_pt1 | contig 19976 bp, 17 predicted proteins | sample MalvirAntarct_66_FD_83501 | JGI IMG/M metagenome (GOLD analysis project Ga0114916, IMG submission 83501) | Marine viral communities from the Global Malaspina Expedition - Malaspina viral metaG Antarct_66 | ecosystem: Environmental > Aquatic > Marine > Oceanic | place: West Anvers Island... | reverse complement strand
GCTTGTGAAACGGCATGATCACTGCCAGGTAAAGCCGGCCAAGAGAATTGTGGCGCTTGATCAGCGTCATCATCCGCACCGCGGTCCGGCTGTCCGGCAGGGATTCCGTTTCCACAACGATGCGGAAATCGAGATGCCGGTCGTCAAACCCCAGAATGCATTGCTCTGGCGTGTTGCGGATGATCGGGAAGATACCGACGCGACCGCTTCCCTGCGAGGCTGCTTCCGGCTCACCCTTCAGGCCAAACGGCCTGACCAGCAGATTGCGCAACGCCATCAACCCGCCGACCCATCGCGGCATCCTTTCGAACGCGCGCCGCGCAGCCGCCTCTGCTGGAAGCGCCGGATCGTCGCTCAGCGTCTCGAAGCAGTCGCCCCAGTCCGCACCCGGAAACGCCGGATGCGGCAGGGAAACAGGGATCTCGCGGGCCTTCATCGAACTGGCAGCCCCGTTTCCGGTCGAGGCTCTAGATATGGATCGGCTTGAAGAAGGTCGCCAGTGCCGCTTCCTTGACCGCTTCCGACATTGTCGGGTGGGCGTGGCAGGTGCGGCCGAGATCCTCGGACGATCCGCCGAACTCCATCAGCACGGCGGCTTCATGGATCATGTCGCCGGCGCCGAAGCCGATGATGTGGACGCCGAGCACCCGGTCGGTTTCCGCATCCGCCAGCACCTTGACGAAGCCGTCCGGCGTCTCCATCGCCCGCGCCCGGCCATTGGCCGAGAACGGGAACTTGCCGGACTTGTACTTGACGCCGTCGGTCTTGAGCTCTTCCTCGGTCTTTCCGACGGAAGCCACTTCCGGCTGCGTGTAGACCACGCCCGGGATCACGTCGTAGTTCACATGGCCCGCCTGGCCAGCCATGATCTCGGCCAGCGCCACGCCTTCGTCCTCGGCCTTGTGCGCCAGCATCGGGCCGGCAATGACATCGCCGATGGCGTAAACGCCCGGCACATTGGTCTGATAGTGATGGTCGGTGCGCACCCGTCCGCGCTCGTCGAGCACCACACCGGCGTCCTCGAGCCCCAGGCCCTCGGTGAACGGCTTGCGGCCGGTGGCGATCAGCACGATGTCGGCATCAATGGTTTCGGTGTCACCGCCCTTGACCGGCTCGAACGAGACCTTTGCGCCGTCCTTGCCAGCCTTCTCCACGCCCGTCACCTTGGCGCCAAGCTTGAACTCCATGCCCTGCTTGGCAAGAATGCGCTGGAACTGCTTTGAGACTTCGCCGTCCATGCCGCCGAGGATCTTGTCGAGATACTCGACCACGGTCACCTTGGCGCCGAGCCGGCCCCAGACCGAGCCCATTTCCAGCCCGATGACACCGCCGCCGACGACGACGATATGTTCCGGCACCTTGTCGAGCGCGATCGCGCCCGTCGACGAGACGATCACCTTCTCGTCGATATCGACCTTTACGCCGGGAATGCCCGCGACATCGGAACCGGTCGCGATCACGATATTCTTGGCTTCGAGTTCCTGGGTCTTGCCGTCGTCGCCGGTCACCGACACCTTGCCTTCACCCAGCACCTTGCCATGCCCGATGAAGCTGTCGATCTTGTTCTTCTTGAACAGGAAGGCGACGCCCTCGACATTCGATTTCACCGTGGCGTCCTTGTGCGCCATCATCTTCTCGAGATTGAGCTTCGGCTTGCCGATTTCGACCCCGAGGCTCTCCATGCCGTGATTGGCATGCGCGAACACTTCCGACGCATGCAGCAGCGCCTTTGACGGAATGCAGCCGATGTTCAGGCAGGTCCCGCCGAAGGTCGCACGCTTCTCGATCACGGCGACCTTGAGGCCGAGCTGCGCCGCCTTGATGGCGCAGACATAGCCGCCGGGTCCGGAACCGATGATGATGACGTCGTAGCTCATGGTCTTGTCCTTATGATCGAATTCATTCCTGGCAGGCCTTCAGCCGAAACACATCGCCGGGAAGCGTTGTTATCCGTTCGGCCTGCCATGCCTGTGACTGCATCACCGCCGCGCCGAAATCGGGCAACAGCAACCGGTCGCCCGCCGTCCGCATCGCCTCTCGCGCCGGCAGCCAGTCCACCGCGCCTTCGACACCGATGGTGTAGATCGGTCCTTCCCAGACCGTGCAGGCGGCAATTTCAGCACCGGTCGCATCGCCTTGCGGGCAGTCATGCATGATCACGCCCCAGGGCCGGTCCGGCTCGCCCGCCATCATCACCACGCCGTCCATCGTCACGCCGCTCTCGGCAAAACTCAGGCTGAACCGGTGCTGCATGCCGTCGACATCTCTCAACGGACCGGCGAAGGCGATCTCTGCGCCGCTCTGCGCTTCATCATAGATCGCCAGCGCCTGCGGACAGGCCGCAATGGCCGGTGATCCGCTTGCGGCCATCATCATGGCAGCAAGCGTCAGTGCTGGAAGGCGGGCCGAAGCCATCATCCTGCTCCTTAAAGGTCGAGCACCAGGCGTTCCGGATCTTCCAGGCTGTCCTTGACCCGGACCAGGAAGGTCACGGCTTCCTTGCCGTCGACAATCCGGTGGTCATAGGAAAGCGCCAGGTACATCATCGGCCGGATCACCACCTGGCCGCCGATTGCCATCGGACGCTCCTGGATCTTGTGCATGCCGAGAATGCCCGACTGCGGCGAATTCAGGATCGGCGAGGACATCAACGAGCCGTAGACACCACCATTGGAGATGGTGAAGGTGCCGCCCTGCATGTCGGCCATCGACAGTTCGCCGTCGCGCGCAGCCCGGCCAAGACGGCCGATTTCCTTCTCGATGTCGGCAATGCCCATCTGGTCGGCATCCCGCACCACCGGCACCACCAGGCCCTTGTCGGTGCCCACCGCCACGCCGACATGGCAGTAGTTCTTGTAGATGATTTCAGTGCCGTCGATCTCGGCATTGACCGCCGGGATTTCCTTGAGCGCATGGGTCACCGCCTTGGTGAAGAAGCCCATGAAGCCGAGCTTGACGCCGTGCTTCTTCTCGAACAGGTCCTTGTAGCGCGAGCGCAGGTCCATCACGGCGCTCATGTCCACCTCGTTGTAGGTGGTCAGCATGGCGGCGGTGTTCTGGGCTTCCTTCAGACGCCGGGCAATGGTCTGGCGCAGACGCGTCATCTTCACCCGCTCCTCGCGCGGTGCATCGTCCTCCGAAGAGGCCGGGCGCGCAGCGGCGGGTGCGGCAGCCGGAGCCGACCCCTTGCCGATGGCGTCGAGCACATCACCCTTGAGCACCTGGCCGCGCTTGCCCGAGCCGGCCACGTCGCCGGCATCGATATTCTTCTCGGTCATCATCTTCTGCGCCGACGGCGATGCGGGCATCTTGCTTTCGCTGATTTCGCTGCCGCCGGCGATCTGGGCAGTCTTCTCCGCTGCCTTGCCGGTCGACTCCGCTCCGGACTTGTCGGACGCCTGTGCGACCGCGTCCGGCTTGTCCGCCTTGGCCTCGCTCTTGGCCGGGGCCGCACCCTCGCCCTCGGCGATCTGTGCGAGCAGCGCGTTGACTTCGACCGTCTCGCCGTCCTTGGCGAGAATTTCGCTGAGGGTTCCCGAGACCGGCGAGGGAACCTCGATCGAGACCTTGTCGGTTTCCAGTTCCACCAGCGGCTCGTCCACCTTCACGGTATCGCCGACCTTCTTGAGCCAGGTGCCGATGGTGGCTTCGCTGACGGATTCACCAAGGGTCGGGACGCGAACTTCAGTAGCCATGATATTTGTTTCCGTTCTTTTTCAGTCAGTCAGACAGTTGTTCGGCAACGCTGGCGGCCTCAGCCGCCCAGCGCATCCTCAAGGAAGGCTTCAAGTTGTGCAAGGTGCCGCGACATCAGGCCGGTCGCCGTCGAGGCCGAAGCCGGACGGCCGGTGTAACGGACCCGCTGGAACTTGGCGTCGATATGCGCCAGCACCCATTCCAGATAGGGATCGATGAACGACCACGCACCCATGTTCTTGGGCTCTTCCTGGCACCAGACCATCTCGGCATTGCGGAAGCGGCTGAGCTCGTTGATCAGGGCCTTGGCCGGGAACGGGTAGAGCTGTTCGAGCCTGAGCAGGTAAATGTCGTTGACGCCGCGCTTCTCGCGCTCTTCATACAGATCGAAATAAACCTTGCCCGAGCACATCACGACACGGCGGATCTTGTTGTCCTTGACCAGCTTGATCGGCTCGTTCTTGAGCACCTCCGCATCGTCCCACAGCAACCGGTGGAACGAGGTGTCGCCCGACATTTCCGCCAGTGTCGACACCGCCCGCTTGTGCCGCAGCAGCGATTTCGGCGTCATCATGATCAGCGGCTTGCGGAAGTCGCGCTTCATCTGCCGCCTGAGGATGTGGAAGTAGTTCGATGGCGTGGTGCAGTTGGCCACCTGCATGTTGTCTTCCGCACACATCTGCAGGAAGCGCTCGAGACGGGCCGAGGAATGTTCCGGACCCTGGCCCTCATAGCCATGCGGCAGCAGGCAGACGAGGCCAGACATGCGAAGCCACTTGCGCTCGCCCGACGAGATGAACTGGTCGAACAGCACCTGCGCGCCATTGGCGAAATCGCCGAACTGGGCTTCCCACAGCGTCAGCGCGTTCGGCCGCGCCAGCGAGTAGCCATATTCGAACCCGAGAACCGCCTCTTCCGACAGCATCGAGTTGATCACCTCGTAGCGCGCCTGGTTGGGCGCCACATTGGCGAGCGGAATGTAGCGTTCCTCGGTTTCCTGGTCGTAGAGCACCGAATGCCGCTGCGAGAACGTGCCGCGCTCGACATCCTGGCCCGACAGGCGGATCTTGATGCCTTCCTGGACCAGAGAGCCGAAAGCCAGGGCTTCACCCATGGCCCAGTCGATACCCTCGCCGCTCTCGATCATCTTGGCCCGGTTGTCCATGAAGCGCTGGATGGTGCGGTGAGCCTTGAAGTCCGCGGGCACTTCCGACAGCTTCTTGCCAAGTTCACGCAATTGCTTGAGTGGCAGCCCGGTCTTGCCGCGGCGCTGCTCATCCTGGTTGTCGGCGGTGCGAAGCCCGGACCACTGGCCGTCGAGCCAGTCGGCCTTGTTCGGCTTGTAGCTCTGCCCGATGTCGAATTCGCCTTCCAGATGGGCGCGCCAGTCGGCTTTCATCTTCTCCAGTTCGCCCTCGGTGATCACGCCTTCCTCGATCAGCCGGCGCCCGTAGATCGTCACCACCGTCTCGTGACTGCGGATCTGCTTGTACATCTTCGGCTGGGTGAACGCAGGCTCGTCACCCTCGTTGTGGCCGAAGCGGCGGTAGCAGAACATGTCGATGACCACCGGCTTGTGGAACTTCATCCGGAACTCGGTCGCCACCTTGGCGGCGTAGACCACGGCTTCCGGATCATCGCCATTGACGTGGAAGATCGGCGCCTCGATCATCTTCGCTACATCGGATGGGTAAGGCGACGAGCGCGAGAAGCCCGGATTGGTGGTGAAGCCGATCTGGTTGTTGATGATGAAATGCACGGTGCCGGCCACCCGGTGGCCCCTCAGGCCCGACAGGCCGAGAATTTCCGCCACCACGCCCTGGCCGGCAAACGCCGCATCGCCGTGCAGCAAGAGCGGCATCACCTTGACCCGTTCCCTCAGCGGAATGATGTCGCCTTCGAATTCGGTGGCGATCATGTCCTGCTTGGCGCGCGCCTTGCCCATCACCACCGGGTTGACGATTTCCAGATGCGACGGGTTGGCGGTCAGCGACATGTGCACCTTGTTGCCGTCGAACTCGCGGTCCGAAGAAGCGCCAAGGTGGTACTTCACATCGCCCGAACCTTCGACCTCGTCGGGCTTGAACGAACCGCCCTTGAACTCGTGGAAGACCGCCCGGTGCGGCTTCGACATCACCTGTGTGAGCACGTTGAGACGGCCGCGGTGAGCCATGCCGAAGACGATTTCCTTCAGCCCCATGTTACCGCCGCGCTTGATGATCTGTTCGAGCGCCGGAATCAGCGATTCGCCGCCATCAAGACCGAACCGCTTGGTGCCCTTGTACTTGACATCGATGAACTGCTCGAAGCCTTCGGCCTCGATCAGTTTCTGCAGGATCGCCTTCTTGCCCATTTCGGTGAAGTCGACGCCCTTGTCCGGACCCTCGATGCGCTCCTGGATCCAGGACTTCTCTTCAGGGTTGGAAATGTGCATGAATTCGACGCCCAGCGTCGAGCAATAGGTCCGCTTGAGGATATCGAGCATCTCGCGGATGGTCGCGTATTCGAGCCCCAGCACGTGATCGATGAAGATCGGCCGGTCGTAGTCGGCCTCGGTGAAGCCATAGGCTTCCGGCGACAGCTCGTTGTAGTCGTCGTCAGGCTGCTGGGCCAGGCCCAGCGGATCGAGATTGGCGTGCAGGTGGCCGCGCATGCGGAAGGCGCGGATCATCATGATGGCGCGGACGGAATCGCGTGTTGCCTGTTCCGCCACTGCCGGATCCAGCGACTGTCCAGCCTGCTTGGCCTTGCCCTTGAGCTTGTCGGACACCGCCTTTTCGACCGCGCCCCAGTTGCCGTCAAGCGCCGAGACCAGCTCGCCATTGGCCTGCACCGGCCAGTTGGCCTGCTTCCAGGATGCGCCTGCAGCGGACTTGCGGATCTGCTCCGGATCGTCCTTAAGGTCAGCGAAGAAGGCGTGCCACTCGGCGGGCACGCTGCCAGGATCGTCCTGGAACCGCGCATACATGTCCTCGATGTAGTGGGCGTTGCCGCCATACAGGAACGAGGTCTGCGCCATGATGTCGTTGGCTTCGTCGTTGCGTGCCATGGATCTCACCTTGTTTCCGGGCCTTCTCCGGCCCTATCCCTAGACTGTCAGGCTTGCGCGGCACTCACGCCGCGGCAAGCTTACCCAACCCGATCCCCAGCGCCGCCGTGTCGGTGAAGACCTGGTACCGGACGATCTTGCCGTCGTGTAATGTGAACATGTTGACTGTTTCGGTGCGCACCTTGCGCCCCGTCGCCTTGACCGTCCATTCGCCCCTGAGCACCGTCACCACGGTGTCGCCGGCGACATGGACCGCAAGCGGTTCGACCGTGTCGATCACCAGGTGATCGCCCACGGTCGCCACGAATTTTTCGAAACCGTCGAAACCGGCCCAGTCCCCGGCCCAGGGCAGAAGCCCTTCCGGCGCCGGGTAGTGCACCTCGATTTCGTCGGAAACGACGCCGCGCAGGGCCTCTCTGTCGCCCGCTTTCAGCGCGGCGTAGTAGCGGTCCAGCGTTTCGCGCACGGCGTCGCTCATTGGTCCAGCCTTTGTCTGTCCCCGGGATTATCCCTTGAGGACTTCAACCAGTGTCTTGCCAAGACGCGCAGGCGACGGCGAGACGCGGATGCCCGCGGCTTCCATGGCCTTGATCTTGTCTTCGGCGCCGCCCTTGCCGCCCGAAATCACCGCGCCGGCATGGCCCATGGTGCGGCCGGGAGGTGCCGTGCGGCCGGCGATAAAGCCTGCCATCGGCTTCTTGCGGCCCTTCTTGGCCTGCTCGATCAGCCACTCGGCTGCATCTTCCTCGGCCGAACCACCGATTTCGCCGATCATGATGATCGATTCGGTTTCCGGATCGTCGAGATACAGATCGAGAATGTCGATGAACTCGGTGCCCTTGACCGGGTCGCCGCCGATGCCGACAGCGCTCGACTGGCCGAGACCTTCATTGGTGGTCTGGAACACCGCCTCATAGGTCAGCGTACCCGAGCGCGACAGGATGCCCACCGAGCCCTTCTTGAAGATGTTGCCCGGCATGATGCCGATCTTGCACTCGTCCGGCGTCATGACGCCGGGGCAGTTGGGGCCGATCAGCCGCGACTTCGACTTGTCGAGCACCGCCTTGGCGCGGATCATGTCGGCCACCGGAATGCCTTCGGTGATGCAGACGATCAGCTCGATCTCGGCCTCGATGGCTTCGATGATCGCAGCCGCGGCACCTGCCGGCGGCACGTAGACGACAGAGGCGTTTGCGCCGGTCTGGGCCTTGCCTTCGGCAACGGAAGCGAAGATCGGCAGCTTCTCGCCGCCAGAGCCTTCCCAGGTCGAGCCGCCCTTTTTCGGGTGGATACCGCCGACCATCTGCGTGCCGTGATAGGCCAGCGCCTGCTCGGTGTGGAAGGTGCCGGTCTTGCCGGTCAGCCCCTGAACCAGGACCTTGGTGTCTTTGTTGATCAGAATGGACATGGTCTCAGGATCCCTTCACCGCATTGACGATCTTCTGGGCTGCGTCGTCGAGATCGTCGGCCGCGATCACGTCGAGGCCGCTTTCGTTGATGATCTTCTTGCCGAGCGCCACGTTGGTGCCTTCGAGGCGAACCACCAGCGGAACCTTGAGGCCGACTTCCTTGACCGCCGCGACCACGCCCTCGGCGATCACGTCGCATTTCATGATGCCGCCGAAGATGTTGACCAGAATGCCCTTCACGGCCGGATCGGCGGTGATGATCTTGAACGCCGCGGTGACCTTTTCCTTGGTCGCGCCGCCGCCGACATCGAGGAAGTTCGCCGGCTCCTGGCCGTAGAGCTTGATGATGTCCATCGTCGCCATGGCGAGGCCTGCGCCGTTGACCATGCAGCCGATATTGCCGTCGAGCGCGACATAGGCGAGGTCGTATTTCGACGCCTCGATTTCCTTCTCGTCCTCTTCGGTCAGGTCGCGCAGCTCGACAATGTCCTCATGGCGGAACAGCGCGTTGTTGTCGAACGACACCTTGGCGTCGAGGACGCGCAGGCGGCCGTTCTTCATCACGATCAGCGGGTTGATCTCGAGCAGCGCCATGTCCTTTTCGACAAACGCTTTGTATAGGATCGGGAACAGCTTCTCGCCGTCCTTGGCAGCCTCGCCGGAAAGTTCCAGCGCGCCGTTGAGCTTGGCGAGATCAGCAGCCGTAACGCCGGCTTCCGGATCGATCGCCACGGTGATGATCTTCTCGGGGGTCTTTTCAGCAACCGCCTCGATGTCCATTCCGCCTTCGGTGGACACCACGAAGGCCACCTGGCCAACGGTACGATCCACCAGGATCGAGAGATAGAGTTCGCGCTCGATGTCGGCGCCGTCTTCGATGTAGAGACGGTTGACCACCTTGCCGGCGTCGCCTGTCTGCTTGGTCACCAGCGTGTTGCCGAGCATTTCCTTGGCATGCGCCTTGGCTTCGTCGATCGAGAAAGCCAGCCGCACACCGCCCTTGGCGTCGGGGCCGAGTTCCTTGAACTTGCCCTTGCCGCGTCCGCCGGCGTGAATCTGGCTCTTGACCACGTAGAGGGGCCCCGGCAGCGACTTCGCGGCGGCTTCCGCCTCGTCGGCCGAGAAGATGGCGACCCCTTCGGCCACCGGCGCGCCGTAACCCTTGAGAAGGGCCTTGGCCTGGTATTCATGGATGTTCATGGGAACTCCTGGATTGAGTGAACGGTCGAGAGCATCTTGACGTTTCGTTAAGCCTGATAACGCTCTAACCCGATGTTCTTACGCAAGTCTGAACGGAAAGCCGGTTTCCGGCCTTCCGTTCGATCTGAGGACCCGGTTACTTCAGGTTCGGGGCGATCGCGATGCAGGCTTCGCAGAGGCCTGCGACCGATTCCACCGACTTGTCGAAGGCCTTCTGCTCGGTCTTGTTCAGCTCGATCTCGATGACGCGCTCGATGCCGCCCTCACCGATGACGCAGGGCACGCCGACATACATGTCCTTGACGCCGTACTGGCCTGACAGGTGCGCGGCGCAAGGCAGAACCCGCTTCTTGTCCTTGAGGTAGCTCTCGGCCATCTCGATCGCCGATGCGGCCGGCGCGTAATAGGCCGAGCCGGTCTTCAGCAGCTTGACGATTTCCGCGCCGCCGTCACGGGTGCGCTGGATGATTTCCTCGAGCTTTTCCTTCGAGGTCCAGCCCATCTTGATCAGGTCCGGCAGCGGGATGCCGGCAACCGTCGAGTAGCGCGCCAGCGGCACCATCGTGTCGCCGTGGCCGCCAAGCACGAAGGCGGTGACATCTTCGACCGAAACATTGAATTCTTCGGCGAGGAAATGCCGGAAGCGGCCCGAGTCGAGCACGCCGGCCATGCCGACGACCTTGTTCTTCGGCAGACCCGAGAATTTCTGCAGCGCCCAGACCATCGCGTCGAGCGGGTTGGTGATGCAGATGACGAATGCGTTGGGAGCATATTTCTTGATGCCCGCACCGACCTGTTCCATCACCTTCAGGTTGATGCCGAGCAGGTCGTCGCGGCTCATGCCCGGCTTGCGGGCGACGCCGGCGGTGACGATGCAGATGTCGGCGCCTTCGATGGCGGAGTAGTCATTGGCGCCGGACATGCGGGCGTTGAAGCCTTCCACCGGTCCGGACTGGGCGATGTCGAGCGCCTTGCCCTGCGGTGTGCCCTCGGCAATGTCGAACAGGACGACGTCGCCCAGTTCCTTCAGGGCGGCCAGGTGAGCGAGCGTGCCGCCGATCATTCCCGAACCAATCAAAGCAATTTTATTACGCGCCATGTCGAAACTCTCCGCAGGTCGTTGTGGTTTGGAACCTGCCTCACGCCCGGCCCCGATTTTCGCCCAATCGCATAGACCGAATGCCTCCAACTGGCAACTCAAACTTTCGATATGAGTATTTTCAATCGGTTAGGTTCTAAAACTCTTACGTAAACGTAAATATTTCAGGAGCAGTCAGACGTCGTTTCCACATGATTTGCCAGGCTTGCCTCCAGATAGGCTTCGCTCTGCATCTCGTTGAGGCGCGATGCGGTCCGTGCAAACTCGAAGCTTTCGGTCCCGGTCTTGCCGGTATAGAGTCCGTCCGGCTCTGCTGCAGCCGAGATGAACAGCCGGTTCTTCCGGTCATAAAGCGTGTCGATCAGGGTGATGAAGCGCTTGGCGGCATTGCGACTGGCTTCCGCCATCACCGGCACGCGGTCGACAAACACGGTGTGATACTTCTTGGAAATCGCCGCGTAGTCATTGGCCCCCAGCGGTGCCTCGCACAACTCCTTGAAGGAAAACCGCGCCGCCCCTGCGCCGGCATCGGGCACGCTCACGTCCCGGCCCTGGACCCGGACCGTATCGGGCGCAGTCTGCTTGCCCGCCGTCACCCGCTTCCACGCCATCTCCATCGCCGCGTCGCCTTCGTTCCCGTCAAGCCGGTGATAGACCGGCAGCCGGGTGGTGGTTTCCATCCGGTAGTCCGTACGCGCGTCGAGATTGACGATGTCGACATTGTCCTTCAGCAGGCCGATGAACGGCACGAACAACTGCCGGTTCAGCCCGTCCCGGTAGAGATTGTCCGGCTCGACATTCGATGTCGCCACCAGCACGCAGCCGCGGCTGAACAATTGCTCGAACAGCCGCGACAGCAGCATTGCGTCGGCGATGTCGGTGACGGAGAATTCGTCGAAACACAGCACCCAGGCCTCGTCGATCAGCTGGCTTGCCACCGGCGGCACCGGATCGGTTTCCTTGGTCTCGCCGTTCTTGAGTTTCTGCCGGTGGGCATGGATCCGCGCATGCGCATCCGCCATGAAATCGAGAAAATGCGCCCGCCGCTTGCGCTTGGCCGGTACCAGCTCGAAGAACATGTCCATCAGCATGGTCTTGCCGCGGCCGACAGAGCCATGCACGTAGAGTCCGCGCGGCGGCACGTTGGAACTCCGCTTGCGCCCGAACATCCAGCCCAGCGCGCTCGACTTGGTTGCAAGCCGCTTGGTCGAGACCTCACTCAACAGGGTGTCCAGCCGTTCGGCCAACGCCACCTGCGCCGGATCAGCAGAAAACTCGCCACTGGCCACGCGGGCCGCATAGGCGCTGGCAACGGTGTCGTGTCTCTTCCAGCTCATGAGGCAGCATCTATCGCGTCAGACTGCGGCCCCGATCTCAACGGGAAAGGGAAATCGGCTGACCGGTCGAGGTCGAGCCGTCATAGCGCTCATTGGCCGACTGGTAGAGACGGCCGATCTGGTTGCCGCTCGAATCGGCGAGAATGACTTGCTTGCCCTGCACGTCCCAGGCGGCGATCGCGGCCGCATTGCCGACGCATCCGCGCGAGGCGGCGCGGTATCCGCCGGTCCACTTGGTCAGCGACAGGAACACGTCGCAGCTGGTGCCGCCGCTTGTCGCCGACCAGCGGCCGATCAGCGCTTCGCGGGTCAGTTCCGGCGCGTTGGCTTCCGCAACCTGTGGCGACAGGGTCTGTTCCGGCGCGGTTGGCGCTGCGGGAAACTCGCCGGGCTGCGGCGTCATCGGCGGCGCAAGCTGGCCGGATTGGACACCGCCCACCGGTGCCGGCATCAGCGGCGCCGGCTGCGGCTGGGTGTTCAGGCCGCCGAAGGATGTCCGCTGGCATCCGCCAAGAACTGCGGCGACCGCAACTGCGACCAGCAAGGTGTGCATCTTCATAGACAAGCTCCGGTTGGGCGAGGCATCTGCTTCGCTGTTCGTCCCATTAAAGCGCATAAAATGTCCATAGCATGGAAATTGCAAGGCAAACCGGCCGCTGGAACATATTAGCTGGACGATAATCCAATGTTATTGACGCCAATACACCAGTCGAACCTTAATTGTCACCCGCGTATTTGTGTAGATGGAACCCAGACATAGCCTTCCGGATCGACGATGAAGCACTCCCGCAATCCGTGCGGCTTGTCGAGGCTGCCCGCCAGCACATGGTCGCCGCGCTCTCGCGCACGGGCTTCCGCCTTGTCCGGATCGAGGCCATAGACCCGGATCTCGATCCCGGCGCCGCGGGTTTCGGAGCCTGCCACAATGCCGGACATCGGATGGTGCGAGTAGCTGTGATCGGCATGCAGCATGAACACCGAACCGCAAAGCTCGATCGCCGCAAAATCCTCGTCGCTGTCAAGCACCATGGCGCCAAGGCAATCGCGGCAGAAAGCGAGTTCGGCCGCCATGTCGCGAACCAGCAGGTTGACGCCGATGCCGCGCGGCAGCGAGCGTCCGAAATCGTCCGCCGGCATCCACGGCTCCTTGCTGCGCTTCATGGTCATTGCTTTCTCCCCGTGCCGGCATCTGCCGCTATCCGGGATGAATTGGCAAAGCACCGCCGATGTCAATGCCCGGCCTGATCGGCCGCCGGCTGCCGGATCGGGCTACTTGCCCAGACCCAGATGCGCCTCTTCGCCCCAAAGCGCCTTGATTTCCTGATCGCGGCCGCAGGCGCGGCGGTAGTAATTGTAGCGCACCGGGCTCTTCTGATAGAAATTCTGATGGTAGTCTTCCGCGGGCCAGAACTTTGCCTGCGGCTCGATTGCCGTGACCACCGGCTGGCCAAGCGTCTTCTCGGCCTCGGCGCGGGCGACTTCGGCAAGTTCTGCCTGCTCGTCATTGAGCGTGTAGACCGCGGTCGAGTAACTGAAGCCCCGGTCGCAAAACTGGCCGCCCTCATCGGTCGGATTGATCGTCCGGAAGAAGATCTTCAGCAGCTCGGCATAACTCACCACCGCCGGATCGTACTTGATTTCGACGGCTTCCCGGTCGCCATTGGCAACATGGGTCTTGTAGGTCGGGTTGTCGGCCTTGCCGCCGATATAGCCGGAGATGGTTTCGGACACGCCCTTGACCTGGTCGAAATCCGATTCGACGCACCAGAAACAGCCGCCCGCGAAGATCGCCGTTCCGGTCTCCTCGGCACGCGCGGGTGCGGCGGTCAGGGCCGCGGCGAACAGGGCGGATGAGAGCAGAAGTCTGAACATGGGGATCTCCTTTATTGCCGTTCAACCTAGACCCGGCGACAGTGAAGACAACTCACGCTTCCGCACAAAGCCGTGAAGCCTGAGGCACGGACCGGCAACGCCACTCTCCCGCCGCCGCTCACCATGTCGATCATGCGTCACACCAGCAAACTGCAGGCCTGGGCGACAGGGCGCCAGAGTTTTTGCAGTACGATTTCTCTGCGGGACCGTCCGGTTTGAAAAGTCTAGCCCTTCTTCAGCACGCCCGTATCTATCAGCTGCTGAAACATTTCCGCCGCCGCGTCGCTGACCGGATGATACTCGATCCCGAGCTCGCGCTTCGACTTGGAATTGTCCGCCCGCCAGGGGTATCCCATGTTGTCGGAAATCATCTGACGCGACAGCTGCTTGCTGACCATCGGTCCGATCAGCCAGAGCAGCCACTTCGGCAGTTCGCGGGTCGGGAACGGCCATTTGTCGCCAAAACGCTGCCGCAGCATCTGACCCAGTTCGAGAAATGATACGGTCTGCGCCGAGGCGATGTGACGGCCCCTTGCACCGGCCAGGAAACCGGCCCGCAAATGCGCTTCCGCCACGTCGCGCACATCCACCATGCCGATTTCCATCGGCGGTGCGCCGGCCTTCAGGGTGCCGTCGCCGAACTGCTTGAGAATGGTGTGGGATTCCGACGTCGAGTTGCCTGAAATGGTCTTGCCGATGACCAGCGACGGATTGATCGTCACCAGCCGCCAGCGGCTTTGCGCTTCGGCAATCGCCCAGGCCGCCTTTTCCGCTTCGACCTTGGAGTAGGAATAGGGCTGCCGGTCGAGCGACGAGGTGGTGTTCCAGATATCTTCCGTCAGCACCTTGCCCGGCGCATTTTGAACGTCCTTGTTGTCACCATAGATCGCAGCACAGGAGCTGGTAACCACCACGCGCTGAACACTTGGCGTGCGATTGGCGGTTTCAAGCACATTGCGGGTTCCGTTCACAGCCGGATCAACCAGGTCGCGCTGCGGATCATCGAAATTGCTGGTGAACGGAGACGCCGTATGGAAGACCACCGCGCAGCCTTCCATGGCCGGCCCGTAGCTCCCGTCATCAAGCAGATCCGCTTCGAAAAGCTTCAGCTCGCCCGGCAACTCTGCTGCCATCCTGTCAAGATGCGCGGTCTTTTCAGCATTGGAAGGCTCACGCACAGGGGCATGCACGGTGAGCCCCTCTTCAAGCAGCCTCCGCACCAGCCAGCCTGCAACAAAGCCGGTGGCACCGGTCACCATCACGGGATGGTCTGTCGGATATACGTGCTCGGTCATGGGGAGCCTTTCAAAAATTGCTCGACACGGGATCAGCCAGGCCGATCGCCTGTCCGTCCTTCATCCTTCCCAATGCACTGTGCATTGCATTGGTTCCGGACAACACCCATTGTTGGTATGTTTCGGTGTTTCGGTCTGTCGCCACTGCACAACAGCCGCGTGTCCGCGCAGCATTGCACATGCTGCGCCTCCAGGCCTGGGGCTGCAAATGGCGCGCTATCTACCGGCCGCATCGCGCTTCGATCTCATCCTTCGTAAGGACGCGCCAGAGCTTCAGCCATCAGGTCGAACACCAACCGCACCCGCCGGCTGGTGTGGACCTCCCGGTGGGTTACCAGCCAGAGCGGAAAAACGAGCGGCTGGAGGTCTGGCAACACCTGCACCACGCCCGGTTCCGCATCGCCGATATCGGCGGCCATGACGCCGATGCCGAGCCCCTGCTTGACTTGGCTCCACTGCACCAGGTGGTTTTCCGAGATCAGGGGAAAATTCTTCTGCGTCAGCGTCAGCCCGAACCGGGTCATCGCCGCGATGAGCTCACCCGACCGGTTGAAGCCGATGAAATCCGCTGCCGCGAAATCTTCGGGCGCCGAGGGATTGCCGATGCTCTCAAGATAGAAGGGCGTCGCATAGATCCGGCCATGGATGTCGCGGATCTTGCGCGCCACCAGGTTGGGCTGGGTCGGCCGGTAGTTGCGGATGGCTATATCGGCCTCGCGTCGCCTCAGGTCGCTCTCGGTATTGGTGGCGACGATCTCGACATCGATGCCCGGCGCCGCCTGCCTGAGCTGTCGGATGATCGGCGGCAGGCGGAATGCCGCGTCCGTCTCGCTGGCGCTGATCGACACCGTGCCCTCGATCGCCTGCGCCCTGCCCGAGGCCGACAGCGACATAAGAGCCGCCGCCTCGCCCATGGCGCGCACGTGATCCATCAGCTCGAGCCCGCTCGGCGTCAGCGTCAGTCCACGCCCGACCCGCTCGAACAGAGCCACGCCGAGCTCCCGTTCCAGCGCCGTGACCTGACGGCCGAGCGTCGGCTGCGCCATCCCCAGCGCCCGCGCGGCAGCCGAAAGCGATCCCTCCTCTGCGGTCACCAGGAATGCCCGCGCCCGGTTCCAGTCGAAATTGACAGATCTCCAATCCATGCGAAAATGCATATCATATCGGCATATCTGGTCAATTTATTCTGCGCCCACGCATGGCTATATCCGGACCACAAACTGGAGAACAGACTGATGAAAGCCATTGCCTATTCCCGTTACGGATCGCCTGAGGTGCTCGAGCCCATCGACCTGCCCCAGCCAACTCCAAAACCCGGTGAAGTCCTGGTCCGGATCCGCGCCACCAGCGTCACCGCCGGTGACTACCGCGCCCGCAGCCTCGACATGCCGTCGGGTTTCGGCCTGGTCGGTCGCCTGGTGTTCGGGCTTTTCCGACCGCGCCGACAGGTTCTTGGGGCCGAGTTTTCCGGCGTGGTCGAGGCGGTCGGCAGCGACGTCACCCGCTTCGCTCCCGGCGACCGGGTCTTCGCCTATCCCGGCGCCGGCTTCGGCGGCTATGCCGAATACGCGGTGATCGCCGAAACCGCGGCGATTGCCCCTATGCCCGCCGATCTCGATTTCGATGCGGCCGCGGCGATCTCCTTCGGCGGCGCAACCGCGCTCAATTTCCTGCGCGACAAGGCCGGCATCAAGCCCGGCGACAAGGTCCTGGTAATCGGCGCCTCGGGCACCGTCGGCAGCGCCGCCGTGCAAGTCGCAAAAGCCCTTGGCGCCCATGTCACCGCAACCGCATCGGCTGGCAAGCTCGACATGCTGCGCGATCTCGGCGCCGATGAAGTGATCGACCACTCAAGTGAGAACCCCGCCGCTGCCCAGGGCGCCTACGACATCATTCTCGACACCAGCGGCACCGCGACATACCCGAAGTATGGATCATCTCTCAAGCCCGGCGGCCGGCTGCTGCTGGTCTCCGCCAATCTGTGGCAACACATCGGCACGCTGTTCGCCCGCAAGAGCGGCGGCCGCAAGGCCACCGGCGGCTATGCCCCCGAACGTGCCGAGGACCTGCACTTTCTCGCCGATCTTGCAGCCAGGGGACAGTTCAAACCCTATATCGACAAGCGCTTTACGCTGACCGAAACCGTCCAGGCGCACCGCTACTACGAGAACCCGGCCCGGAAGGGCAACGTTGTCATCACCATTGATCCGGCCTGACCCCCGGGGGCGACCAGGCCACCCCCTTCCGGTCAGGCCGGAGGTCCAAACAGGCCGTTGAATTTCATCGCCGGACTGCATAGACACGGAGACTTGAATGGGCGCACCGGCGTCCCGGAATCTGGCCGCGCCGCCAGGGAAAGACCGAGTTCACATGAGCCTCCCCAACGACCTCAAAGCCTCCACCATCGCGGCCCAGGCCGGCGGCGTCATCGACATGCCCTCGGGCGGTGTCGTGCCTCCGGTGCAGCCTTCCACCACCTTCGTCCGCGACGAGGATTACGCGCTGGTCAATCCCGACAACATCTATTCGCGCGACAATTCCGACATCGTCCGCATCACCGAAAATGTGCTGGCGCGGCTGGAGAACGCGGAAGAAGCGCTGCTGTTCCCCTCCGGCATGGCAGCCATCGCCGCCCTGTTCCGTACCCTGCCCAACGGCGCCACGGTGGTGGTTCAGTCGGGCATCTACTGGGGCACCACCAAGTGGCTGCGCGATTTCTCCGCCCGCCGCCAGATTGCCCTGCACGAGGTCGACGCGTCTGATGCGTCGGCACTCGAACAGGCCTGCACCACGCACCGGCCCGCGCTGGTCTTCATCGAAACCCCCTCCAACCCCTGGCTCAAATCAGTCGACATCACCCGAGCCGCCAGCTGCGCCCACGCGTCCGGTGGTCTGCTCGCCGTCGATTCCACCGCAGCCACCCCGGTGCTGCAGAAGCCGCTGGAACTTGGCGCCGACATCGTCATGCATTCGGCCACCAAGGGCATCAACGGCCATTCCGACGTGCTCGCAGGCGTGCTCGCCACCGCGGCACCCGCCGCGAAGGTCTGGACCGACATCAAGGCCGACCGCCATGATGCCGGCGCCGTCATCGGCCCGTTCGAGGCCTGGCTCCTGCTCCGCGGCATGCGCACCCTGCCATTGCGCGTCGAGCGGATGAGCGCCAATGCGCTCAAGATCGCCACGTGGCTGAAGGCCCATCCGAAGGTGGCGGACGTCTATTATCCCGGCCTTGCAAGCCATCTCGGCCATGACATCGCCAAGAGCCAGATGACCGGCGGTTTCGGCTGCCTGCTGTCCTTCCTGGTTCAGGGCGGCGCGCCCGAGGCGCTCGCCGTAGTCGGCAAGCTCAAGCTGTTTCACCGCGCCACCTCGCTGGGTGGCGTCGAAAGCCTGGTCGAGCACCGCCACACGATCGAGCCGCACACCGGAATCCCCGAAAGCCTGATCCGCGTCTCGGTGGGCATCGAGGACGCCGACGACCTGATCGCGGACCTGAGCCAGGCGCTCGGCTGAAATCGAAACTTGGCGGCTCCACAATCTCCCCCCTTGCGGGGGAGATGTCGGCGTAACCGACAGAGGGGGTGAGGATCACTTTGCTTCGAAAAGCCGGCGGATGCCGAGACATCGCCCCCTCTGTCACTTCGTGACATCTCCCCCGCAAGGGGGGAGATCGGGAGACGCCAGCCTCAGCTACAATCGGACACAAAAAGGGGCGCCTGAACGCCCCCTTTTTTAACTTCGTATCTTGCCGGTCCTACACCCGGCGCTCGACCATCATCTTCTTGATCTCGGCAATCGCCTTGGCGGGGTTGAGGCCCTTGGGGCAGGTCTGCGCGCAGTTCATGATCGTGTGGCAGCGGTAGAGCCGGAACGGATCCTCGAGATCGTCAAGCCGCTCGCCGGTGGCTTCGTCTCTCGAGTCGATCAGCCAGCGATAGGCCTGAAGCAAGACCGCGGGCCCGAGATAACGGTCACCGTTCCACCAGTAGCTCGGGCACGAGGTCGAGCAGCAGGCGCACAGGATGCACTCGTAAAGCCCGTCGAGCTTGGCCCGGTCCTCGTGGCTCTGCTTCCATTCCTTGGCCGGTGTCGGCGACACCGTTTTGAGCCACGGCTCGATCGAGCGGTGCTGGGCGTAGAGATTGGTCAGATCCGGCACCAGCTCCTTGACCACCGGCAGGTGCGGCAGCGGATAGACCTTCACCGCCCCGTCGATCTCGTCGAGACCCTTGGTGCAGGCGAGCGTGTTGGTGCCGTCGATGTTCATCGCGCAGGAGCCGCAGATGCCCTCGCGGCACGACCGCCTGAGTGTCAGCGTCGCGTCGATCTTGTTCTTGATCCACAACAACCCGTCGAGCACCATCGGTCCGCAATCGTCAGTGTCGATGTGGAACGTGTCGATGCGCGGGTTCTCGGCATCGTCCGGCGACCAGCGGTAGATCTTGAATTCGCGCGTGTTCTTGGCACCTTCCGGCTTCGGCCAGACCTTGCCCGGCTTCGGCTGCGAATTCTTCGGGAGTGTGAGTTCAACCATTGTCTCTGTTCCCTCTTAGTACACGCGGGCCTTGGGCGCGATCTTGGCCAGATCGATGCCTTCGGCGATCAGCTCGGTGTGGACCGGACGGTAGTCGAGCCTGACCGCGCCCTTGTCGTCGACCCATGACAGCGTGTGCTTGCGCCAGTTCTCGTCGTCGCGGCCACCCATCGGACCATCCTTGTAGTCCTCGCGGGCATGCGCGCCACGGCTTTCCTTGCGCGCCTCGGCCGAGACCACGGTGGTGATCGCGTTGGCCATCAGATTGTCGAGCTCGAGCGTTTCCATCAGGTCCGAATTCCAGATCATCGACCGGTCGGTGACCTTCACGTCCGACAGCTCGCCCCAGATCTCGCCCATCCGCTTGCAGCCGGATTCGAGCGACTCCTGGGTCCGGAACACGGCGGCGTCTTCCTGCATGGTGCGCTGCATCTTCTCGCGCAGCTCGGCCGTGGGCGTCGAGCCCGAAGCATGGCGCACGC
>Ga0114916_1000774_pt1 | contig 20003 bp, 18 predicted proteins | sample MalvirAntarct_66_FD_83501 | JGI IMG/M metagenome (GOLD analysis project Ga0114916, IMG submission 83501) | Marine viral communities from the Global Malaspina Expedition - Malaspina viral metaG Antarct_66 | ecosystem: Environmental > Aquatic > Marine > Oceanic | place: West Anvers Island... | reverse complement strand
CTTCAACACCATCTTCCGCCTGCACAATGTCAAAGCCTGCATTGTTAAGGGTCACCAGCAACATGTTGCGGATGGTTCGCGAGTCGTCGACCGTGAGAACCTTCTTCTTCATTTCAGCATCTCCTTTGGAAGCAGGGCTTCATCCGAAATTCCTAGTAATTGCAGCGTCTTGACGAAGACCTCCGAGGCCGGCACGACCTTGAAGTGCTGGTCTTCGGCGCGCCAGCTCTTTGCTGCTGCAAGCAGCACCTGGATGCACTGGGCGCCGACGCGGTTGACGTCGGATGCGTCGATATCGATGTCCTCACCCTTGTGTGCGAGCACCTGCTCGTGCAGCCGGCTGGCTGCGTTGAGGTCCAGGACCTCAGGCAGTTTCAAAACTTTCGGTGATGTACCGTCAGACGACATGTCGACTATCCTCGCTGGTGAATGGGCGTGCGCTGTTGGACGCGATCTGTTCTTGAGTCAGGCTCATCGCGCGAGCCTCCGCTGTGACGGCTGATCATTGTCGGCCGGGCCGGCTGTCCGCTGGGCGGACAGGTCGATGCTCTGGAAACCGGCATGGCGTTCCTGCCGGTGCCGCCGGATCTGCTCTCCAAGTTCGGAAATGACGAGCTTGAGGTCGGCACCCTTCTCGGCCGCGCCGACAAAACGGACATTGCCGGACCCGATCTGACCGGCGATTTCACCGAGCGAAGCGGCAGAACCGCCAATCTGACCGGCCTCCGCCTGCGCCTGGGTGCCAACGCCCGCTACAGCTTCCGAAATACCGCCGACCTGCTCGACCAGTCCGGAAATGGCAGACCGGGTCTGGTCAACCAGTTCGACGCCACGGCCGACATGGGATTTTGCGTCGGAAACGAGTTCCTTGATCTCGTTGGCGGCACCGGCAGATCTCTGCGCGAGCGCGCGGACCTCGGAGGCAACCACGGCAAAGCCACGGCCGGCATCACCGGCCCGCGCCGCCTCGATCCCGGCATTGAGCGCCAGCAAGTTGGTCTGAAAGGCGATTTCCTCGATCACCGAGATGATTTTGCCGATCTGTTCGGCGGAATTCTCTACCCCCGCCATGGCGTCGATAGCATCGGCAACCACACGGTCGCCGGCTTCCGCACTCTTGCGGGCCTGGGAAATCAGGGTTTCGGCTTTCAGCGCGGTCTCGGCGGTATGTCGGATTCGGCTGGCGATTTCGGAGAGATTGTCGTGCTCTTCGCCGACCGAGGCACCCTGGCGTTCGATCTCGAGACGAACAGCCTCGATGTCGTCGCTCAACCTTACGGCAAGCTGCTCTGCTTCGGCGAGGCTCGCGGCGGATCCGGTCACCAGATCCTCAAGCCGGCTGACGGCGCGATTGAAATTGTCGGCAGCCTGCTGGTGCTGCTCTATCTCCAGAGGGGCGATGCGCACCGAAAGATCGCCTTCGGCAAGGCGTGCAAGTGCTGCTCCAAGGGTGGATTCGACAAGGCTGCGCTCGTTTGCCATGTCCGTCTCGCGCTGTCGCGCCGATGACCGCGCCTGCTCGCCAAGCCGGTGGGTTACCTGCACATCTATATCGATGAGGGCTGCCTTGACCACATCGACGAGACGATCGGCCAGCAGGTTGCGCTCGGACTGGCGCGAAAAGCTCTTGAACAGGCCGGTACGGCTTTCATCCACAAGCCGGCGGATCACCCGTTCCAGGACCAGGGCATGGCCGCCGATCGACCAGCCCGCATCCAGGCCGATGCGCTGGCGCACCTCTCCCAGGATAACGGACCTGTCCGCATACAAACCATCGAAACGGCCATCGGAGAGGATCGACCAATGAGCTACCTCGAGTTCCTCGAGCCGGTCGATCTGGCGGGGGGATGAGAAAAGCGAAGCGATTTCAGGTGTGTTCTGGAGCCGTTCAAAGAATGCGGAAAGGGCGACGCGGGCCTCTGCCTCGATCATCGGCCGGATTTCGCGCAGGCGATCACCGCTCTGCTGGTCAAGCCGGGTCAGCGCAATACGCGCGCGCAGGCCGTCAGCAGCCGCTGCATCCCTCACCCTTGCTTGAACCTGCCCCACGCGTTTAACCCCAAAATCCGGCATGCCGCCGAAAACATCAATCTGGCCCTTTTTGCTGCATCTCCGGCGCCACAAGTTCCGCTGTCCCTGTCATGTTCGTGACAGTACACAGCCGGTGTCTTGGATACCGTGCGCCGCTTGGCCCATGAGAATCTGGAAATCCGGATCTGACCGGAACCTTCGAGCGGCTTCATGCCTTTGTGGAGAGCGGTGCCATCGCACCAACCACAATCCGTAGGTTAGATTGTTTTTTACGTATTAATCCTTGCCCGAAGGTTAACGCCGTTTACCAGTGTTAATCATGTTTTGCTCCAATTCCGTTTCGGACTTGGCGAACTCGGGTCTGCCGGAGGGCGCACTTGTTGACCTGTTGCAAGCTTCGGGCAAGTTGCAGCGGATAGTTACTGTCTTGTCGATGACAATGATGTCAGTTGGGAACGAGCAATGATTGTTCTAGGAATAGGCGCCGCCGCAATCGCGCTGATCACTCTCGCAAGCTTTTCACTTCTTCTTCGCACGACAGAAACACGTCGTCGGGTCGAACGAATTTTCTGACCCGGAAACACTAGAACGTCGGTTCGACTGTGCGTGTGTGAGCCTGTCCGCTGACAACATGCTCAAGAGCTAACTATTTAATCATTGACTGCAAGATCTTGCAGTCAATGCGGACCGCTGTGGCCGCCTGACTGCTGTAGGTGCCTCGGTTTGCGACATCGGCAGCCCGGCTTGAACGGTCAGAATCAAGCGTCATTCCCGACCTTTTACAGGTGCGCGATGTGATTGTCCCAGGCCCGATCATGGCTGGCGGCTCCGAAACGTCCTATTTCGCTGGAACTGACAAAACCATCCCCGCGGGCCTGAACACCGCATGTGCCGGGTTTCATGTCGATCTCGAGCGCCTTGCCGGTAAGGGTATCGAGCGTAATCACCACGCCGCTTTTGGGTGATGCGACAGCGAGCGTAACACCATCATTGCCGATGGCGACCGACCCGGCATACTTGCCGAGAGCCCCGGCAGCGCGATCTTCGAGTTCGACCGATACCAGACCGCGATCTTCATGAAGCTTGGCCAAAACCGGCACGTTGTCGAAGACATCACCCTCATATTGACCGCCGATCCACACCTGACCGGCTGCATCGACCGCCATGTGGCGCAAGGACAGCCGGTGAAGCGCGGCAGGCAGCGCGTGAGATGACAGCAACGCCCCGGTAGTGGTGTCCATGAAAACCATGGACGGCTTCATGCTGGGCAGATTGAGTTTCTGTCGCCCCTGATCGGGATGGGTGCGTATTCCGCCATTGGCCACGCACAGCGTCCTTCCGTCAGGCATCATCACGATTTCATGTGGGCCGACACCGTGGGTGGGAAATTCCGAAATCCGTCTGAAGCCATCGGTGGCATCATAGACGCCGATGACGCCGTCGCCGGTCTCAAACGCATTCTCGGCCGCGTAGAGCAGACGGCCATCTGCGGAAAAAACGCCATGGCCATAGAAGTGCCGGTCGGCGGGGGTGTGAAACAGCACCGGTTCGGCCGCCATCCTCCGGTGCATCGCAACGGCGAAGTTGCCGGGGCGCCTGGCAAACGAGACAAGCCACTCCACCTTCGGGTTGGCGGCAAACCCGTGGCCACGGCCGGGAAGCGGATGGGTGGAAATGATCGTTCCCGCCTCATCCAGAATTGCAACACCGTACCGACCCTCCGGATCGAGATAGGCGGCAGCAAACAGGATCTCTGAGGCGAGAAGCTTTTCCGCACCGGCGGGCGCGAGGCCTGCCAGCCAGGCGAGCCCTGCGCCCGCGAGAAACGCCCGTCTCTCCAGAAGAAGAGGTTTCAATCGCCGTCTCCGAAGGAAAAACCGACAGCAAGACCACCCGCCTGGGCGAATTCCTGATCCAGGCGATCGATGATGATCCTGATGGCGTAATCGAGATAGACCAGCTTTTCGCGGGTCAAGGGGTCTCCAAGCAGTTCGGCGACGGGCGCATCAAGGCTGCTCGCTGTGCGAACAGCCTGATCGAATTCGAAGCGTAAGGCGTCGGCAAGCCTTGGCGCGCTCTGCTGTGAGACGATTTCAATGCCGCTTAGATTGAACATCGCCTCGAGACCATCGAGGTTGGCGCGGATCGACGTCATCGTCATCCCGGACCACCAGAGAAGCGCCGATTTGGGCCTGTCCCGGTTGGCGTCTTCGCGGTCTAGGAAAGCATTGATGCGGGTGTCCCGGATGGCCTCAAGCCCGTGAATCATCTGGCCGAGCAGCAGGTTGAGAGCTTCAGCATCGGTTCTGAACAGGGGATTTGCCGCCGCAGGTGCAAGAAACGCCGCTGTCAACTCGCTGCCGTCCCGCCATCCGTTGATCAGCTCCCGGGACAGATTGACCAGATTGCCGGCGGCGGCACGGGCAAAGGCACAGCGGTGCAGTGCCCCCGGCCCGGCCAGTTGGTCACTGCCGCTGCCAAAAAGAATGAATTCGAGTGCGCCCAATCCCTGCATGGCGACGCTCTGGCCCGAGAGCGCCGCAACCCTGGTGACGCTTTCGTTCCGGGACGAGATGGCTGCCTGCACCTGTTTGCGACCGGTGCCCTTGCGGTCCGGGAAAAACAGGATCCGCTCGAGCCTGTTGTTCGCCATAACCGGCCCGATCCTGAGCCATTCCATCCGGGACCAGCGATCAACCGTGGCACGAAAGCCCGAACGCGCCGCCTCCAGGTGCTCGCCTGACGGGGTGGCGCACAGTTCCGCGAGGGACGTCTCCAGGTCAGCGGCAGCGATGTTGACTTCGTCGTAGCCGGGCCGGATGTAGCTGACCAGCATCCGTTCCAGTACGGGCCCGATCGGCGGAAGCGCCGCTTCCTGCTCCGACCGGGCGGCAGAAGTCGCGACGATCAGCGCCACTAGACAGATCAGGATACGGTTCATCACAGGCTTTCAAGAAACTTGAGGAGATTGTCGCGTTCGGACTTTTCCAGTGCGGCAAACCCGTCGCGGGCGGTCTCGGCTTCACCGCCGTGCCAGAGGATGGCTTCGGTCAGGTTGCGCGCGCGACCGTCATGAAGAAAGAAGGAGTGTCCGTTGACGATCTGCGTCAAACCGGTGCCCCAGAGCGGCGGTGTCCGCCATTCACGGCCATTGGCAACGCCAACCTGCTGGCCGTCGGCAAGGCCTTCACCCATGTCGTGGAGCAGGAAATCGGAATAGGGCCAGATCAGCTGGAACCGATGCGCCGCGGTCTCAGCGGCGCGGGAGGTGACGTATTTGGGGACGTGACAGGAGGTGCAGCCAAGATCGTAGAACAACTGTTTGCCCGCCAATACACCGGCATCGTCAACCAGGCGGCGTGCCGGCACGGCGAGATTTTGCGAATAGAACGTGACCAGATCCAGCACCGGATCAGGCGCTTCGGTGTCACCAAGATCAGCCTGGACACCGATGGGCAATGCAAGGCATTCGGCCTGACCTGCCGTGCAGTCGCCATGAGCTGACGGGGCATCGGGGGTGGAAATGCCTATGTCGCCCGAAAACGCACCAGCTGTCTGCTGGCGCACGGTTGCGTTCTGGGCCTTCCAGCCGAAGCGTCCAATGGCGAGCCTTCCGCTGGCCGGGTCGCGGGCCAATGCGACGCGGCCGGAAATGCCGTCCCCGTCGCTGTCGTCGGGATCGGCATGCGCAAGGATGTCAGCCGGATGGATGGCCTCGATCAGGCCCATGCCGGTCATCGGCGGGGTCATCCGCGGCGAAAGTGTGGTTGACGGGTCGAGCGGGCCGAAGCCCAGATCTGTCACACTGTAGCTTGGCTTGCGCAGAGAGATAATGGTGCCATCGCCGAGTTCGAATGGTTGCTCCTGGTACTCGATAACCATCCGGCCCTCGGCTTTGAGACCGGGCACCGCAAGGTCCTGAAGCTGCCCTCCATAGACCGGATCAGGCAGCGACGCGGTCACATATGTCTCGAGAGACTGCCGCTCTTCTTCGGTCTTGGCAGGCCGGGCAAGCCGCAGGAACATGGATGTCGCATCCGCAGCCCCTTCGGGCGGATGGCCGCGGCCATCCTTGATGTGGCAGCTCTGGCAGGCCCGGGCATTGAAAAGCGGGCCGAGACCGTCGGATGCCAGGGTGGAAGAGGGCGACGAGACCCAAAGCTTACGGAAAAGTGCGTTTCCGAGCTTGAAGGTCTCCTCCTGTTTAAACGTCAGGTTGGCGTTGAAATGCGACAGGGCATCTCGATTGACCAGTTTGGCGGACGTGCCGGCGCCGCCCTGCATGCGCTCGAATTTTTCCGCTGCATCGAAGCTGATGGCAGGCTTGACGACGCGCTCGACCCGTTTGCGATCGGGTTGGGTGAGGTCGTCGCGGCTGTGGGGCAGATCCGTGAGAGGGTTGGCATGGGCCGGTAAAAGACCGGCAAGTACAATGGCCGCGACCGTAGTGCCCGGCACTGCGAAAGAGAATGCGCGGGACCCGGACTTGATGATTTTACGTAATGAAAAGTGCTCGGTCATACAGCGCCACGCAGATATTCTCTTGCAGGCACATAAATTCTGAAGTCGGCGATCATAATCAATCCCGGTCAGAGCCCCCAAAAGGGCCCTTGTGTATTACCAGTTGCTACTCCGCATCCGCAGATGCGGCATTCAACAGACCGTATTTCTCTTCTCCGAGACGCGAAAGAAGCTCGAGCTGGGTCTCAAGGAAATCGATGTGACCCTCTTCATCGGCAATCAGTTCCTCGAACAGGTTCTTGCTGACGTAGTCGCCTTCCTGTTCGCAGATGTCGCGTGACTTTGTGTAAGCCTTCCAGGCGTCCTGTTCGCCGGCAAGATCACATTCAAGCACTTCCCTGATCGTCTGTCCGATCCTGAGCGGCGCCACGGTCTGCAGGTTGGGGAAGCCATCGAGAAAGATGATCCGCTCGACAAGCTTATCGGCATGCTGCATTTCCTCAATACTTTCCGCCCGCTCCTTGGCGGCCAGCTTGGCGTAGCCCCAGTCTTCCAGCAGCCGGTAGTGCAACCAGTACTGGTTGACCGCACCGAGTTCGAGGAACAGGGCCTCGTTCAGGCATTCAACAACTTTCTTGCTCTTTTTCATCAACAGTCCATGTCCTTGTGGTTAAAACGCCTCGCATTTTGCACCATCAGGTCAATTGTGGCGACGATCTTTTGGCCCTCGCCCTTCTTTTTGCATTCTCCATGCGGACACGCTGGTCGGCAATGCGTGCGAGCAGATCCACCACCTTCGGCGCAGGGCTGTTCATCAACGAATGGTAGCGTTCGGTTGTCTCGACAATAATATCAATCACACCGGGAAAGCAACCACAGCATTTGCCACGAGCGCTGACAGCCTGGAACACCTTTCCGGGGGTGATCAACTGCCACTCATCCTGGTCGAGAAACTCAACGATGACCTGCTCGATGTCTTTCCGGGTAACGATATTGCAGCTGCAAACGATCATGGCTTGTCGAACTCACTGAAACACGGCGTCGGGACTGTCGAGGCTGTCAGACCCCTCCAGTTCGACAGCGCCGAGATCCAGCGCGGCAATGGCGCGCTCAATCGACCGGGTCTGGGTGATCAGGCCGTCGATTGCTGCCTGGATCGCGGCGTTGCCCTCGTCATTGCCGACGGCAATCATCTGGTCATAGGCCTCGACGGTTTCAGCCCGCGCCGCCATGGCTTGCATGGCGGCGACGGTGGCGTCGAGGTCGGCTGAAAGTTCGCGTGCGATGGCGGGATCCTTCTCAGCCAGCAGGTCAGCGAGCGACGGGCCACTGATTTCGGAGCCGTCCGGCCTGGTGTATTTGCCGGTGTAGGCCGAGCGAATGCCAACAGCATCATAGAGATGCGAATTGTGCGTGTTGTCGGAGAAACAATCATGCTCCTCCTCGGGATCCCCGAGCAGGAGACCGAGCTTCATGCGTTCACCAGCCAGTTCACCATAGGACAGCGAGCCCATGCCGGTAAGGATTGTCGACAGGCCGCCAGCCACGCCCCGCTCCGCAACAGCCAGCCGGGCCGCGCCGCCGGCCTTCCAGTTGGCGGCCATCTCTTCAAGATCGGCGATCAGCAGATCGCTTGCAGCCTCGAGGTAATCCCGGCGGCGGTCGCAATTGCCATTGGTGCAGTTATCCAGGCTGTAGTCGCTGGCAGGACGGGCGCCGGCACCCGGACCGTTGCCGTTGAGATCCTGCCCCCAGAGCAAGAACTCGATCGCGTGGTAGCCGGAGGCGACATTGGCCTCGATGCCGCCGGCTTCCTGCAGTGTTTCGGCGATAAGCCCGGGGGTGATCACGCCGGCATCGACAGTTCGGCCGTTGATCTCAATGGAGGGATTTGCGACCACATTCGCGGTGAAGAGCGAGTTCTCGTCGCTTTCCGAACCATAGCTGGCATCGACATAGTCGATCAGGCCCTCATCAAGCGGCCAGGCGTTGACCCGCCCTTCCCAGTCATCAACAATCGGATTGCCGAAACGGTAAACCTCGGTCTGCTGGTAGGGGACGCGGGCGGCGAGCCAGGCAGTGCGGGCGGACTGAAGCGTGTCCTCGGTCGGATTTGCCAGAAAGGCCTCAATGGCGGCATCGAGCGCTCTTGCGGTTGCCAAGGCGTCATCGAACTTGGCTTCGGCAACATCGACATAATGGGCGATGACCGCCTCGGGGCTGACATCGGCGGCCGCAACCTGGGTGAGGCCGGCCGAAGCTGCCAGGCCAAGACCGAGGAGGTGAGCTATACGTATCATCGTCGTTTCCGTTTCTGCTGTCGTCAGTGAAGGGATCCGCTCGCCGGGGAGCCGGAGAAGACGGATCTCATGTCGATATCGGCAATCGCGCTCAATGGGATCGGCGAGAGTCTCTGGCTCTGACCGAGCAGGATCCCTGCATATGCACTCGCGCGCTCGATGACCCCGATACATGTATCCGAACAGGTGAGCAGCCTGGCTGACTGGACCAGCAGATCCTCATCACCATGCTGAGCGCCCGACACCATGCCCAGAACAAGGCATTCGTCACGGCACAGGTGCCCGGCGCCCGGCTTGTAGAAACGCAACGGGCAAGTGGCGCAGGCACCCAGCTGACTGATCAGTTCCGACATTGCATCAAGCGCAACCTGGCCATCGATTGCGCCGAGTGCACGCACATGAGCGGCCCGGGCGGCGGCCCAGTAGCGCTGATCGGAATGTGCAAGCCCGGCCACCCAGTTGCCGTAGCCATTGACCACAAGGCTTTCCGGTTGCTGGCGCAGATAGGCTGCGGCTGGGCACTCTGCCAAATCTTCGTGTTCCATCGACGCCATGTCATCCTCACGGATCTAAATATGAGTGTTTCGGTAATGTATAATGAAAGTAGAGTCAAACGGTATAGTTTAGAATGAATCCAAACTGTTAGCGGATGCATGACAATCCGAAATCGAAGCACCACCACGGCGCACGCATCCGGCCGAGCCCTTCCCAGCCAGCGTAAAATTCCGGCCGCGCATTGCCGATCGCAGATCCGCGCCTAGGTTCACCTCAACGCCGCATGCGACTGCACGCAGGACGGGGCGCCGAGGACATGAGACATGGCTGAACCCAGACGCCCTTCGATAGCCCTGATCATCGGCAGCGGCCCCAGCGCCCCATCGACCCGGCACTGGCCGAAACCGTCCAACATGAAGATCGTTGCCATCAACAATGCCTGGCAGGCGCGCCCCGACTGGGATTGCCTGGTGCATGCGGGCGACTTCCCGTTGGACCGCATGCCGGACCGGTTGATGCCCGGACAAACGGTGCACAGCCACGAGAGTTATGTTCCCGCCCAGAACCGGTTTGGCGGCTTCGTCTATGGCGGCGGCACAATGGCATTCACCGCCGGGTACTGGGCGCTAGACACGCTGAGGCCCGACGTTCTTGCCTATTTCGCCTGCGACATGACCTATTCCGGCAAGGTGACGCATTTCTACGGTCAGGGCACTGCCGACCCGCTGCGTCCCGACGTCACGCTGCAATCGCTGGAAGCCAAGTCAGCCCGGCTTATGGCGCTTGCCGGCCGGCAGGGATGCGCCTGCGTCAACCTCTCCAGTGAACCGGTCAGCCGGTTGCTGTTCCCGCGTATCCGGTTTGACGAACTGGACAAGCCGGCAGAACCGGTACCGACCGATGCCGCGGCAATGGAGGCCGCACTGCTTGAAGAAACCCGCCTTGGCTACATGGTCGAAGACGGAGAGTACTGGCACCACGCCGAGCTGTTTGACGCGTCGGCGCTGTCCAGGATCGACGACATGTGGTTGCGGGTGTGTCAGCCCGCACAGCGGCAAAAGCGCTTCGCCTAGACCGGCAACGCGCCGAGCTTTGGGTCGAACACCAAAGGCTGGCCGGCCCGGAGTCCGTCACGGCGCGGGTCAGGCAAGCCTGCGTCGCAGTTCGGTCTTGAGCACCTTGCCATAGTTGTTCTTCGGCAAGGCCGTTTCGAAGACATAGTCCTTGGGGCGTTTGAAACCGGCGATGAGCGAACGGCAATGGGCGTCGAGGTCGGCGGCGGCAGGCGTCTCGTCACCGGAGGCAACGATAAAGGCGACGACCTCCTCGCCCCATTCGGTGCTCGGCCGGCCGACCACGGAAACCTCCGCCACGGCGGGGTGGGTCAGCAAGGCCTCCTCGACCTCGCGCGGGTAGATGTTGGTGCCGCCCGAAATGATGACATCCTTGGAGCGGTCACGCAGGGTGAGATAGCCATCCGCGTCGAGCGACCCCATGTCGCCGGTCCACAGCCAGCCGTCCCTGATGCTCTGCTCCGTGGCCTCCTGGTTTTTCCAGTATCCCTTCATCACCGGCGCACCGGCGGCGACGATCTCGCCGATCTCGCCCACAGGCATGTCTTCGCCATCCTCGCCGACCACCCGGACCGAGACGCAGGATTGCGCGGTGCCGACCGACGCCAGACGTTCGCGCCATCTCGGATGTTCGCGGTCCATGACATCGTCGCGTGACAGCGAGGTCAGGGTCATCGGGCATTCGCCCTGACCGTAGATCTGGACAAAACGGGCGCCGAACTGTGCCGTCGCCGCCTCGATGTCGGCGAGGTACATCGGGCCGCCGCCATAGACGATGGTGCGCACCCCCTCCCCCGCATACCCGGATTGCCGGGCCGCCGCGAGCCAGCGGCTGATCATCGTCGGGGCCGCAAACATGGTGACGTTGCCGAGGCGTGGCGCAAGGGCCGAGAGTTCGTGTGCGTCAAACCCGCCGGACGCCGGAATGACATGGCGGCTGCCGCGCAGCACGTGCATGAAATTGTACAGACCCGCGCCATGCGACAGCGGCGCAGCATAGACCGCTGCGTCTTGCCGCAAGACGTCATCGACATCGACAAAATAGGCATAGGTCATGGCATGCAGATTGGCGTTGGTCAGCATCACGCCCTTGGGCTTGCCGGTGGTGCCGGAGGTGTAGAACAGCCAGGCAAGATCACCGGGCGCGCGGGGCTCCGGTGCGGCAAGCGCGTCAATCTCAGCGTCATGAGCCGGGCCGGACGCCAGATCGTGGATCATACATGTGGCAGGCAGCAAACCAGAGAGCTCATCATAGCCGGAGACAAACACCACCTTGGCTCCGGAATCCTCGGCAATGAAGGCTGCTTCGCGCGGATGCAGCTTGGCATTGATGGGCACGGCTGCGGCACCACAGAACCAGATGCCATAGAGCACCTCGAGATAGACCGGGCTGTTCTTCATGAAGACGGCAACGCGGTCGCCGGGCTCGACCTGGTGCCGGGTGCGCAGGAAAGCGCCGATGCGCGCAGCACCTGCTGCAAATCCGGCATAGGTCGCGACCAGATCCTCACCCGACAACAAGGCCGGTGCATCAGGCTGCCTTCTGGCTGTGCGGACAAGCCATTCTGCTAGATTCATACCTTGCCTCCCCCCGAAGCGGCCACCGCTTCCCACCGCGCCAAGCAGCGCATGGCCGCGTAGCCAATGCGATTGCATCAGAAAAGCCCGGCTTGTGCCAAGCCCGAAATTCATCATCCGGCAATCGCTCCACCGGGAAAGCACCAAGGTAGCCTGTCCCCATGTAACGCGCTTGATATCGGTCAAGGCATTCCGGTCGATCAGGGCCTAGCCTGCAACCGAGAGGATGACCTGACCTCATGCGAAAAAACAACGTTCACACCATTACAAGGCAGCCGGTTGACGGAAAGCTCGAAACAGCTGTCCCGGCAAAGCTCCCCGGTGCCGCAGACGCCCATGCCGAACACCCCTATGCCGGCCTCGATCAGGCTCTGCGTGGTGCCGTTGCGCGGATGACGGGCGGGGTATCCCCCTTCGCGCTTGTCGAGACCTGGACCGACTGGGCCCTGCACCTGGCGCGGGCACCGGGACGGCAACTGGAACTGGCCGAGCACGCAAGGGACAATACACTGAAACTGGCAGAGTTTGCCGCAAAGCCGGTTCGGGAAAAAGCTGCGAAGCCGCCTTTTGCCCCGAAGCTCTATGATCACCGGTTCACGGACCCGGGCTGGCAGGAAATGCCATTCAGCCTCTGGCAACAGGGCTTCCTGGCTACCCAGGACTGGTGGGATCACGCAACCGAAAACATGCGCGGCCTGCGCAAGCAGGATTCCGACCGGACACGGTTTCTGGTTCGGCAATTGCTCGACACCGTGTCTCCGTCGAATTTTCCCTGGCTCAATCCCGAGATCCTGGCCGAAACGGCAAGGACAGGCGGCCGCAACCTGACGGAGGGCATGGTGCACGCCACCGATGACTGGCTGCATACGCTGAGCCAGGCGCATACCCCACCACCCGAAGGCTACGAAATCGGCAAGGACATTGCCTGCACACCGGGTCAGGTGGTTTACCGGAACGACATTTTCGAACTGCTCCAATACACCCCGCAAACCGGCAAGGTGCAGGCTGAGCCAGTGCTGATTGTGCCTGCCTGGATCATGAAATACTACATTCTCGATCTCTCTCCGCACAATTCGCTGATCAATTACCTGGTGGGCCAGGGTTTCACCGTCTTTGCCATTTCCTGGTGCAACCCGACCGCCGATCAGCGCGAACTGTCGCTCGAGGACTACAGGAAACGAGGGGTGATGGCTGCGCTCGATGCGATCACGGCAATCGTGCCCGGCCGGAAGATCCACGCCAATGGCTATTGCCTGGGCGGAACCATGCTGGCGATCGCCGCCGCGACCATGGCCCGGGACGGCGATGACCGGCTGGCGAGCGTTACCCTGATGGCAGCGCAGGTGGATTTCTCCGAGGCCGGCGAATTGCTGTTGTTTCTGGACGAAAGCCAAGTCGCCTTTCTCGAGGACATGATGTGGACCCAAGGCTATCTGGACCGACCGCAGATGGCGCGCGCCTTTGCCTCGATCCGGGCTGAAGACCTGATCTACACCCGCGCAGTGCAGCGTTACTTTCTTGGGAAGGATGACCTGCCAACGGACATCGGGGTCTGGAACACCGACACGACGCGGATGCCGGCACGGATGCATTCGGAGTATCTCAGAGGGCTGTTTCTGGAAAACCGGCTTTCCGCGGGACGCTTCGCAGTCGAAGGGCGGGTGATCGCGCTCAAGGATATCGCCGCACCAATGTTTGTGGTCGGCACCGAAACGGACCACATCGCGCCATGGAAATCGGTCTACAAGACGCGGCTGTTTACGGACACCGATCTGACCTTCGTGCTGACCAAGTCAGGCCACAATGGCGGCATTCTTTCGGAGCCGGGACACCCGAACCGTCACTATCGGATCGGTCACCGGGCGCAAGGCGCACTTTATGTCGATCCGGACAGCTGGTTGGCCCAAACCGAACCAACCGTCGGGTCCTGGTGGCCAGCGTGGACCAAATGGCTGAGCGCGAACTGCAGCGGCAAGGTGGCGCCGCCATCAATGGGCACGGCCGAGCAGGGCTATCCGCCACTTGAAGCAGCGCCGGGGCGCTACATTCACCAGAACTGAAGCGCCAATATATTGTCGTCAGGCTGCACAACCGTACCGTGCCGATGACCGCTTGGAGACCGATGAACAGCGCTGAGCGCGTGCGCCGGCTACCCCAATTCCCCCAAAAATCTCATAGAAAAATTAGCCGTTTGTTATTTCAATAGAAGATATCCCTTAATTACCGATGGTTCATGCAGTAGCCGTCGGCCGGTCTTCAGGAAAGGCCGGATCCGGAGAGGTCAGCGATGCCGATGCTCGATCTCGTCTACCCCGCGCGGATTAGCAGCAGGCACAATGATGACATTTCCGATCCCCCCGAACGAGCATCAGAGGTTGGCAGCGCTCCACCGGTTGAAAATACTCAACACCGAATGCACTCCGGAATTCGATGCAGTCGTCAACATGGCCATCGCCATGTTCGACGCTCCGATAGCAATGATCTCTTTCGTCGATCGGAATGCGCAATGGTTCAAGGCAAAACAGGGGATCGAACTTGCCACGACCAAGCGCAGTGACGCGTTCTGCAGCCACACGATCATGCAAGAGGGCGTGTTGGTGGTGGAAGATGCGACCAAGGACCAAAGGTTCTGCTACAATGATCTGGTCACCGGCGCTCCCCACATCCGCTTCTATGCCGGAATTCCGATTTCGTCGGATGGTGAAACGCATGTGGCAACCCTGTGCGTCATCGACACCAAACCCAGAACATTCTCGAATGAACAGCAAAGAATGCTGATCGAATTGCGCAACATCGTGGCGGGCCTGATCCAGGCGCATGCAATCGCCAACGAAGCAAAAACCTCCGAGCGCAATGCACGCCAGCGGCGCAAGCTGCTCTCGCAGGTCGAGCGCATGTCAAAAATCGGAGCCTGGTCACTTGATACCCAAAGGCTGCTCACCGAATGGTCGCCGCAGGTTTATGTCATTCATGAATATGACGGAGCCGAGCCTCCCAGTCTTGAAGAGGCCATCAGTTTTTATCCCGAGCACGAACGGGGACGACTGACGCAGAAGATCAACATGTGCATAGAGTATGGCGTTCCCTATGAAATCGAGTGCGATTTCATCACCGCGAAGGGCAACCAGCGCCGTGTACGCTCAAGCGGGGAGATCGAACACGGCGAGGACGGCACCAAGTTTCTGATCGGCATCGTCAAGGACATTACCGAACAATCCCAGCAGGAGGAGAAACTCTGGCGCGCGGCGCATCTCGACAGCCTCACCGGCATTGCCAACCGTCACTCCTTCCATACCGAAATGCAGGAGCGGATCAGAGCCCGCAATTGTGACAGCACTGAACTGGCTCTGCTGATGATCGATCTTGATGATTTCAAGGACATCAATGACAGTCTGGGCCATGTTGCCGGGGATGTGGTGCTGCGCACAGTGGCCGAGCGGATCTCCGAAACGATCTCGCACAATGCCTTTTGCGCGCGGCTGGGGGGGGACGAGTTTGCGGTCGTGCTCAGCAGCACACCCGGACGCGGCGCCGCAGACGAAATCGGCGCCAAGCTGCTTGAAGAGATCAACCGGCCAATCAGGTTTGACAGGCACGACATTCGCGTCGGTGCTTCGATCGGGATTGCCGTCTCCACCTCGGGCAGCGAGGACGATCTTTTCGTAAGATCGGATCTCGCGCTTTATCACGTCAAGCAGAATGGGCGTGGCGCCGCTGTGACATACACACCGGACATCACTGTTGCCTTTGAAGCCAAGAAACGCGCTGTCCTGATGATCAAGAGCGCGATCTCGGACGGGCGGCTCGAGCCTCACTACCAGCCGATCATCGACCTGAAGACACAGGATCTGCGTGGCGTTGAAGCCCTGGTCCGGGTCCGCAACACAGATGGCACCTTGTCGGGACCTGCGGATTTCTGGGCGGCGCTGGGGGAACCACAGTGCAGCCGCGAAATCGACGAAGTGATGCTCGAGCTTGCATTGCGGGATTTTTCACTGTGGAAGCTGTGCGGACTGGGCATCGAATTCGTCAGTGTCAATGCCTCGACCTCCTGCATTCGCTCCAGCAGCTATGCCGACCGGGTGCTGAGCAAGCTTGATGAATATGGATTGGACCCGAGCGAACTGAAGATCGAGGTCGTCGAAAGCGTGTTTCTCGGCAGTGAAAGCCACGATGTCCGCGCCGTACTTGAGCGGCTTTCGGCGGAAGGTGTGCGGATCGCACTCGACGACTTCGGAACCGGCTATGCATCACTGAGCCATTTGCGGGATTACCCGATCAACTGCATCAAGATCGACAAGTCATTCGTCTCAGGTCTCGGGCAGAGCGACAGCAATGCTGCCATCGTCCAGGCCCTCATCGGGCTTGGGCGCTCGATGAAACTCGAGGTGATTACCGAGGGCATCGAAACCCAGGGCCAGCTTGACTTCGTCTCGGCATTGGGAAGCGATTTCGGACAGGGTTACCTGCTTGCCAGGCCGATGGATGCGCGAGCACTTGCGCAATATGCAACCGGATCGCCTTTGCGGCATCCGGCTCAACATAAGCGGGCACTCCCGGCAAACGCTTAAGCTACCGACTTGCAGGTTTGAGGATTGGCCGTGGGAGGCCGATGCAGAAAGGGCCGGGGCAAATGACCCCGGCCCTTCCTTTTTTGTCTGTTCCAGGCGCCTTCAGGCGCCTCGAGAGCTTACTGCCAGCTCTTGATCAGCTCGTCGTAAGAGACGGTCTGGGGAGTCTCATCCTCGTTCTCAAGCTTCGGATAGGGCGCACCCGGCTGTTCCAGCCAGTAGGACGCGTCCTGCGGCTCGTTCATCTTCGGACCGATGTCGCCCTGAACGCCTGCGCGTTCCAGGCGTTCCATGACCTTTTCCTGCGCTTCGCAGAGACTGTCGAGGGCTTCCTGTGCGGTCTTGGCGCCGGACATGGCATCACCGATGTTCTGCCACCACAGCTGTGCCAGCTTCGGGTAGTCAGGAACGTTGGTGCCGGTCGGGGACCACTGAACGCGCGCAGGCGAACGGTAGAACTCGATCAGGCCGCCAAGCTTGTCGGCACGCTCGGTGAAGTGATCCGAGTTGATGGTGGACTCACGGATGAAGGTGAGACCGACATCGGATTTCTTCAGGTCGACGGTCTTGGAGGTGACGAACTGTGCGTAGAGCCAGGCGGCCTTGGCACGGTCGACCGGGGTCGACTTCATGAGCGTCCAGGAACCGGCATCCTGATAGCCGACCTTCTGGCCTTCCTTCCAGTAAACGCCATGCGGCGAAGGTGCCATGCGCCACTTCGGCGTGCCATCCTCGTTCATGACCGGCAGGCCCGGCTCGACGGTTGCCGCGGTAAAGGCGGTGTACCAGAACATCTGCTGGGCGACATTGCCCTGGGCAGGGATCGGACCGGCTTCACCGAAGGTCATGCCTGCTGCTTCCGGCGGGGAGTAGTTCTTCAGCCAGTCGATGGCCTTCTCAACGGCATAGACAGCAGCCGGAGAGTTAGTCGCACCGCCGCGAGTTACGCAGGAGCCGACAGGCTGTGAGTTTTCGTTCACACGAATGCCCCATTCATCGACCGGAAGGCCGTTGGGCTCGCCGACGTCACCCATGCCTGCCATGGACATCCACGCATCGGTGTAACGCCAGCCGAGCGAGGGATCCTTCTTGCCGTAGTCCATGTTGCCGTAGACGGCGCCGTCGACGCCAAGATGCGACAGGTCGCGGCCGGTGAAGAACGCGGCAATGTCCTCGTAAGCCGACCAGTTGACCGGAACGCCGAGATCGTAGCCATATTCGGCCTTGAAGTCGGCCTTGTTCTTCTCGTCGTTGAACCAGTCATAGCGGAACCAGTAGAGGTTCGCGAACTGCTGGGTCGGCAGCTGGTAGAGCTTGCCGTCCGGACCCGTGGTGAACGAGGTGCCGATGAAATCGGCGACATCGAGCGTCGGGCTGGTCACGTCAGCGCCTTCGCCTGCCATCCAGTCGGTCAGGTTGCGGACCTGCTGGTAGCGCCAGTGGGTACCGATCAGGTCGGAGTCGTTGACGTAGCCGTCGTAGATGTTCTCGCCCGACTGCATCTGGGTCTGCAGCTTCTCGACCACATCACCTTCGCCGATCAGGTCATGCGTGACCTTGATACCGGTGATCGCGGTGAAGGCGGGTGCAAGAACCTTCGACTCATATTCGTGGGTTGCGATGGTTTCAGAAACCACCTTGATATCCATGCCGGCGAACGGCTTGGCGGCATTGATGAAGAACTCCATCTCGGCTTTCTGCTCGTCTTCCGAGAGCACCGAGAGACCACCGATTTCCTCTGCCAGGAACTTTTCAGCGGCAGCCATGTCGGCATGGGCAGAGCCCGTCGCCAGCATGATTGCGGCACATGCCGTCGTGTTCAGTAGTAGGTTTCGCATATTATCCTCCCTTTAAAGATCATGCGAGTTCAAGAGATGCGGAAAACCCGCATCTCCATTCGGTTTGGACTTACACTGTTCGAAAAACGCCGATGGCGTAGACCAGTGAGAGTCCAAGTGCCCACCACAGGTTGGGTCCGACCAGACCCAGCCATGCGAGATGGATGAAGGCGCTGCCGAGCAGCGATATGAAAAGACGGTCGCCCCGGGTCGTCTCGAAGCGCAGGATTCCCACCCGCGGATTGCCGCCCGGCGAAAAGTATTCCCAGATGCCCATTCCGATCAGCAGTCCGGCGAGACACACCCAGAAAAGGCTGGTGGGCAGGGTCCAGGCCATCCATGACAGGTCCATGATCTTCCTCCCTATACCCGGCCGAGGGCAAAGCCCTTGGCGATGTAGTTGCGAACAAAATAGATCACCAGCGCGCCGGGGATGATGGTCAGCACCCCGGCTGCGGCGAGCACACCCCAGTCAACGCCGGACGCTCCAACCGTGCGGGTCATGATTGCCGAGATCGGCTTGGCGTCGGTGGTGGTCAGCGTCCGTGCGATCAGCAGCTCCACCCACGAGAACATGAAGCAGAAGAAGGCTGCGACACCGATGCCCGACGCGATCAGCGGCATGAAGATCTTGACGAAGAACTTCGGGAACGAATAGCCGTCGATATAGGCGGTCTCGTCGATCTCCTTGGGCACACCGGACATGAAACCCTCGAGAATCCACACCGCCAGCGGCACGTTGAACAGGCAGTGGGCGAGCGCGACGGCAATGTGCGTGTCGATCAGGCCAAATGCCGAATAGAGCTGGAAGAAGGGCAGCACGAACACCGCGGCGGGCGCCATCCGGTTGGAGAGCAGCCAGAAGAACATGTGCTTGTCGCCGAGAAAGCGGTAACGCGAGAAGGCATAGGCCGCCGGCAATGCAGCACAGATCGAGATCACCGTGTTGAGGCCGACATAGATCAGCGAGTTGATGTAGCCCGTATACCAGGACGGATCGGTGAAGATCACGGTGTAATTGTGCAGTGTCGGCTCGGCGGGAAAGAGCGTGAAGCTCGACAGGATTTCCTGGTTGGTCTTGAAGCTCATATTGATGAGCCAGTAGATCGGCAACATCAGGAACAGGATGTAGAGCCCCGGTACCAGCCAGCGGGTGATGCTCTTCCTGGCGAAGCGGTTGCTGGCTCGCACATTGGTGGTGTCGATGAGATTGGCCGGCTTGTTCATGGAACCCGCATTTGCCTGAGTGTGAGATGTCTGGTTCATCAGTCTTCCACCCTTGCGTCCGGTTTATCGACGCCGACATTGCTCATCACCGTGAAGAAGACGTAGCAGATGGTCAGCACGATCAGCTGATAGACAAGCGACATTGCCGCCGCCGGACCCAGGTCGAACTGGCCGATGGCCTGCTTGACGAGGTCGATCGACATGAAAGTTGTCGAGTTGCCCGGCCCGCCGCCGGTCAGCACGAAGGGCTCGGTGTAGATCATGAAGGAATCCATGAATCGCAGCAGGAAGGCTATTATCAGCACGCCGCGGATCTTCGGCAGCTGGATGTATAGGAACTAAGACCAGTGGGGTTTGCCCTTGAAGTTGGACACCTGCTAGTAGGCCTCAAACATTTACACCAGTCCGGCGCACCAGAAAAAAACATCG
>Ga0114916_1000772_pt1 | contig 20065 bp, 17 predicted proteins | sample MalvirAntarct_66_FD_83501 | JGI IMG/M metagenome (GOLD analysis project Ga0114916, IMG submission 83501) | Marine viral communities from the Global Malaspina Expedition - Malaspina viral metaG Antarct_66 | ecosystem: Environmental > Aquatic > Marine > Oceanic | place: West Anvers Island... | reverse complement strand
GGCCATCTTTACAACGGTTTTTAACTGCGCCGCGCCAAGAGTGGCCTTGCTTTAATGTTTCCCACATTTCTTTAAATGCAGCTTTTGGCATGTCGGGGTGGCGTACTATATTATGGTTCTTACCCATAAGTTCTGCTATATCATACCCGGCTATAGTACAAAACGCTTGATTAGCATAAGTAATCACTCCGCGTAAGTCAGTTGTTGATACCAGTTCTTGTTGTTCTTCGAAGGTCACTTCTTCATTTGTTAAGCTTTGATTACGACGCATATTATTCTTTAATCATCCTTTGTAATACTTACTATTATACTTGCTTATATAAAGCGGTAGTAGGGTAATCCCATTATGAAGGTCACTCAGTTTATTTATTGCCTGTATTTATGATCTAAATCAAGATTAAAGTTATATAAGCTATATATAACATACCAGTATGGGACTAATACGGCTAATAGTTAGCTAATTATTTACTTTAGTACGGTTAGTTTTTGTTTTGATAAGATAAATAATAGTGCAAAGCAATTGTATATTTTGTATAGCAATGGCAAGATTATCGTTTATGGCGTTAAATAAAGCGTGTTTAAAGCAAAGCAGATACAATAGAACTATAAATAGTATTTTTTCTTAGTATTTATCTTGAGTATAGGTAATTAGACCCCATAACCTTATGATTAAGCCACTTGGCTCGAGGAAGTATTTTTTGGCAACACATGATCTAACAAACGCGCTTGACGCTCTTTCAGTAACACAGCATAAACATGCAATTAACGGAATAAAACGTGGTATTGAGCGTGAGTCACTAAGAATCAAAAGTGATGGCGTTATCTCTGCACAAAAACACCCAGAAGGGGTGGGCAGTGCGCTTACCAATGGCCAAATTACGACCGATTTTTCAGAGTCGTTACTTGAATTTATTACCCCAGTTAGTGAATCGTCCACACAAACGCTGCAGCAATTAAAAGACTTACAAAAGTTTACCCTAGAAAAAATGGGTGACGAATTACTTTGGCCTATTAGTATGCCGTGCTTTATTGAACATCAAGACGACATAGTTATTGCGCAATTTGGCAGTTCAAATGTAGGGCAAATGAAAACGCTTTACCGTGAAGGGTTAAAAAACCGTTACGGCAGTATGATGCAAGCTATTGCTGGTGTGCATTTTAATATTTCGTTTCCAGATTCATTGTGGCAGTCATTACATACGCTAAAAAATAGCGACCTTAGTTTAGAAGATTTTATATCTGATGGTTACTTAGCGCTTATTCGTAATTTTAAACGTGAATTATGGCTGATCAGTTATTTATTTGGTGCATCACCTGCTTTATGTAGTTCGTTTTTACAGGGTAGAAAAACCGATTTACCATTTAAAAAGCTAGGTAAAGGCACCCTGTATTTAGAAGTAGGCACTGCGCTGCGCTTAGGTAACTTAGGTTACACCAATAGCGCACAATCATCACTGCGTGTAATGTATAACTCGTTAGATGAATATGTAGCTGGTTTGAAAAAATCAATTAACACACCTTCAGATATTTACGGCAACCTTGACGATTACACCAGCGAAAATCCAAAACAGTTAAATAAGAATATTCTGCAAATAGAAAACGAATTTTATTCGCCAATTCGCCCTAAACGTAATGCTAAAAACGGTGAAACACCAACAGATGCACTACTTAGAGCCGGTATTGAATATGTCGAAATTCGCGCATTAGATGTTAATCCATTTAGTGAAGTGGGCATAGATATAGAGCAGTTCCACTTTTTAGATGTGTTTTTAACTTATTGTTTATTAAAAAGCTCACCGGCAATGGATTGGGAAGAGCAAACACGCAGCACAGAAAATCTTGATACAGTAGTAAATAAAGGGCGAGAAAAAGGCCTTGAACTTAATTACTTTAATCAACCGCGTACCCTTCAATCTTGGGGTGAAGATATATTTTCGCAATTAAGTGAAGTGGCAAAATACATGGATACTGCCTACGGCGTTAGTTATTATTCAAGTACTATTGAGCGCATGGCAACTTGGATTAATAACCCAGGACTTACATATTCTGGGCGTTATGTAGCTGAGTTAGAAGCTTCTGGGCTAGATAACGGCCATTATGCGCTAGCAATTGCTGAAAAGTATAAGCAAAGCCATCAAGCTGCAGACTATCAAGTGTTTTCAAAGCAATGGTTAGAGGAGCAAGTTACACGCTCTAACGACGCTCAGCGTGCTATTGAGCAAAGTGACTCAGTATCATTTACCGCATTTTTAAATGCTTATTTTGATCCTAAATAAATAGTTAGTTTTAAGCAAAAAAAACGCAGCTCAAGGTAGCTGCGTAATTATTTTAGGGAAGAAACAATGCTGCTCTGCTGCATTGTTAAAATCAGACTACTGATTTTTGCAAAAGTTCAGCGAGATAAACCAAATGAAAAAAAATGTAGTTGTTTTATCATTAGCGCTTAGTTTAGCCGGTTGTGCCACAGCTCCACCAAAGCAGCCTGATGATATTTGTAAAATTTTTGAAGAAAAAAGAAGTTGGTACTTTGGTGCCAAAGATGCTCAAGAAAAATGGGGCGCTCCCAAGCACGTACTTATGAGCATGATGTACCAAGAAAGCTCGTTTAAACATGACGCAGCTCCACCAATGCAGTATTTCTTATGGATTATTCCTACCGGTAGAGCAAGCTCTGCTTATGGCTACTCACAAGCAAAAACGATGACCTGGTCTGATTATATTCGTGAAAGTAAGAATAGTGGCGCCGATAGAGACGACTTTGATGATGCTATCGACTTTATGGGCTGGTTTGCTTATAAAACCCATAAAATAAACGGCGTATCTAAATGGGATGCCTACGGTCAGTATCTTAATTATCACGAAGGGTGGGGCGGTTACAAACGCGGTACTTACAAAAAGAAAAAATGGTTAATGGGTGTGGCTAATAAAGTAAAACACCGTGCGAGCCGTTATGGTGCGCAGTTAAAGCGTTGTGAAGCAGATTTAAATAAAGGGTGGTTAGAGCGTTTGTTTTTTGGCTAATAACATCTGTTGTATTTATTTAGCCTACAAAAAAGGAGCCAATTGGCTCCTTTTTTAGTTTATTTTTTACGTTTTTTCGGCTGTATTTTAACCAGCTTTATCATGTTTTCTTTTACTTCAAGTACTTCAATAGGGTAGCCGGCAATACGCAAACTTAAATTGGCATCAGGAATGTTTTCTAAATACTCAACTATTAAGCCGCTGAGTGTTTTAGGCCCGTCGAGTGGAAACTCCCAGCCCATTTCTTTATTTAAGTCGCGCACGTTAGCACCGCCATCTACAATGCACGAGCCATCGGTTTGTGTGGTTACTTCTTCGCTTGGCGTACGAGTTTGGGTGGTGGTAAAATCGCCTACCACTTCTTCAAGTATATCCTCTAGGGTAACTAAACCTTGAATGTCGCCATACTCATCTACCACCAAGCCAATACGCTCTTTAGATTGCTGAAACTTTAATAGCTGCGTATTTAGTGATGTGCCTTCAGGTATGAAATAAATTTCACGTACAGCGCGTAGCAACGATGGTTTATCAAATTGCTCTTTTGTAAGTAACCTAAGCGCATCACGCGAATGAATAAACCCCACCGCGTCATCTATGTTATCTCTATATAACAATACACGCGTATGTTGTGCATGAGTCAGTTGGCGGCTAATAAGTTTCCATTCATCGTTAATATCTATGGCCACAATTTCGTTACGTGGGATCATAATATCTTCAACGGTTACTTGTTCTAAATCTAAAATTGAGGTCAACATGCTTTGGTGACGCGCAGGAATAAGTGCACCAGACTCATTAAGTACTGATTTTAGCTCTTCTTTACTCATGCTGTGCTCATCTATTTGTGCCGCACTAATACCAAATAACCGCAATATGCCGTTGGTTAGCCAGTTAATAACAACGACAAATGGGAAAAGGATTTTTAGTAATCCTTTAAGCACAACAGAACTTGGGAAGGCAACTTTTTCAGGGTAGAGAGCAGCAAGTGTTTTTGGGGTTATTTCTGCAAAAATAAGCACTACTAAGGTTAACGCACCTGTTGCCACAGCAATACCTAAATCACCGTATAAACGAATACCAATAATAGTAGCAACTTGTGCAGCGGCAATGTTAACTAAATTATTACCGATTAAAATTAAACCAATGAGCCTATCCGGACGACTAAGTAATTTACTGACACGTTTAGCAGCGCGATGATTCTCTTTGGTGAGATGTCGCAGGCGTATACGATTGATTGACATAATTCCGGTTTCTGAGCCAGAAAAATAAGCAGAAAAAAGTACCAAAAAACCTAAAATGATAAACAAGGTACTGGTCGATATGGCGTCCAACGATGGATCCTTTTATTATAAACTAGCGTGTATTAGGCTAGAGTGAGTTAGTAGAGTCAAGTTAAAATTTATTTAGAATAACTTCTTGTATAAAACGACTGCCAAAATAAGCCAGTGTAAGAATAAAAGCAGCAACCATAATAGCAATAACCACAGGTTTACCACGCCAGCCTTTTTTCATATGGCCAAGCGCAATCACAGCAAAAATACACCATGCAACAAGCGATAATATCGTTTTATGGATAAATTGAGTAGCGAACATACCATCGAGAAATACAAATCCCGACAATAGTGCCAAAGTGAGTAATATAGTACCTAAGTTAACCAATTGATACAGTTGGCGTTCAACCACCATTAGTGGTGGTAAATGGCTGTGTACAATAGCTAAATCTTTACGCTTTAAGCGCTTATCAATAAAGTAAAATTGTACGCCATATAAAGTAGCAATAATTAAAATACAGTAAGCGAGTAATGATAACGAAATATGGGTTACTAAGCCCACATCAACATCAATACTTTGCAGTAAAATATGGTGTGGTATAAACAAGCTTGCCATAGTTAGTAGTGCAGCAAAGCCGTACACGACCGGCAATAATAAGGTCGCCGGAAACTTTAACGATACCGTAGTGACAGAAATCACAATAACCCAGCAGGTTAAAAGCGCCACATTGACAATACTTAAATCTTGTCCGTCTGCTCTAAAAACCGAATTTACTAACAACAGCATGTGCGCCAAAATAGCCACAGTACTCAATATAATAGTTAGCTTTTGGCTAGGGCCTTGTTGATGAAACAACCGTGAGAGCACGTAAGACGTTGCTAACACATAAAATAAACTGGCAATAATAGTTAAGCTAATAATCAGCATTGTGCTTGGGCCACTTAATTTGAGTCAAATAATTAATGATTGTTATATAGCCATTGTATTTTATAGCAAAGCAAATGCATAGACCTTAAAAAAAGAAACTCAACAAGCTGCACTTGAACACTGTATTGTAAGACACCATTTACGGTATACTGCTTTTAATTGAAATTTAATAATATTAATTCTATTAATACAGCGCACAGAGTTAAAGGCGCTTTAATTGGGTTGGTATAAACGTCTTATCGGAACCGTAATATGTTTGAGAATCTCCAAGAACGATTAGGTAAAACCTTAAAAAACATTAGTGGCCGTGGCCGCCTAACAGAAGAGAATATTAAAGACACTCTTCGTGAAGTGCGCATGGCATTTTTAGAAGCCGATGTGGCGTTGCCCGTTGTTCGCGATTTTGTAAAACAAGTTAAAGAGCGTGCGGTAGGTGTTGAAGTTACAAAAAGCTTAAGCCCAGGCCAAGTATTTGTAAAAATAGTACGTGAAGAACTCGAAAAAGCCATGGGTGAAGCCAACGAAGAGCTAAGCCTAAATGCACAACCCCCTGCTGTTGTTATGATGGCGGGTCTGCAAGGTGCTGGTAAAACCACCAGTGTTGCTAAACTGGCTAAGTTTTTAAAAGAGCGCAAGAAAAAATCAGTACTTGTAGTAAGTGCCGACGTATACCGCCCTGCAGCAATTAAGCAACTAGAAACGCTCGCTGCTGAAGTGGGTGTTGATTTTTTCCCAAGTGATATTTCGCAAAAGCCGGTTGATATAGCAACCGCAGCTATTTCTCATGCGAAAAAGAAATTTATTGATGTGGTATTAGTCGATACTGCAGGTCGATTGCATGTTGATAGCGACATGATGGATGAGATTAAAAATCTTCACAAAGCAATTAACCCAATCGAAACCTTGTTTGTTGTAGATGCAATGACAGGTCAAGATGCGGCAAATACAGCTAAAGCATTTGACGAAGCCCTGCCACTAACTGGTGTTATATTAACTAAAACTGATGGTGATGCACGCGGTGGTGCTGCTTTATCTATTCGTCATATTACCGGTAAGCCAATTAAATTTATGGGTGTGGGTGAGCGCATTGATGCACTTGAGCCTTTCCACCCTGACCGCATAGCGTCACGTATTCTAGGCATGGGTGATGTACTTTCATTGATCGAAGAAGTCGAAATGAAAGTAGATAAAGAGCAAGCTGCCAGAGTCGCTGAAAAAGTATTTAAAGGCGCTGGTTTTACCCTTGATGACTTTGCGGATCAACTTAAGCAAATGAAAAACATGGGCGGCATGATGTCGATGCTAGATAAATTGCCAGGTATGTCTAACTTACCCGATGCTGTTAAAGGCCAAATGGGCGATAAAACCTTCATTCAAATGGAAGCCATTATTAGCTCAATGACAAAAAAAGAGCGCGCCCGCCCAGAAATCATTAAAGGGTCACGTAAAAAACGTATTGCAGCAGGTTCTGGTACGCAAGTACAAGAAATTAATAAACTACTAAAACAGTTTACCCAAATGCAAAAAATGATGAAAAAAATGAAAGGCAAAGGTGGCATGACCAAAATGATGCGCGGCATGAAAGGTATGTTACCGCCGGGAATGATGGGTGGCGGTGGCCCTAAATTTTAAAGTTGAGTTTAACGTAGCTTAAATGTAACGATATAAAATATATGAAAAGGAGCAAATGGCTCCTTTTTTGTTGAATAAATTATGCGTGCTAAACGCTATTAACGCTAATTTAAAGTTGGGATCACGCTTTAACCTACTAAACTGGCTTTTAGCATCACTTCTTACTTGCATTGTTGCTAAAAACTCGTACAATTCCCCAGCTCCCCATTCTGGGGAGTAAATCTTATTAATGAAAACAGTCAATCTTTATAGAGGACGGTATGGTAACTATTCGTTTGCAACGTGGTGGCGCTAAAAAACGCCCTTTCTATCAAATTGTGGTTGCGGATAGCCGTTTCTCGCGTGACGGTCGCTTCATCGAGAAAGTAGGCTTTTTTAACCCAATTGCTGCAGGTCAAGAAGAAAAAATTCGTTTAGATTTACCACGTGTTGAACACTGGGTAGGTCAGGGCGCGTCTCTTTCAGATCGCGTAGCTAAGTTAGTAAAAGACGCTCGTAAAGCGGCTTAATAGGCGTAAGTGTAACCATGAGTCAAGAGAACACCTCATCAATAATTGTCGTAGGAAAGCTCGGTGCCCCGTATGGTATAAAGGGCTGGCTTAAGGTACATTCATTTACTGATGATCCCGCAGGGATCTTCGATTTCAGCCCGTGGTTGATAGGGCAGCAAGGTAAATGGCAGACCTTAGAAGTGGTCGACTGGCGTCGCCACAACAAAGGCTTTATCGCTAAATTTGCGCAAGTAAACGATCGAGACGAAGCAGTGGCTTATACCCACGCAGAAATCTCAATGGATTCAGCGCAATTACCAGAACTCCCGCAAGGTGAGTTCTATTGGCGAGATCTCATTGGCATGTCGGTTGTAACTGATAAAGGTTACGATTTAGGCATTGTTGATGACCTAATGGAGACAGGGTCAAATGACGTACTGGTTGTTAAAGCAAACAGTAAAGACGCATTTGGTCAAGCAGAGCGTTTAATTCCGTTTTTAACTGATACAGTTATTATCGAAGTTAAACACGACGCAAGAGAAATTACCGTAGACTGGGATCCAGGGTTTTAATGACGCAAACGAGTTCATTATGGGTAGGGGTGATAAGCCTTTTTCCTGACATGTTTGACGCTATTACAGACCAGGGTGTTACCGGTCGCGCAGTAAAAAGTGGCTTAATTGATTTTAACTGCTGGAATCCGCGAGACTACGCTTTAGATAAGCATAGAACCGTGGACGATCGTCCTTACGGGGGCGGACCAGGTATGTTAATGATGGTTGAGCCATTAAAAAAAGCGATTGCCGAGGCTAAAAAAGCTGCAGGTGATGGTGCTAAAGTAATTTATATGTCCCCACAAGGGCGCAAACTAGATCAGCAAGGAGCTAGCGAACTCGCAAGCTCTAAAAAACTGATTTTGATTGCCGGTCGCTATGAAGGTATAGATGAGAGAATAATAGAGTCATACGTTGACGAAGAATGGTCAATTGGTGATTTTATTTTGAGTGGTGGTGAACTACCAGCCATGACATTAATTGACGCAGTAGCGCGATTAGTGCCTGGCGTATTAGGTCATAACCAATCAGCAGAACAAGACTCATTTTCGGATGGCTTGTTAGATTGTCCTCACTATACACGGCCAGAAACATTGGACGACAAACAGGTGCCTGCTGTATTGCTTAGCGGAAACCACCAAGAGATAGCAAAATGGCGGCTTATGCAGTCATTAGGCAGAACTTGGCTACGCCGTCCTGACTTGTTGCATAACCTAGCTCTGACTGAGGAGCAAGCGGTATTACTCGCGAAATTTCAGCAAGAGTACCAAAAAGCTTGTGGCTAGAAGACAGTTACACCTAGGAAAGTGAGAAACATAATGGCAAAAGTAAACCAAAATATTATTAAAGCGCTTGAAGATGAGCAGCTTAAAACAGACGTACCTGCATTCGGCGCTGGTGATACAGTAGTTGTACAGGTAAAAGTAAAAGAAGGTGCTAAAGAGCGTCTACAGGCCTTTGAAGGTGTTGTAATCGCTAAGCGTAATCGTGGTCTTCACTCAGCATTCACAGTTCGTAAAATTTCGAACGGTGAAGGCGTTGAGCGTGTATTCCAAACGCACAGCCCTCTTATTGATAGCGTAACAGTTAAGCGTCGCGGTGCAGTTCGTCGTGCTAAGCTTTACTATCTACGTGAGCGTTCTGGTAAATCTGCACGTATTAGAGAAAAACTTAACTAATACGCGCTGTTTATCAACGCAAAAAAACGGGTTGCATCCTTCGGGTTGCAACCCGTTTTGGTTTCTATAACATAAAATTTCAGGCTAAATACTAAAGCTTAAACCACAGCTGTCGGACTAGGAGTCGCACTGTCGTAATATTCACCAGTATAGTTAGGCCTCCTTTATTGCTAAACACAAAGTGCACCTCGATAAATTTTTATCAATATGTGTTTTAAACACCTTTTCAACTTACCCGCAGAATACGTAATAACCCAATTAACGCCAGTATGAGCATAACTTTGCTCAAGCAAAACTTAAGCTAAATATACCTAAGCCAAATAAAGCACAGAAAATAAAAATTTGGCAGATGAATTATAGTATTTAACCTTGAACTCTGGTTATTTAAGGAAGTAGGGTGATGAAAATAGCTCAAAAAGTGGAGCCAAGTGTAACTAGGTATAACTTGAAGGGGTATTGGATGGGCAGTAAGGGCGCTTTATACGACCTTACCGCGACTAAGTTATTAGGCTAGTTGAACCTATGCACAATACAAATTACTTAACGTTATGAACATGTACATCGCGTTGTGGGAAAGGAATAGAAATACCTTCTTTATCAAACGCTTTTTTCACTTTTTCTTGCATATCCCAGTAGTAAGGCCATAAGTCACCTGTTGCAACCCAAGCGCGAAACATTAAATTAACTGAGTTATCGCCAAGGCTGGCAACACAAATACGTGGTGCCGGATCTGTTAAAGAGCGCTCGTCTTCTTCAAACAGGCGTTTTAAGATAGCTTTTGCCGTATCTATGTCGTCGTTATACGAAATTCCAAAGGTCATATCACAGCGGCGTTTGTCATAAATACTTACGTTCACTAGTGTCGCATTCGATAGGCTACCGTTTGGAATAACAATGCGGCGGTTATCGAAGGTATCTACTACTGTGTATAAAATTTGAATTTCGACGACTGCGCCCATAAAGCCCTGTGCTTCGATAGTATCGCCAACCTTGAACGGTTTAAAAATTAGCAACAGCACACCGCCAGCAAAATTAGCTAGACTGCCTTGCAGTGCAAGACCTATTGCCAGGCCTGCAGCACCAATCACCGCGATGAATGAGGTGGTTTCGATACCTACCATAGAGGCCACCGAAATAAGCAGCATAATTTTCACTACAGCGCTAATTAAGCCACATAAAAACTTGTTTAGTGTTGGATCTTTTTTGCCTAGTCGATTATCTAAAACCTTAACAAAGCGGTTGATCAGCCATAGGCCAACCAGTAAAGTAATAATAGCGAGCACAAATTTTGGTGCGTAAGTCATAACGAGTGATATGGCTTGGTCTATTAATTGTGAAGCGTCTACATCTGTTCCTAAAACTTCTTCCATTTTATGGATCCTGTTTATTTTAATTACTATATGAATAATATAAGAATAAACGTGATAACTCTACTATGCAACAAATGCAGGCTTTTTAGCTTGCTAATTTACTTTTATTGACTGCGGCTTTTAGGGTAAATAATTAATATTTACTTTAAAGGTATTCGTTGCTTCTCAAAGTATTGTTTTTCAATTTAACCTTTTACTTATTTAGTCTTTTATCAGGCTATTGATCCTGTTAGTATTTATCGTATTGATTAGTTTACTTTAATGTAAACTTAAGTTGGCGTTTTTGCTTTTTAAGGTGGTATGCAAGTGGCGGATATAAATGATTTAGCCCAGTTAAGAGTGGGTATTGATGAGTGTGATACACAGTTGGTGGCACTGCTGGCAAGGCGTAATTCGCTTACTCAAAAAATTGGCGCAATAAAGCAGCAAACTGGTGCGCCACTTCATGCACCCGATCGTGAAGCTGATTTATTAGCTGCAAGGCGCCAAGAAGCAATTAATCAGGGAGTAAGCCCAGAGTTAGTTGAAGATATTCTTAGGCGTATGATGCGCGAAGCGTATCAGAATCAGCAAGCTAAACTTGCATGTGCTGCACCGCATTTATCACCCATTGTTATTGTGGGTGGGCAAGGTGCTATGGGGCAATTATTTGCTAAGCAATTTCAGCGCTCTGGTTACGAAGTGAAAACCCTTGATAAGCAAGATCAAGTAAACGCTGCAGCAATTTTAAAAGGCGCTAAATTAGTACTATTAAGCGTACCTATTAATGCGTTAGAAACTGTAGTTGCTGAACTACCTAAGTTAGATGAAGGCTGTTTATTGGTAGATATAACATCGGTTAAGCAAGCGCCAATTAAAGCACTAAAAGCAGCGCATAGCGGCCCAGTTGTAGGGCTGCATCCTATGTTTGGCCCAGATATTTCGCACTGGGTTAAGCAAACAGTGGTGGTGTGTGAAGGGCGTGACCACGATGTTGCACAGGGCTTGTTAGCACAGTTGCAAGTGTGGGGTTGCCAGCTAGTTGAACTTGATGCGAAAAAACATGACGAAGCAATGCAAATAATTCAGGTAATGCGCCATTTAACCACCTTTGTATATGGGCAGTTTTTAGCAAAACAAAGCCATACATTAGCGGAGTTACGCAGCTGTTCATCACCTATTTATCAATTAGAGTTAATGATGGTTGGGCGCTTATTTGCGCAATCGCCAGAGTTATATTCAGATATTATGTTAGCGCAATTTGATAACGTAGAGAGCTTACTGGCGCAGTATCAACAGACTTTTGCAGACACACTTAAAAAGTTAAAAGCAGGAGATAAGCCCGCGCTTATTGATGCCTTTGCTGATGCAAAAGCTTATTTTTCAGATTCGACAGCGCACTTTTTAACCCAAAGTCGCAGCCTGTTAAATAAAGCGAATGACGCAAAAGTGCTAGATTAAAACAGAAAAACAAAAAAGGGCTTAATTAAGCCCTTTTTACATTATAAGCTGTGCGTTATTGCGTATTTACACTCACAGCTTGGAGCGTTTCGCTTTGATAGCAGCCTAAAATACGTACATACTGAGTGTATTCTTTTAGCTCCTCTAATGCATTTTTTACTTGGCTGTCGGCAAGGTTCGCTTCTAAGTCGACGTAAAATACTTCTTCCCATGGGTTACCCGGCATAGGGCGAGACTCTAACTTAACCAAATTAATTTTATGTTGTTTAAAAATCATTAATGCATCGGCAAGTGAACCAGCCTGCTGTTTAGTGGCCATAATTAAACTGGTTTTAGTGGGTATTTGCTTTGATACCTGTAATGGCTTACGCGCTACAACAATAAAGCGGCTGTGGTTTTCGCTTTGGTTTGCTAAGTTAGATTTAATCACTTCTAGGCCTACATTTTTACCTGCTTGGGCAGAGCCAATAGCGGCACTATTTGGCGTATTTAGTGCTGATTGCAGGGCACTTGAAGTTGAGTCGCAGGTTTCGTGTTGCAGCTCACCAAGGCCTTGTAAAAAGCGGCTACATTGAGCAAACGGTTGCGGGTGAGCAAATATTTTTGTAAGTTGGCTAAGCTCAGTATCTGGGTTGGCAAGTAAACAATGTTCAACACTGTGCGTTACTTCACCAACAATAGACACTTGTGCATGTTGTAGTAAATCAAATACTTCGTTGATACTGCCTGAACTGGTGTTTTCAATAGGCAGCAAACCAAAATCGGCTTGGCCGTTTTCTACTTTACCGGTAATTTCGTCAAACGAGCTACAGCCTATTTCAACTAACTTACCTGGGCGACGGCTAAAGTATTTATGACAGGCCAACTGGCTGTATGAGCCTTGCCCACCTAAATACGTAACACGATGGGTTTCGCTTAACGCATCTGGGTTAAGGTTTTTTTGCAGCATAGCTTGTTGATGCAATACAGAGTCTTCTAAAATAGTTTGAAAAACATTATTTACGTAATAGGCGTCTAACCCTAACGATTTCCCATAACCTATCAGCTTTTCTAGAAGTGCTAATTCACGGGCTTCATCACGAATCGGTTTATTGTTCGCTATTTTATATTCCACCACACCATGGCTAATACGACGTCGTTTGGCTAGTAAAACCAGTAAATCAGAATCTATCTCATTTATATCGTGTCGAAGTGTATTTAGTACATCATTGCTCATTTGGCTTTCCTCATTCCAAAAGTATGCTGTTCATACAGCAAAAACAAAAAAGCCTCCCGGTTGGGAGGCTTTGCTATTCGATTGATTTTATCTCACAAACAGTTCAGCCTCTTCTATATAAAGAAGCTAAAAAACGAAAAAAAAGTAACTGCGTAAGTAATGTTCATGCTGATAATGTATGGAGAGTTACTGTTAATGTCAACAGCGCTTTTGTTAAATAACTTAAGCTCTGAAAAATAAATCTATCACTAGTGGCTATTTTCAAGGTTAACTGTGTTGGATTTACTTGTAATAGGCCGTGATTGTTGCATAAATTTGTCTTGTTCCCTTTGTTTTTTTATATAGTTTACAAATAATTTATAAATATGATCTTGGATCTGGTATATTTCAATTACTGGTTCAAATAATAATAATTATTAATAATAAAAAGGTTAGCCTGTGGTGTATCGACGCCCCCCATCTCGTTTCGGGATAAACTCACTTAGCGTCAAGTTGTCATTGTTGATTTCTGCAATATGTTTAATTGCTGGAGTGTGTGCGGCCGCGTTAATGCTCAAATCTGAAGAAAAACAACTGGTTTTTGAAGAGCATGAAGTATTAAAAGAATCTAACGAATTACTTATAAAACAATTCAAAAACTTACTAAACACTAAAATTAAAGTTGCTCAGCAAGCAAATATAGTTGTGGGTGAGCAGCTATTTAGTGATCAGTCATCGTTAATAAGTAATAAAGTAAATACACTGCAATTAAATAATGACGGTACGATACGCAGTGCCTCTACTGATGGGCTTTCGGCTGCATTTATCCCACAAACTAGCTATACACCTTTTTATAAACAATTAATATCAGACTCTGAAACGCTCTGGAAAATTATATCGCCACCACTAACTCAAGATTTTTTTAATTTTTACCTTATTACTAAAGATAACTTTATTCGCATAGCGCCGCCTAACGAGGCTTTAAATGCGCCAGCTAATTATACATTTACACAAAGTACGCGCTTTAATTACGCTAAGGCGCTTACTAATCCTCAACATAGGCCTGTTTGGTCTAAAGTTTATTACGATACTATATGGCATAAATGGGCTATTAGCTTAACGGTTCCTATTTATAAAGAGGGTGAGTTTTTAGGTGTTACTGGCAGTGACATCGCGCTAAAAACATTAATATCGCAATTGCCAATTGGCGGGAAAGAAAAACAGTTAGTGGTATTTGACAGCCAAGGGCAGTTATTAGCGCACCCCAATTTAACCCAATCAAGTTATGCACAATATGGTAAAGCAGGTAAAAAACTACTCCCTGAGGACTTTATTGATCCCACATTACAAGTAATTGTAGATGATGCGATTAAAATGCAACGGTCTGAATATGCCGACTCATTCAAATTAAATAATGAAGCGCATATTATTAATATTCATAAAATAGATGGCTTAGATTGGTATGTAGGGGTATATAAAAAACGTTCTTCAACATTCTCAGCATTAGCAGATTTAAAGATGAAGTTTTTTGGGCTATTTATACTCTATGCCATTTTAGTCGCCTTACTCTTACATCAAGCACTTTATCAGTTAGTACTTAGGCGTATACATTCTTTGGTTTATGCCGTTACAAACTTTGGTCAAGGCCAGTTACAAATAGAATTTCCAAAAGAAAACAAAGATGAAATAGGCACTCTCAACGGCTCATTTAAAGACATGACCATTGAAATTAGAAAGCTAATAGATGGGCTTAACCAGCGTATTATTGAAAAAGAAATTGCAGAAAAAGCAGCCAGGCGACTATCCAAAGCCGTGGCGTTTTCTGGTACTGGTGTGGTGATCACCGATAAAAACTTTGTCATTGAATACGTAAACCCTAAAATGCTTGAAATGACCAGCTTTTCAGAGGAACATTTTAATCGAGCGCCTTTATTAAGCATTATTGCAAGCGAAATGGCTATATTAATTGATGATATAGATGTTGATTTACGCAGTCGTAATTGTTGGCGTGGCGACACCTTAATTGAAAGCAATAATAAAGCGCCTATTTGGGTTTCTTTAAGTATTTCACCTATTCGCGAAGATGACGGAACAATTACCAGTTACGTAGCCTCTGCGCAGGATATTTCGTTTGTTAAAGAAAGCCAGCGTAAAATGGAACAGCTTGCTTATTTTGATACTTTGACAGGACTTGCTAATCGAACATTTTTTAGAATGCAGCTGCGTAAATCGATGGCGCTCGCTGAACGCGGGCATTATGCCTTTGCATTGTTTTATTTTGATTTAGATGAATTTAAACGTATTAACGATACCTTAGGCCATAATGCAGGCGATCAATTACTCGTTGAAGTTGCAAATAGATTAAAGCAACGCCTAAGAGCCGAAGATACTATTGCGCGTTTAGGCGGTGATGAGTTTGCTATATTACTCAGTGGCATTGAGCATCAAGAGCATGCAACTCAAGTGGCAAATACGATTCAAAAAACCCTTAATGAGCCTATTCAACTTGGCAGTAACGAAGTTATTATTAGTGCCAGTATAGGCATTACTATGGCCCCATACGACAGCCAAGAAGAAGACCAACTGTTAAAGCATGCCGACTTAGCCATGTATGAAGCAAAAGCAAAAGGGCGTAACACCTTTCATTTTTATAGCCAAGAGCTCAATACTGCTGCAAATGAACGCTTGTTTATTGAAAACGAGCTACGCCAAGCTATAAAAGATAAACAACTCACGGTTTATTATCAGCCGCAGATTGATAGCCGCACTCAGCTTGTAATGGGTTACGAAGCATTGTTACGCTGGTTTCATCCAACAGAAGGGGCGATTGCACCCACTAAATTTATACCTATTGCAGAAGCTACCGGTTTAATTGTTGAACTGGGAGAGTGGGTATTACACCAAGCATGTAATTTTGCAGTTAAGTTAGAGCGCCAAGGTAGAGCGAGTAATATTGCGATTAACTTATCGGCCAGACAGTTTAAAGATGCCAGCTTATTACCTACACTGAAAAAAATAATAGCCAGTACACAGGTGTCGGCTAAAAGCCTACATTTAGAATTAACCGAAAGTATGCTGATGGGCAATGTAGAAGCTGCTATAGCACAACTACATGAATTAAAGGGACTCGGGGTTTCTATTTCTATAGATGACTTTGGTACTGGTTACTCTTCATTAAGTTACTTGAAACGTTTTCCGGTGGATATTCTTAAAATTGATCGCTCATTTATAAAAGATATTCCAGATGATAATAATGATATGGCAATAACAGCGGCAATTATAGCCATGGCGCAAAAGCTAAAACTCGATGTGGTTGCCGAAGGGGTAGAAACCGTTGAGCAAGTAGAGTTTTTGAAAAATAACAATTGCTTTATAGTGCAAGGGTATTACTTTAGCCCGCCAATTGCAGAGCGCGATTTACCCACGCTTTTTGAACGATTGGAGCAAATGGCGAAGGACGAAAAATAAAATTAAAATGCGGGTTTAACCACCCGCAATTTTTACTTTAAAGGTTAAGCTTTCTAAAATAGCTTTTAGTTTATCGCGATCATCACCTTGTACTTCAATAAGACCGTCTTTTACTGCGCCGCCTTGGCCCATTTTACTTTTAAGTGCTTTAGCTAATTTTTTTAAATCATGCTCTTTAGGATCGACTCCAACTACCAGCATAACGCCTTTGCCTTTGCGTCCTTTTGTTTGGCGCTCAATACGCACAAATCCGTCTTTAAATAGTTTACCTGCAACTTCTTTCTCTGGTTTTGGTTGCTCTATTCGCCCCGTTTGTTTTGAATATACTAAGTGACTATCGCTCATCATTACCCTATACAAAAATTGAATCAAACAATGGCGTAAATAATAGCAAATTTGTGTATTGATGTTTTTATTTTTGCTAATTAGTTTTAAACAGTTATATTTGATTCAAAGAATATTAATAGGACATAATATGAGTTTAACTAAAAGTATATCGGCCGATGCAGCTACGTTAACAATACATATAAAGGGTAAGTTTGACTTTAATTTAGTGCAATCTTTTCGCCAAGCGTATGCGCAAATAGATAAAAGCATTACTAAAGTAATTATCGACCTAAGGGAAACCGATTACATGGACAGCTCAGCATTAGGTATGCTGCTAAATATGCAAAAAAGCATAGATACACAGGTCAATAAATTTGAGATCAGCAACTGCCAACCACAATTAAAAAAAATATTACAAATATCTCGGTTTGATAAGAAGTTTGATATTAACTAGGGCCTGTTGACCTTTCAGGATTAAAATTTGTTCAATCTAGGGGCGATTAAATCGCGGCGCGAGGTTTGTAACCTAGTGGGCTAAGTAAAAACCGAACAACAAAGAGTTAATCGTCCCTAGAAAGAACCCAAAGGGCAGCGCATGTTTGGCATTTATGCTGCGTTATCGCCTATTTATGGGGAATAACCACACTACATAGGCTCTGCTTTGCCTAAATACCAAACATACTGCTGCAAATTTAACCTCGAAAGATAAACAGGCCCTATGATGCATATTTTAGTTGTTGATGATCAAGCCCTTAACCGAATATTACTGCAAAGGCTATTAACACAAGAAGGCTATACAGTTTCTTTGGCGTATAATGGTGTTGCCGCTCTAAAGATACTCGCGCAAACCCCAATTGATATTGTGCTACTTGATGTAGTAATGCCTATTATGGATGGCTTTGAAACGGCAAAAATAATAAAACAACGCTTTAACGATATTCATTTACCTATTATTTTTATTACGGCACTGGATGATCACGCCAGCTTTGAGCGTTGTTTAGCGGTTGGCGGTGATGACTTTATTCAAAAGCCGTTCGAAAAAGTAATTTTACACGCCAAAATTAAAGCCCACTGCAGAACCCGTGAATTAAGTAAAAAGGCTAACCAGCAAAAAATATTACTTGAGGAGCATCAAAATCAGCGTGAGCGAGAGTATGAAATTATTGAGCATATTTTTAATAACTCCCTCGAAAATCAAGATCAATTTAAAACCCACCTCGATTTTAATTTATCGCCTGCCACCATGTTTAACGGCGATATGTTTTTAGTCGCGCAAAGTCCTATAGGTAATTTATATTGCATGTTGGGTGATTTTACCGGTCATGGTTTAGCGGCGGCAATAGGCGCTTTACCTGCATCGCGTGTGTTTTACACTATGGTTAAAAAAGGTATGGCGTTACACGACATTGCCCGCGAATTAAACTTATTATTATACAATTTACTGCCCGGACATATGTTTTGCGCTGCAACTATTATAGAGCTAAGTGTATCTGGTAAAAGTATATCGGCATGGCTAGGCGGACTTCCCGATACTTACTTAATAGATAAGCAAGGTAACCTTAAAAAAACGCTAGAATCGCAACATATGGCATTGGGTATATTAAACAATCAAGAGTTTGAACATGAGGTTATTCACTTTGAAGTAAATGAGCAAACACGGCTTGTACTTGCAACCGATGGCATAATTGAAACAACGAATAAACAAGGTGTTTTTTTTAGTGAACAACGCTTTATCGAAACCTTAAAAATGAACCCGATGATCAGCAGCGAAAACATCGTTAATAGCGTAAGTCAGTTTGCTGATGGTACTAAACAACAAGACGATATAAGCATAGTGTTACTCAATTGTTTACCACTAAGTGTAAAGCCGGAACCCAGAGAGGCATTTTCTAAATTAGCGTTTAATATGTCATTGAGTTTAGATTCGAAGCAAATAAAAAACACCGATCCGGTTTATGATTTAGTAAATATGCTCAGCAGTATTAGTGGTTTAAAAGCACATAGCGCGAATATATTTTTACTCCTATCGGAGGCATACAATAATGCGCTTGATCATGGTGTACTTAAATTAGACTCACAATTAAAAACTCAAGATGATGGCTTTTTTAAATATTATGAATTGCGCGCAAAAAAACTTGCAGAACTTAGTAATGCAAAACTCTCTATAGATGTAAGTTACTGCCCTGATAGCTTGAACTTATACTTTATTATTTGCGACAGCGGCTGCGGGTACACTCACCAGCAAGATACCCTGTTTAATGACGCAGCTGAGTTTGGTCGCGGGCTGTCACTGCTTGACGAAATAGCACAGAGAGTGACTTATAACAGCAGTGGGAACCAAGTTGAAATGTGTTATAAGTTGAGCTAGCACTGTAAAAAAATCCATGCTAATATTTGCACACTATAGAAGTATGGATGGCCAAATGATTAGTTCCTATTTACAACAAGCACAACTCAGTGCTGACACCCGTTTAATTTCAGCAGAGCTAACAGCGCTTGAGCAAGCACTTGCAAGCACTAGCTTGCCTGAAGTTCGCTGGCATTATCAAATTCCACAGTTAGGTGAGGGCGGAGCATGTAGTTTATTTGGTTATCTGCAAGATGAACCGTTTAAGTTAACTACTTACGTAACTAACAATGAGCAAACGCACACTAAGCTTGCTAACTTACAGGCTATTGTAAACTACATACAGCAGCAAACTGGGGTTGATTGGTATGGTATTTATCAAACTCACGATACTGCACAAGGTAAACAGCTTTTAAAGTTAGCTTATCATGGCGCGCCAAGTAGGCCACTTTTTCCGCTTACAGCCGATTTTGCCGCGGGCAGTAACAACGTGCAAGTTGCGCTCTCTAAAACGGGCCGTATTATTAATAATGTTGAGCAATACTTAAGCCAAGGAGGGGAGTATTATACTTGCGACCCAAAGGTTAAGTCTGAGGTGTGCTTACCTTTATTTAATAGGAGTGGTGAATGCGTAGGAATTATTGATGCTGAGGCGTTTCATAATGATTTTTTTGATGAAAAAGTACTCGCAGTCCTAATTGCATGCTGTATTAAAATTCCTCAATTTTTAGTTTAAATAACAAAAATAGACTATGTTGAGGTTTTTAATAATGATTTTTTGCATGCACAAGGTAAACAGCTTTTAAAGTTAGCTTATCATGGCGCGCCAAGTAGGCCACTTTTTCC
>Ga0114916_1000769_pt1 | contig 20097 bp, 13 predicted proteins | sample MalvirAntarct_66_FD_83501 | JGI IMG/M metagenome (GOLD analysis project Ga0114916, IMG submission 83501) | Marine viral communities from the Global Malaspina Expedition - Malaspina viral metaG Antarct_66 | ecosystem: Environmental > Aquatic > Marine > Oceanic | place: West Anvers Island... | reverse complement strand
TTCTGTCGGATTTTCTAAAGCTTCTTTAATGGCTACCAAGAATCCTACACTTTCTTTTCCATCAATAATTCTGTGGTCATAAGATACCGCCAAGTACATAATTGGTCTAATTTCCACATGACCATCAATTGCAACTGGACGTTCCACAATATTGTGCATTCCTAAGATTGCACTTTGTGGTGGATTGATAATTGGGGTAGACAACATACTTCCAAATACACCTCCATTAGAAATCGTAAATGTTCCACCTGTCATTTCATCAACCGTAATCTGACCATCGCGAGCTCTAATTGCTAAACGTTTTACTTCAGACTCTACGCCTCTAAAGGTTAAGTTCTCAGCATTTCTGATGACCGGAACCATCAAACCTTTAGGCCCCGATACCGCGATACTGATATCACAGAAGTCGAAACTGATCATTTCCTGACCATCAATCATAGAGTTTACTGCAGGATATTCTTTTAACGCTCTTACCGCTGCCAGGGTAAAGAAACTCATAAAGCCTAAACCAACGCCGTGTTTATTCTTGAAGGTTTCTTTATATTCTTCACGCAATTTAAAAATCGCAGTCATGTCAACCTCGTTAAACGTGGTCAGCATTGCGGTTTCGTTTTTAGCCGATACCAAACGCTCTGCAACTTTACGACGCAACATGGATAATCTTGAACGAGATTCACCACGTTTCCCACCCGTTGGCGTTCCCATTGATGGTACCGCTTTAACGGCGTCTTCCTTTGTGATACGTCCATCTCTTCCTGAACCACTAACGTCTGAAGCAGACATGTTCTTTTCAGCTAATACTTTTTTAGCTGCGGGACTTGCCACACCAGAGGCATACGTTTTTTGGGAAGGATTTTCCTGTTTCTTAGAGTCTTCCTTGTTTGGAGTTTCCTTTTGCTCTTTCGCTAATTCTTTTTCAACATCTTTATCTCCTGAACCTTCATCGCCTGTCGACTCTGATTTTTTAGAATCTGAACCGCCTCCTGGTTTTTCAGCCGCTGTATCAATTAAACACACTACTTCACCAACGGCAACAGCATCACCTTCTTCTGCCTTTAAGGTAATAATTCCGCTGGCTTCAGCAGGAAGCTCTAAAGTTGCTTTATCACTATCTACCTCTGCAATAGCCTGATCTTTTTCTACATAATCGCCATCTGCAACTAACCAAGCTGCAATTTCTACTTCTGTAATGGACTCTCCTGGTGAAGGAACTTTCATTTCTAAAATCATAGTTCTTATTGTTTTTTGTAACCTATTGGTTTGCGTTGTTGAATTCCCGCCTCAGCAGGAGTATTTTTTTTTATCGTTGGTTATTTTTTGTTTTGTCAAAGACAAAGTCAATCACTTCTTTATGACGACGTTTAGATCTGGTTGAACTTCCTGCTGCTGGCGCACCATAAGCACGTCTTGACGCAATTCTGAATGATTTTGATTCCTCAAAATGCATCATTAAGAAACTGTAAGCTCCCATGTTACGAGGCTCTTCCTGTGCCCAAACCACATCATCAGCATGCTCATATTTTTTTAATATCTCCCGCATTTGTTTAGCTGGTAGTGGAAACAATTGCTCAATTCTTACCAAAGCAACATCATCTCTCTTTTGTTCTTCCTTAACCTCTAAAAGATCATAATAGAATTTTCCAGTTACAAAGACTAACGTCTTTACTTTCTCGACGGCTGCTTGCTTATCATCGATGACCATTTGGAAACTTCCGTTTGCAAATTCGTCTACCGTTGATACCACCAATGGATGACGTAATAAACTCTTAGGGGTAAATATAATTAATGGCTTTCTAAAGTTAGCCTTTACTTGCCGCCTTAATAGATGATACATGTTTGCCGGCGTTGTACAATCTGCAACATACATATTGTCGCTAGCACACAACTGTAAATAGCGCTCCATACGTGCGGAAGAGTGCTCTGCACCTTGCCCTTCATAACCATGCGGCAATAGCATAACCAAGCCGTTTTGCAGTTTCCATTTATCTTCTGCGGCAGAAATATATTGGTCCAACATGATTTGTGCACCGTTGCTGAAATCTCCAAACTGTGCTTCCCAAATGGTCAGGGTTTTTGGACTTGCCATGGCGTAACCATAGTCAAAACCAACTACCCCGTACTCTGAAAGTAAAGAGTTGTAAATATAAAATTTGCCTTGAGTATCGCTGATGTGATTTAACAATACAATTTCTTCTTCACTATCTTCTACTTTTACCACGGCGTGACGGTGGGAGAAGGTACCACGTTCAATATCTTGTCCTGACATGCGCACATCATGGCCCTCTTCTAATAGGGTGCCGTATGCTAAATGCTCTGCCATTGCCCAATCCAGCTTATTGTCATCAAATGCTGTTTTACGGGATTTAACAAGACGCTCAATTTTACGGATGAACTTTTTATCTTCTGGAAGATTAGAAATAACATCAGCAATTTTGGTCAACTTATCTTCTGGATACGTCGTATCCACCGCTTCCATCATTTTATTCTCATCAGCACTTTCATAACCGGTCCACTCATCTTGCATAAATGGGGTAATGACTGTTTTTTCTTGCTTGCGAGAATCTTCCAATTCTTCTTCTAAAGTCGCTTTATAGGATTCTTCAAGTTTTTGAACAAAATCCTTATCAACGACCCCATCTTTAATCAACTTTTGAGCATAAATATCTCTCGGATTTTCATGCTGCGCAATCGCTTTGTATAATTTTGGTTGGGTAAAACGAGGCTCATCGCCTTCATTATGTCCGTATTTTCGATATCCTAAAAGATCAATAAACACATCGCGTTTAAACGTCATTCTAAAATCTAAAGCAAAGGACATAGCGTGCACCACGGCCTCAACATCATCCGCATTAACGTGTAATACCGGAGACAAAGTGACCTTGGCAACATCCGTACAATAGGTACTGGAACGTGCATCAAGGTAATTTGTGGTAAACCCTATTTGGTTGTTAATGACAATGTGTATGGTACCACTGGTTTTGTAACCATCCAAATTCACCATTTGAATCACCTCGTACACCAAACCTTGTCCAGCAATAGCTGCATCTCCATGCACAATAATTGGCAATACCTGAGATGGGTTATCACTGTATTTATCGTCTTGCTTTGCTCTGGCAATACCTTCAACCACCGCGCCTACAGTTTCTAAATGCGAAGGGTTTGGAGCAATATTCAAGTTTATTTTCTTCCCACCTTTAGACTCTCTATCACTCGTCCAGCCTAAATGGTACTTTACATCACCATCAAAAATTTCTTGTTCGTAATCCTTCCCGTCAAATTCACTGAAAATATCTTTAGCCGATTTACCGAAAATATTGATCAGGGTACTCAAACGGCCACGGTGGGCCATTCCCATCACAAATTCCTTTACGCCCAGATCTGCCGCATTTTCAATAAGGGTATCCAATGCTGGGATTAAAGATTCGCCACCTTCTAATGAAAACCGTTTTTGCCCTACATATTTAGTATGCAAAAAGCTTTCAAAAGAAACCGCTTCATTAAGCTTTGTGAGGATAGCTTTTTTCGATTCAGCTGAAAAATTTGGCTGATTGTCATTAACATTCAGCTTTTTCTGAATCCATTCAATTTCTTTAGGATTACGGATGTACATATATTCCACACCAATTGAAGAGCAGTAAATTTTCTCTAAATGGTCGATAATACTTTGCAAGGTTTGTGGCCCCGTTCCTAAGATTTCTCCAGCAGAAAACACAGTGTTCAGATCTTCTTTTAAAAGTCCGAAATTTTCAATTGCCAAAGTTGGCTCGTACTTACGACGCTCTCTTACCGGGTTGGTTTTTGTGAATAAATGACCTCTATTTCTATATCCGTCAATTAAGCGCACCACGTTGAATTCCTTTTGCATGTGCTCAGGAACATCAGGTGAGATACATATGTCGCCATCACTATAGGTGGCTTCGCTGTTTTCTAAACCAAAATCGAAACCTTGAAAAAAGGCTCTCCAACTCGGTTCAACTGTATCGGGATTTTGTAAATATTGATCGTATAATTCAGCAAAGTGAGCTGAGTGAGCGGCGTTTAAAAAGGAATATTTATCCATCATTTTTTGTAAAACGTTCAGATGTTTTCAAATTTTAGTCAAAAATACAACTTTTACCAAAATAAGAATTGCTTTTAGTATATTTATATGATATAAGTGTATCGATAAACATAATACAAAATTTATGAGATTTACTCTAAATAAAAAGCATTTTATTTCGGTTCTGATACTGCTCATTTCAACTAGCACATTCGCACAGCTTCAAACGCCTCCACCTCCCGCCGACTTTTGGAGTCACGTCAGATTTGGTGGTGGCATTGGGTTGAGTTTTGGTGACGGTTTTTTCAGTGGCACCCTTGCCCCGAGTGCCATTTACCAATTTAATGAGCAGGTGTCTTTAGGTGTAGGATTAAATGGCACGTATAACTCGCGAAAGGATTTTTATAAATCGACCGTGTTTGGCGGTAGTTTGATTGGATTGTTCAATCCGATACAAGCCATTCAATTATCGGCAGAATTTGAAGAATTGAACGTCAGCCGCAATTGGGATGACAGATTAGGAGTTTCAGATGAGAATTATTGGTATCCCGCCTTGTTTTTAGGCGCTGGTTATAGAACGCGAAATGTAGCCGTTGGCATTAGATACGACGTGCTTTATGATAAGGATAAAAGCATTTATGCAGATCCGTGGGCACCTTTTGTAAGAGTATACTTTTAAAGAAGAATACGCGAAAGCTAAAGAATTAGCTTAGGATGAATACTGGTTTTTAAAGTAAACTTTTTGCCATTCCCGTTTAAGAATTAAGAAGGTGACCTGTTCTGACATTTGGAGTACGTCATTCCCGTCCAATTCCCGGATTTTTTCCTCAGCAACATCTACAATATACAACAGGTTCAAGTAGTCCATGAACTTATTCTGAACCAGTTCAAAAATTTTTTCATGAAGCATTAGCTTTAAGCTTGTTGGCAATACATCTGTATGAAATTCTAAATTGATGTTTGCTAAAGTGAGATCTTTATTGAGCTGTTCCACCAACTTGGCATACAGACGCAACTCATTGGCCTGTAAAACAACATCATCAAAAGTCTGTAACGTGTTCATAACATTTAAACTCTTCTATTCATCAGGTCATTCCCAAAATGCTTCAACATGTCCTTTTTATCCTCAGGAATGGAAAGTTCATCTAACACTTCAAATGCCATTTTAGTATAGTTTTCAATTTCCTGACGGGTGGCATCCGCTGAACCGCTAGTTTGGAAGATGTGCTTAGCGGTTTCAATTTTATCCGTAGCATCGGAGGGATTGATGCCAAAGAGATGTTCTAATTGTAATTGGTCGTCACCACTGGAAAATTCGACAGCTTTCAAAAATAAATAGGTTTTCTTGTTTTCAATGATGTCTCCTCCCACCTGCTTGCCAAACGTTTCTGGATCGCCAAATGCGTCTAAATAATCATCTTGAAGTTGAAATGCGATGCCCAACAATCGTCCAAATTCATAAACATGATCTTGATCTTCTTTGGAAGCCCCGGCCACAATAGCTCCCATTTTCATAGCCGCACCTACCAAGACTGCCGTTTTACATTCGATCATTTTCAAATATTCAGGAATTGAAACATCATCACGCGTTTCAAAATCCATGTCATATTGCTGACCTTCACAAACTTCTAACGCCGTTTTACTGAACAACTTTGCCAAATCCTGAAACGTTTTGGGGTCATAAAATTCAAACAACTGATAGGCCATAATCAACATCGCGTCTCCGGAAAGAATCCCGGTATTGACATCCCATTTTTCGTGCACCGTAGGTTTGCCGCGACGCAATGGCGCATCATCCATAATATCATCATGAATGAGTGAAAAATTATGGAAAATCTCAATGCTCAGGGCCGCATTCATAGCATGCTTATAATCGCCATCAAAGGCATCAGCCGTCATTAAGGTCAACAAGGGCCTCAGGCGTTTGCCACCCAAATCGAGAATATAATGAATGGGATCATATAGGGAAGCCGGTTCCTTAACGTGAATTGTAGCTTCTAAATAGTTGACAAAGGCAGTGTGGTAAAACGAAATTTTTTGCATAGCACAAAAATAAGGCAAATACCGTTAGCAAAACAACACTCAAAATCAATATTAAAAAATATTAAACTTTGGAAACTCTTTTTGTTTTTAAAGTTTCCTGTTGTACATTTGCAGCCTATTATGAGAGAAAAAATTATATATAGAGCTACGGAGCTCTTTTTGACCCTAGGTTTTAAAAGTGTGACGATGGATGATATCGCCAATGAATTAGGCATCTCCAAAAAAACGATCTACGTGCATTTTGAAAATAAAACCCGTCTAATTGAGGCGGCAACCTTCTCAGTGTTAGATAATGTATGTAGCGGAATTGATAACATTTCAGAGTCGGCGGTCAACTCTATTGAAGAATTGTACGAGATTAAAATGTACGTCATGACCTATTTAAGGAATGAAAAAACGTCACCACAGCACCAACTGAAAAAATATTACCCCCACATCTACCAACGGTTACAGGTTAAGCAATTCGAAAAAATGCAAGCATCCGTACAGGACAGCATCCAAAGAGGTGTTAACGAGGGGCTTTTTAGAAGCACTATTGACGTCGATTTTATTTCGCGCATGTATTTTAACGGGATGTCGGGCATTCGCGACGAACATATTTTTCCACAGGATCAATTCACCATCGAATATTTGATGGAAAGTTATCTCGAATATCATTTGAGGGCCATTACCACGGAGAGTGGCTTATCAGTCTTAAAACAATTTATCAACAATCAATTAGAGCCTAATGACATTTAAATTTTACATCTTTTTACTTGTGCTTTGCCCTTTTGTAGGGATGTCGCAAGTGGCACCAACCCAGTTCAGTTTGCAAGAAGCCATTGATTTTGCCTTAAAAAACAATCGCAATTCGATAAATGCACAATTCGATATTGAAGCCGCCAAAGCACAAAAATGGGAAACCACGGCTAGCGGACTACCACAAATTAACGCATCAGTAGATTACCAAAATTTTTTAAAACAGCAAGTTCAGGTGTTGCCTGCAGAATTTTTTGGAGGACAACCAGGAGAATTTACCGAAGTCATTTTTGGCACCAAACAAAACATGAATGCCACGGCCACGTTGAGTCAGCAAATTTTTGACGGCTCCTATATTGTGGGGTTGCAATCTGCCAAAGTGTTTTTAGATATTTCCAAAAACGCAAAAACCAAAACAGATTTGGAAGTGCGCAAAGGTGTGATTAATGCCTATGGCAACGTTTTATTGGCTGAAGAGAGCGTAGAGATTTTGGAGCGTAACTTGGGAGTGCTTCAAAAAAATCTCGACGAAACGACTAAAATCTTTGAAAACGGTTTGGCTGAAGAAGAAAGTGTGGAGCAATTAAAAATCACCCTTTCGGGGATTAAAAGCCAACTGAGTAATGCGACACGCATGTCAACGTTAGCACACCAAATGTTAAACATGACGCTTGGCCTAGAGATAAATAACCCAACAGTATTAACCGACGATTTGGAGCGATTAACCCAAGACCACATATCGCTAGGACTTTTACTGACGGAAGTTCCTATAGAACAGACTATTGATTACAAAATAGCGGAAAATGATAAAGTATCAAAAGAACTGATGCTGAAATTAGAAAAAAGCAAAGCGCTCCCAACGCTAAACGCTTTTATTAATGGTGGCTATTCAGCCTTTACTGACGAATTTACGTTTCTTGACAAGGATCAGAAATGGTTTGGCTCTTCTCTATTTGGTGCAAGCCTTTACATTCCTATTTTTAGTTCAGGCATGCGAAGTGCAGCCACACAACGCGCTCGAATTAATTTAGAAAAAGCAGAAATTGATCTGATCGATAAGGAAGAAAATATAAAATTTGAAATTGCTTCCGCTAAAAGTGATTACCAATTTGCCATTGAAGATTATCAAAATAAAAAAGAAAATTTAATGTTGGCAGAGCGCATTGAAGAAAAAAATGAAACCAAATTTTTTGAAGGTATTTCGTCAAGTTTTGATTTACGGCAGGCGCAAACCCAATTATATGCCGCACAAAAAGACTTCTTAAAAGCAATGCTAGAAGTCATTAATGCGAAGGCCGATTTGGAAACGGCATTAAATGTAATTACAGAATAGAAGACGCTGAGGGGTTTAGCAACTCTGAAGAGAATTTGAATCATATAAACTTATTTATAATCTTATAAACACAACACCAAGCAAACCAAGACAAATGAAAAATATAATCACCCTCTTAATAGTAGCGCTCATGTTCACCTCTTGTGGTGATGACAGCACTAATACTGTTGAAAACACCTTAAAAAGCAACAATCTGGAAACCATACGCAAAAAAAGAGCGGAATTGGTAGATGAACAGCAAGTGCTTCACGATAAAATTAAACAGCTTGATGAGAGGATTTCCGTATTGGACACCACTAAAAACGTCCCGTTGATCACCACCTTTAAAGCGGCTACGGAAGAGTTTAATCACGTGTTGGACTTACAAGGGAACGTCACCACCAAAAACTTAATGGTTTTAAAACCGGAATACAATGGCATCCTTACCAATGTGTACGTCAAGGAAGGGCAAGTAGTGCGTAAAGGTCAAACCTTAGGTAAAATTGATGATGGCGGCTTAAGCCAACAATTGGCCCAACAACAAATTCAAGCAGATTTGGCCAAAACCACCTTTGAGCGTCAAAAACGTTTATGGGATCAGAAAATTGGAAGTGAAATTCAATACTTGCAGGCAAAATCCACTTACGAAGGGCAAGCCGAAGCCGTCAATCAAATTAGACAACAAATCGCAAAAACAATCATAAAAGCGCCATTTTCGGGAACTATTGATGATATTATGACCGAACAGGGCAACGTTGTTGCTGCCGGACAAACACAGTTAATGCGTATTGTTAATTTGGATGATATGTATATTGAAACAGAAGTGCCTGAGCGTTATGTCAACGCCATTACAAAGGGCAAAGCTGTTGAAGTTAATTTTCCGGTTTTAGGAAAAACCATCGCCACTACGGTGCGCCAGACTAGTAGCGTAATCAATCCCGCCAACCGTACGTTTAAAGCGGAGGTGGCCATTCCAAATAAGGATAGAACCATTAAACCCAACCTTACCGCGCGTTTAAAAATTAACGATTACACTAATGAGAATGCACTCTTGATCCCCCAAAGCATCATTTCTGAAAATGCACAGGGCGAGCAATATGTTTATGTGGTTAAAAATAAGGACGATAAAAATCAAGGTACAGCTACCCGCGTGGTCATTAAAACCGGGAGAACCCAAGGCGACCAAATTGAAGTACTGGAAGGTGTTGAAAACAATGCTGAACTGATTCAAGAAGGCGCCAGAAGTGTAAAAGACGGGCAAACGGTAGAAGTATTAATAAATGAGAACAACCAGAATGGCTAAGAAGAAGAAACAAAAACAAAAGAGGTTTGGCTTGTCTTCATGGGCCATCAACAATAAGACCACAATGTATGTGCTTATTGCGGTGATTTTTTATTTAGGGATTGCGGCGTTTTTTAATATGCCTAGAGAAAGCTTTCCTGAAGTTAACGAAACCAAAATTTATATTAGCTCCGTGTTTCCCGGAAATACGGCTGAAGACATTGAAAAACTGATTACAGATCCTTTAGAGGACAAGTTAAAAACGGTGAGCAATGTGGTTGACATCACCTCCACTTCCCAAGAAGATTTTTCTATGGTCGTGGTAGAATTTGATGAAAATATTACCGTTGAGCAAGCCAAACAGAAAGTAAAAGATGAAATAGAGAGTGAAACGTCCAGCGAAGATTGGCCAACATTTAATGATGCCAAAGTTGAACCTGATGTTTTTGAATTAAGCCTTTCAGAAGAAATGCCAATTCTGAACATCAATATTTCTGGCGATTATACCGTTGAAAAACTCAAGGAATTTGCCGAATACCTTCAAGATGAAATTGAAGACATTCAGGAAATCAAAAAAGCCGATATCCGCGGAGCCCAAGAAAAAGAGGTAGAAATAGCGGTTGACATCTATAAAATGATGGCCTCAGAAGTAACCTTTAATGACATCATTGGGGCCATTAAAAACGGGAACGTCACCATGTCAGCGGGGAATCTAATTGCCAGCGGACAACGCCGTACCATCCGCATCTTGGGTGAAATTCAATCGCCTAAAGAATTGGAAAATTTTGTGGTAAAAGCTGAAGATGGGAATGCCATTTACTTAAAAGATGTCGCAACGGTAACCTTTCACGAAGAGGACAAAACCACCTTTGCCCGCGAATTTGGCGAGCCTGTTGTCATGCTAGACGTTAAAAAACGTGCCGGAAAAAACATGGTGGCCGCTGTAGAACAAATTAAAGTGGTGGTTGAAAAAGCAAAAGCCGATGTTTTTCCTCCAAATTTAACCGTAACCATCACTAATGACCAATCCTCTGTAACTATCGGACAGGTGGACGATTTGGTTAATAATATCATTTTTGGGGTCATTTTGGTAGTCACCGTTTTAATGTTCTTCCTAGGTTTTAAAAATGCAATTTTTGTGGGATTTGCCATTCCCATGTCCATGTTTATGTCCTTGATGATTTTAAATATGTTAGGGCAAAGTTTAAATACCATGGTCCTCTTCGGACTTATCATGGGTCTTGGGATGCTAGTGGATAACGGGATTGTGGTTGTAGAAAACGTGTACCGTTTGATGGATGAAGAAGGCATGAGTCGCATTGAAGCAGCCAAAGAAGGAATTGGAGAAATTGCCTTTCCTATTATCATCTCTACCGCCACTACGGTGGCCGCATTCATTCCGCTGGGGCTATGGCCAGGAATTATGGGCGAATTCATGATGATTTTACCGATCACCCTATCCGTCGTGCTAGGATCATCCTTATTTGTTGCGATTTTCTTTAATTCGGTATTGGTATCCCAGTTTATGAGCATCGAAGATAAAAATATGCCTTTAAAACGCATCATCATCACCACTAGTGTGATGGCAGTAATCGGCCTGATCATATTTTTTACGGCTGGGGAATTTCGTGGCCTTGGGACGCTGATGATTTTTACCGCCATTATGTTATGGGTCTACCGAATCTTCTTGCGCAAATGGGCCAACAGTTTTCAAAACAATACTCTGGTTAAATTAGAAAACTGGTACGAACGTCAATTGCGAAGTGCGCTATCGGGTAAAATGCCTTATATCTTAAGTATCGGAACATTTGTGTTGCTGATATTAGCCTTTGTTGCCTTTGGAATTTCCTTGTCGGCGCAACGGACCAAGGTGGAATTTTTTCCAGACAATAAACCCAATCAAATTATTGTATATATCGAGTATCCGCAAGGAACCGCTATTGAAAAAACCAATGTCATTACCAATCAGATCGAAAAACGTGTGTATACGGTTTTAAACGATAAACAGTATATGGATGGCGACTATAACTTTTTGGTAGAAAGTGCCGTTTCGCAAGTTGGTGAAGGTGCCGGAAACCCGCAGACAGATATGGGTTCTGCCGCTGAAATGCCGCATAAAGCTAAGATTACGGCGTCTATGCGCGAGTATAAATTCAGACAAAAGGCCGACAGTGAATTGCTGCGTCAAAAAGTTCAGGAAGCTTTAGTAGGCATCTATCCGGGCGTGCTCATTTCGGTTGAAAAGGATGCCAACGGACCGCCAGCAGGATCGCCAATTAATATTGAAATTGAAGGCGATGATTATAATGAATTGATTGCCACTGCCGAAAACATGCGTGAGTTTATAAATACCAAGAACATTCCGGGTATTGATGAACTGAAAATTGACGTTAATAAAGACAAGCCCACCATGCGCGTGACCGTCGATCGTGAAAAGGCTGGAGAGTTGGGCGTAAGCGCCGCACAGGTGGGGCAGCAATTACGTAATTCCATCTTTGGGTCTAAAGCAGGCATCTATAAAGAAGGTGGTGATGATTTTGATATCAACGTCCGTTTTAATGAAGAAAACCGCTACAACACCAGTGCGCTGTTCAATCAGAACATCACTTTTAGGGATAATAAAGGTCAGATTAAAAACATTCCGCTGTCAACTCTGATCAAATACGAGAACAATTCCGGATTTAGTGCCATTAAACACAAAGGTACCAACCGTGTGGTGACCGTATATTCTGCACTTTCTCCTGGGTATACTGATGCGGGTGCTATTGTAACACAAATTCAGAATGAGATGAAGAGTTACGAAGGTTTGTCAGACGACATTAAAATTGATTATACCGGGCAAATTGAAGAGCAGAACAAGCAGATGACCTTCCTTATGGGTGCGTTTTTCACTGGTCTGGGATTGATCTTTTTCATCTTGATTTTCCAGTTCAATTCCATATCCAAACCAGCCATCATCATGTTGGCCATCTTTTTAAGTTTAATTGGCGTGTTTGGTGGTATTGTAGTAACCGGAAGTGCCTTTGTAATCATGATGACCATGGTAGGTATTATTGCCTTGGCGGGAATTGTGGTGAACAACGGTGTAGTGCTATTAGATTATGCCGAATTATTGATTGAGCGTAAAAAGAACGAATTGGATCTAGCAAAAGAAGATTATCTCGAAACAGAAGATTTATTTGAGACGATTGTTAAGGCAGGAAAAGCCCGTTTACGCCCTGTTTTATTGACTGCTATTACTACTATTTTTGGATTGGTGCCTTTAGCGATTGGCTTAAACATCAACTTCTTCACCTTATTCAGAGACTTTGATGCCAACATTTATATGGGTGGAGACAACGTAGTGTTCTGGGGGCCTTTGGCTTGGACCGTAATTTACGGATTACTGATTGCGACCTTCCTAACACTTATAGTTGTGCCAATTTTATTCTTTTTGGTGACTAAATTTAAAATGTGGTTGCGTTCTAAAGTAAAATCGGTTAACGAGCAGATGGATCAGGAAATCGCCGAATAATTCACTTATTATTATAATTCTTAAAAGGCTAGATAACCATGTGTTTCTAGCCTTTTTTTTATGACAAGCTCACTTATCCAAAGTACCGCAGAAAAACCCATCAAGACGGTTTAAAAGCTTAAATCCTTGGCTAACATACAAATAGTAATAGCTGTCATCCTTAGTTTATATAGTGACACCACGACGTACGATGTCCTACATAATATGAACCTATGTACATGTATTTACCGACGAATGGTAGCCTCTGAAATGTCAGGAAAGGACATAAAAAAACACCCTAACGCTATGCTATTAGGGTGTTATTATGTTACACTAAACCGTTCTTACTTTTTTAGTTTATCCGGGAACGGGATTGGTTTGACGGAGCTGTCGTGGGCGAGGTAATACTCTTCCAACAAATTCATGGTGGCGACTAACAAATCTTTAGTTTCCAAAAGAATGCTGAAGTACAAGGTCGTGTTTTTAGGGCTTGACTCCTCAGTACGCGTCCGCTCTACTTGTTTCTGAATTTTATCCGTTACCAGGCTAATGATTTCTTTTTTCCTGCCCAAAATGATACCGATTTCCTCAAAAGAATGCGACTCAAAAGCATTTCTACTGTTGTTGAACAAACGCTCAAAACGCTCATCCACTTCCTTAAGCTCTTTAATCTGACTGAATTTCAGTTTCTTATGGTTATTGTGAATGTGTTTATGACTCACTTTAGAAATGTATTCCAAGGATTGGGTCATATCCTGCAAGTATCCTAAGATATTGATGTAGAAGTTACTCGCACCCACACTCGAATCGTCCAAATTCTTGATAAAGTAAAAGATGTTGTCACGCAATTCTTCCACCTCTTCAGAAAGTTTCCGAACTTGCTTTTTGTTTTTCTTCAATAGGGATAAATCCTGTAAGGCAAGCCCGTTGATGGCGTTCGTGTAAATCTTGTTACCACGCTTAATCACATTGGCTATATTATTTGCACTTTCATGAATGACGCCTTGCACAGAGCTGCTTTCGGTTTTATTCAAACGGTCTTCCGCTTTGGTCTCCTTCAATTTTTTACTGTGGGCCATTGAGCTTTTGATCAGCAATCCGAAAGCCACCAACAATAAAATGGGGAACATCACCTTAATATTTAAATTCAATAAATACGCTACTAAAGCCGCAGCGAAAAACGCACTGATGGCGGTAAAGAACCAACCTCCAATAACATTGATCACGCCTGCAACCCGATATACTGCACTTTCTGCACCCCAAGCTCTATCCGCTAAAGAAGATCCCATCGCCACCATAAACGTAACGTAAGTGGTGGATAACGGTAGTTTATAGGAAGTCGCAATGGCAATCAATACCGCCGCAACCATCAAGTTTACCGCCGCGCGAACCAAATCAAAAGAAGGCAATTCGTGTACCTTATCTTTTGCGAGTTTAATAACTGGAGCCTCAAATTGTTTATCGATCTTATCTTCCAATGATTTTGGTAGGATGTAGGATGTGACATAAGAAATGCCCATAGCCATTCTTACAAAGCTTCGGGATAGAAAGTTAGGTTGAAAGCGTTCTTTGGTTTCGCCTTGACTTGCCAAATCGAGAGATGTTTTAACGACCCCTTTTGCTTTTGAGGAAAACCAAAGCGTCAATACCATGATGATACCAGCTCCAAGAAGAAGCAAGGTAGGCGTTGTTGCCTTTTCACCTAAGCTGTTCATCGGAAACTCAGAGGCTGATAACCCAAGCGTATTGACTGCAGGATTGGTAAAATCAGAATACGCTTGAAAAGCACCCATGGAAGGCCCGATAAAGTTCACCAAATCGTTCCCCGCAAAAGCCAAGGCCAACGCGAAGGTTCCCACTAAGATGACTAATTTATAGATGTTGGTTTTTAAGAAGGCAATTACGGCGTAGGATATTGCCGTCCATAACACAAAACTTAAGGCTACAATATACACCGCTTGGTGCTCTAAGAAATCCTTGATGGTTTCACCATTGATAATATCATAAGTTTGGTTAGCCACGTTGGTACCACCTATCCCTTTCAAAAATATAAAATAGGTAATTGAGGTTAGGGCAAAACCTCCAAATAAGGCGCCAACCCAAGCCGCTTTCCTTTCAAAATCATAAGAGAGCAAGAGCCGCGCAACCCATTGCACAAAGGCGCCCACTGAAAAGGCAATAACCACCGAGAGCAAAATCCCGAAAATAATTTCCGATACTTTGGCGGTATTAATATAGTCTATGGCATCGGAAAGATCACCTCCGTTATGGCTAATCTTAATTAAGGTCATCGCAACGGACGCACCAAGCAATTCAAACACAATGGATACTGTGGTTGAGGTTGGTAGGCCGATGGAATTGAAAAAGTCAAGCAGTAAGATGTCCGTGATCATTACCGCCATAAATATGATCATGATTTCATTAAACATGAACTGTTCTGGATTGAAGATGCCTTTCCGGGCAATTTCCATCATCCCACTTGAGAAAATGGCACCAATACCAATCCCAAGACTCGCCACAATCATTAAGGTTCTAAACGAGACCGCTTTTGAACCAATTGCAGAATTTAGGAAATTAACCGCATCATTACTCACCCCAACTACCAAATCAGCGACCGCCAAAATGGCCAAAGCAATGATCATGTATAAATAAAAATTCTCCATAATTTAGTTTCTAATCGTTTGCAAATATCCTTAGTGTTTTTTAAGGGTATGTTACCTAATTGTTATGTTTTAAAAATGTACGGCAAATTGCAACCGGTACATGAGCTGATTTCTGGAGTTTTCCAGTTCCAAATAACTCATATCCGTTTGTATTTTTAACTTATGCCCAAGAATGTATTTTGAAACTCCAAGTGTGTATTGATTTTCACTGTTTTTTACGGTTAAAGGGGTCTCAGGATTGAGATTGGTATACCGTCCGGACACTTCCCAATTGCTTTCAAAAAGGTAACCGGATTGTATATTAAATCCTGACCCAACGTTTACCACATCACCTGTGGCAAGTCCATCAGAATTTATAGCCACCGGAACATCAGCAGTTCTATCTGTATATTGTGCCAATACCGAAAAACCTCGGTATTTAAATATAGCATCAACAAATACAGTGGAAATATCAGTTTCATGAAACCCTGAATCCGTAAGCATATATACACCTTGATTCCCCCCAGTTTTCACCGCATTATCGTTAAAATCGTAGGCTATTCCAAGTGCCAGTTTGGGAGTTGGCTCTCTATTCAGATCGCCACCAAGGAATGCGCCATCCTTGGTGAAATCTCCTAAAGGATAAATTTCCAAACGGGAGGTAAACTGAAACCCGCCTAAATTTTTTGAAGTAACATTACGACCTTCGCCTTGCGAAATTGCAAAGGCCTCTTTTAGTAGCAGGTTTTCAGAAAGCTGCAATTGATGCCGTAATTGCACCCCTAAATCGCGGTCAATACCAAAAGATTTATTAAGCATGGAGCGGTCCACAAACTGGAGATTGGCTGAAGACATCAGGGTTTCGAAATCGCCCGGGAGTTTTGCCTGACCAAACCACAGTTCAAAATTTTCGTAAAAATTCCATTTCACCACCGCATCTATAATATAGCGTGGCGCATTATTGGTAAATTTAGAAGCGCCGGACATATCTCTGTTAGAGAGTCCTAAAGCAATTTTGTAAGTTAGTTTTGGAGAGTAAATAAACCCGTCAAACTTTAATCGAGCGCGACGGATTAAAAATTGAGTTTCTACATCTGAAAATGAACTGTTGCGCTCTTCCCATTCTGCAGATCCCTGAAACTGCAGCTGTAGCCCCATTTTCATGGCCCAGGTGCTATCTTTAGCAACACTATTAAAAATGCCATTACCCAAACTAGGGCCTTCAATATTTTGAGCATTCATAACTACGCTTACCCCAAATAGAAGCACCAGCAGTGCCAAAGAGAACTTCATAATCAGTATTAGTTTTTGTCACTGCAAATAACCAATACTTATTTGAATAGTATGTTTCCTTATGATTAAATTTTTTAAATAAAAAAGCTGCCTTGGCCTAAGGCAGCCCTTAGAATTCACGTTACTACAGTCGACAAAAACCAATAGCTATTTATGAAACTCTAGTAATAGTGGTCTTAAGACACAAGCAAAGATCACTTATAATGCGCAGTTGCGTGTCAAGCTAGTATTAAATCCTACAAAAAATCAAAAAATGGCTTATCTAATTGATTTCTATCACATTATGTCGTCAATGTTAACTTAATGTAAAGTTAAGATTACAGAATTGTTAACACTTCTTTACGCTTGTGTTTCCTGTTTCTATATAAACCGATCTTAAACGAAAAAGCATCCTCTAGGGATGCCTTTTCAATGTAACCTAATAAGATGGTTATAGGTTATTGACCATTAAAAGTATTCATGGTGATATTAACTCCGGCCATTCCAAATGATTTAATGAGTTCTACCGCCACATCTAAACGCTCGCCTAATTTGGCATCTTCTTCCGCTGTCCATTCGCCCAAAACATAGTCTATCTGTCTACCTTCACTAAAGGTATCACTAATCCCGAAACGGAAACGGTTGTAATTTGTAGTTTGCAATTTGTCTTGGGTGTCCTTTAGTCCATTATGGCCTCCAGCACTACCTTTGGTTTTTAAGCGGATGGTCCCAAATGGCAAATTCAAATCGTCAGTAATGACCAATACATTTTCTAAAGGAATATTTTCTTTGGTCATCCAGTATACAATGGCTTTCCCACTTAAATTCATGTAGGTATTTGGTTTTAGCAAAATAAATTGACGTCCCTTAAACTTATACACGGCAAGATCTCCTAATTTCTGGGTCTGAAAACTTAAGTCTTCCTTTTTGGCCAAATGATCCAAGACCTTAAAACCAATATTGTGCCTTGTATTTGCATAATCACTGCCAATATTACCTAAACCTACAATAAGATATTTTTTCATAGTGTGTTTTTCAACTTGGGTTGGAGGGTTTGATGATTTAAAAATATGTTTAAAAAGTTTCAACATCTGCGCGCCTCAGGCTAAGTGTTAGTATCATTTTTAGAATGAAAGTCTTACTTCATTTCTGAATCTTGACAAAAATAAAAAAAGCATCCCGAATAAACAGGATGCTTTAAAATATGTTGTGAAACAAGATTTATTCTTGACCTTCAGCTGGAGTTTCAGTAGCTTCTGCTGCTGTCCCTTCTGCTCCTTCTTCAAGTTCTTCTTCATCATCGCCTTCAAACTCAGCAACACTTGCTCTAGAACGTCTCACTTGACAAACTACAGTGTTATCTGGGTGTAAGAATTTGTAATCAGGATTTTCTAATGAAGTGATGTATAATTTACTTCCAATTTTTAAAGGTGTAATGTCTGCCTCGATAAAATCTGGCAAGTTAGCTGGTAACGCTTTCACTCTAAGTTTACGTTGATTTCTACGTAAAACACCACCATTTAATACACCTTTAGACGTTCCGATAATATGTACCGGAATTTCCATTGCAATTTCTTTATCATCAAATAATTGATAGAAATCGATGTGTAAAATTCTGTCTGTTACTGGGTGAAGTTGGATGTCTTGCATGATTGCATTGTAAGACGCTCCGTTTTCTATGGCAATCACAACTGTATGCGCATTAGGCGTATAAACCAGTTTAGAGAAAGCCAATTCAGGTGCTGAGAAATGCACTGGTTTGTCTCCTCCGTATAATACGCAAGGAACCTGACCAGCATTACGTAAGGCTTTTGTTACTTTTTTGCCCACGCTTTCTCTTTGAGATCCGTTGATTGTAATTGATTTCATTTTGAAAATTTATAGTTAATAATTAATACTCTAATATAAGATGTAGCCCAAATTAGAATGACTACATTAAAAATTTTGAACTAATAGATCGGTTATAGTGCACGTTATGCATCACCTCAGCAAATAAATTAGCACAACTGATTACTCTAATCTTGTCGCTCTGTTGCTTTAAAGGAATTGAATCTGTAACAATCAATTCTTCTAACTTCGAATTTTCCAAACGCTCATAAGCATTACCAGATAAAATAGGATGTGTACAAATGGCTCTAACACTTAAAGCGCCACGCTCCATCATTAAGTCGGCAGCCTTGGTCAATGTTCCGGCGGTATCCACCATATCATCCACTAAAACAACATTTTTTCCTGTAACATCACCAATCAACTCCATATGAGAGATGATATTGGCCTTTTCGCGCTGTTTGTAACAAATAACCACATCACTTTCTAAGGCTTTCGAATAAGCGTAGGCTCTTTTAGACCCCCCCATATCCGGCGAAGCAATGGTCAAATTATCGAGATTTAAACTTCTTAAATACGGCAAAAAGACGGTAGATGCAAATAAATGATCAACCGGTTTCTCGAAAAAGCCCTGAATTTGATCAGCATGTAAATCCATGGTGATAATTCGGGTTGCTCCCGCAGCTTCCAACATTTTTGCTACTAATTTAGCGGCAATTGGCACACGAGGCTTGTCTTTTCTGTCTTGTCTTGCCCAACCAAAGTAAGGCAATACGGCGGTAATGTGTCTTGCTGAAGCACGCTTTGCAGCGTCAATCATCAATAACATTTCCATTAAATTTTTAGGCCCAGGATGTGTTGATCCAATGATAAACAACCTTGTTCCTCTAATAGATTCTTCATAAGATGGTTGAAACTCACCATCACTATAAGTTGATGTAATCACCTTACCAAGCGGCTCCCCAAAGGTAGCAGCTATTTTCTCTGCAAGTTCTGTACTCTGTGAACAGGCAAAAATTTTGGCTTTTGTAGCAACGTTAGGCATCTGTAATGAGGTGTTTTATAACAACTAAAGTGTCGTTCTGTTTAACAGGCTGCAAATTTAGGAATTTATTTGGACAGAAATGGATAAATGGAAGATATTTTTGGACGTTTCACATTAATGATTGAAAATAGATCCAGGATCGCTTCGCTGTAAGAACCAAGAATCAAGTTTTTAAATTCGGATTGGGATAATTCGTGAGAAGATTTAGCATTCAGTTAGTTAGAATATAAATTAGCAAAACCTAAAGATTGAAAATCATTTTGAAGTCGCTAAAGAATCCTGTTTAGAGACTATTTTTTAAATAAATTTAGAATGCATCCTAATTTAATCTTACCTCAATGATTGTTTATAATAAAATATTTTATAATTTTGCAGTCCTAATTGCTCAAGTGGCGGAATTGGTA
>Ga0114916_1000767_pt1 | contig 20099 bp, 20 predicted proteins | sample MalvirAntarct_66_FD_83501 | JGI IMG/M metagenome (GOLD analysis project Ga0114916, IMG submission 83501) | Marine viral communities from the Global Malaspina Expedition - Malaspina viral metaG Antarct_66 | ecosystem: Environmental > Aquatic > Marine > Oceanic | place: West Anvers Island... | reverse complement strand
CTACCGATGACACCGATGCAGACGAGGACGCCGAGGCGGAGTAGGGCCGGCGGAGACCATGGCGATCCTGCCGGACAGTCTCGGCTCTCGCCCACTCGCCGAGATCGGTCGACGACTGAGGCGGGGCCTGCATGGCCAAGCGCAGGCCGGACATTTGAAGTTCGGCGGCGACGGTCAGCGGTGGACACTCCGCGACCTTGACGGCCCCGACTACATCTACGCTGAGCGCCTCCTAGAAACGGACTTCACTCCAAGGGCTGAGGCCGCACAACTGCTTGCCCAGGACGGGATCGGCATTGACCTCCGCCCGAGCGTTGAGGCCTACACACAACAGCGTGGTGCTTACCTCGACTCAGATCGATGGGCACGGCTGCAACTCGATCTGTTCCGTGCAACAGACCCAGCACAGTGGATAGCCCAGTTTTCCAAGCAGTTCGCGTTCAGCGCGTATCGCTTGGGGACGCGTGAGGCCTTCATGCAGCGCACACTGTTGCTGACGCTCATTGATGATGTGATCGGCGGAGCTGACCCCAAGACGGTGGCGGTGGGTAGCGCCCGCCGCTCGTCACTTCTTCTCCGTGGGAACATTGAGATCAATCCCGCGCTGCTCGTCGGCACGCCACTCATGGCGCGCTTCCAACCGTTCGCCGCAGTCTTCACAACGGCGAACGGGGCCCAAGTGGTCTTCGTGCCGCAGAAGGGATCCTTCGAGAGGACTGACCTCTGGTCAGGCTGGCCGGCTGGAGTGCCCCATACCGGGCTGGCGGGACCACCCTCGGGGGCATATTCATTGGGCTTCTCGGCGATACCTGAGGGCGTCGGCGAACCTCTACTCCTCGCGGCAGTCGACGGAGCGAACCGCTTCCTCAACTACATGACGAATCCTGACAACTGGTCGGACGAGAGCGGCGTCTATGACGCGACGTCCCGATCAATTGCGTGGACTTCGCTGCTGCTCGGATTCGATGCCGCTAGATCGCTCGCGCATGAGTGGCCAGAGGATCTGTGGACGGCATTCCGTTGCCTCGACATGCTCGCGGGCTACTGGGAAGGGGGGCGTAGCCGCGTCCGCTACTTCGCCGATCTCGTGACCCCAAGCAAGATCCGCGAGTATGCAGTGAGTTCTTCGGCGGGGGAGTTCCATAGCCAGTGGATGAACGGAATAGCATCCACACTCGAGGGAGAGTTGGAACGGGCGTTTCCGCACACGCTTGAGAAAGATCGACCCAAGCGCCTCGTCGAGATTCGCAACCTATTGCATGGAGTAGCACCACCGGAGTTCAGGTCACCAACGCACAGGTATGAGGTGCTTAGGGCACTTGATAGCGATGATGGTCCACGGTGGCACGCCATTCGGGACGTCGCCGGTATGTGGTGGTCGTCACTCTTACTACAGACCCCCTCCTGGGATTACTTGACCCCATCGCGTGCCCCATGGGAAGCGCGGTGAAGCCAGCTGTCCTGCCCCTTGTCCGTTGAAACCCGCCTACCCACCTCCATCCTGCACCGGCCACAAGGCGACGGCGACGAGCCAGAGGCTAGGCGCTAGGGGCGCAGGGGACGGTACGCCGCTCCCACCTCCACCCCGGAATATATGCGAACGCAACGCCCGATGCCGCATCCTGCCTATCCGGGCGTGCCGAACGCGCTTGGGCTGAAGGTGAGCCACTCCCCTGGCCAGCGAACGAAGACCCTTCGAGGATGCCGCCACCCCGGCGCATGGGTGCTGGATGCCGCTGACGCAGGCGGCGAAGGCGCTCGGCGTCAGTCCGACCACCGTGCGCCGCCGCGTCGCTGACGGGCAGCTCGCGGGGCAGCGGCAGCCGCATCGCGGCGGGTTCCGCTGGCTCGTCCTCGTCCCGACTGAGGGCGACGCAGACGACGAGGGTCATGAGCGCCCCGACACCTACGACGCGCCGCCGCCGGCGGGCCCTCCCTCGGATCGCCGCGTGGCCATGCGGGACGCCCTCGCCGAGGTGCGCGAGACCGACGAGAGCCTCCGCGAACTCGCGGCGCGCGTGGACTTTGCCCGCCGCGAGATCATCCACTTCGTCGAGCGCGAGCGGTCGTTCGCCCTCGTGCAGGCCGACCGATTCGAGGATGCCGCGCGCGAGATGGAACGTGCCGAGCAGCGCGCCGAGCGCGCACCGCACCTGCGCGTCATCGAGCACGAACCCACGGAGCTGGCGGACGCCTCGGAGGGTGCGCACGACTCGGAGGCTGCGCGCGAAGCGCTCGAGCGCGAGGCGACGGGCGAGTCAGGCTCGGTGCGCGCGCTGCTGCTGAGCTGCGCAGTCCTCGTCGCGATGGTGGCCGTGAGCTTCGTCGCGCTGCCGGCGTGGACCAACGGCATCGTCGCCTCGGTCGGCGTCGTCGCCGGGATCATCGCCGTCGTCGAGTTGTTCCTCGTCGCCTCGAGCTGGGTGGGAATGCGCCACCACCGCTCGATGCAGTAACGGCGCTACTCCACTGACGCCGGCGCGATCGCTGCCGGCACCAACTCCGCCACCCGCACTGTGTCGCCCTCGCGCACCTCGCCACCGACGAGCACGCGGGCGAACAGCCCCGCCCGACCGACAGAGGCGCGCAGCAGTCCCCGCGCGACATCCTCGAGTTCCACGCACGGCGTGCGCGGCCGCGTCACCTCGATCGTCGCGCCGCTGGCGAAGGCGAGTCGCGCGCCGGGGACCAGCGCCGAGGGCGGTGCGTCCACCACGAGGTTTTCGCCCATTGCTCCACATTCGAACCGTGCTCCCACCTCGGCGCGTAACGCGTCGAGGTCGGCGAGCGCGATAAGCGCGACCTGGCGCTCGCCCGGCCCGCTGTGAACGTCCCCGACGACCCCCCGGTCGGGATCGAGCAGCACCGAGGTCACAGGCGGCTTCCTGATCGAGGCGGATCGCTCTGCCCGGCTACAGACCGTGGCGACCGTGCCAATCGTGTCAGCCGTGCCCTCAGCCGTCTCCAACCTCGACGCGGCGTTTCGCTGGCGGAGGCCGCTCGCCGGGGTCATCCGCCGCCTCCACCGCCGCCCTGCAGTTCGGGCTCCGGCCGGCAATCGTCCGGGAAGCAAGGGAAGAAGCTCGGCAGGTTCGGGAGCTCGTTCATCTCGATGACGCTGTCGCGGTCGAGCGTCGCGTCATCCTCGAGCATCTCGTTCTGGTTGAGGATCCACGCGACCACGGCGTAGAGCTCGTCATCGGACAGCGTGTCCGGCTGGTCGAACGGCATCGCCCGGTTGATGTAGTCCATGTAGGTCGTGAGGTACGGCCAGTAGTTCGCCACCGTCCGAGGCGCGCCGTACTCCCACGGGCCTGGGCCGCCCTCGTCCAGTACGAGCAGCGGCGCGAGCGGCGTGCCCTCGCCTTCCTCACCGTGGCAGCGGGCGCAGTTAGCGGTGAACACGTCCGCGCCATCGGACACGGAGCCCTCGCCGTCGGGGAGCCCGTCGCCGTCCGGGGTGATGTCGATGTTCCACTCGTCGATCAGATCCTGCGGCGCCTCCTGTCCGATGTTCGCCTGCAGAGCGAGCTGCTGCGAGTCCTCTCCTGCGGCCGCCTCGGTGGGCCCGGGCTCCGGCGAACCCGCGGGTGCAAGGCCGTACTGCCCCGCGACCTCGGCGGTCTGCTGCGGACTCGGCGTGCCCTCGCCGCTGCCGTCCGGCGTCGCAGTTGGCGTCTCGCCACCCTCGGTCGCGGTCGGAGTGGTGTCGCCGGTCACGGGCGTGCCATCACCGTCGTCGTCCCCGTCGCACGCAGCGACGAGCATGAGGCTCGTGACCACGAACATCCCGAGGAAGCCCTTTAGTCTGAACGTCTTCATCACAGGTAGTCCTCACTCACCTCAGCGTCCTCGAGGTCTTGCGCGGACTGGCCCATAGCGTTCGTCACCGCGCCGTCTGAATCGACGAGCCAGGGTTGGATCGCGTTGAAGTGGTAGAAGTGCTGCACCCCGCGAACTTGCAGGAGTTCCTGCCTCGGGGGCTGCGAGTAGCCGGTGTCGTCAGTCGCGCGGCTCATGATCACGCGGGGGGAGCCGTCCCAAACCCAGGGGAAGCGGAAGCGGACGTGGGCCTTCGGGAGGACGGGCTGCATTAACTCGGCCTGGTCCCAGGTGCTCCCGCCGTCGACGCTGACCTCGACTCCCGTGACCGTCCCGTACCCGCTCCACGCGATCCCGTGGATCTCCCAGAAACCTGGCGAGGGGATCTGGTGTCCTGCCGAGGGCCACGTGATGGTGGACTTCACCTCCATCTCGTAGGTGAACTGTCGAGACTGGCCGTCGGGCATCGCGTCGCTGTAGTGGCGCGTCTCCTCCTTCGTCCAGAAGGGGCCGCTGCCAAACTCGATCCGGCGTACCCACTTGATCTGTGCGTTGCCCTCCCACCCCGGCAGGAGCAGCCGCACCGGGAACCCCTGGTCGGGACGGATGGGCTCGCCGTTCTGGATGTATGCGAGCATCGAGTCGTCTTCGAGCTTGGAGCGCGGCACACTCCGCGTCATGCGCGAGGCGTCCGCCCCCTCGAAGAGCGCCCACTCGGCCCCCTCTTGCACGCCGACGTCCTGCATGATCGTGCTCATGGGGACGCCCCCCCACTCGCTCGTGCTGGTGAGGCCGTGGAGGAGCTGCGCGGTCGTGTCGGGTTCCGGCCCGGGGTAGCCGCCGAAGCTGTTGCCGGAGCACTCGATGAACCGAAGCTCGGTGCGTCGAGGGAAACGCTTGAGCGCGTCCATCGAGTAGACCTTCGGCCGGTCCACCATCCCGTGCACGACCACCTCGTGCTCCGCGGGATCGATGATGGGCGTACCGGCGTGGTTGCGCTGGAAGTGAAAGTCCGCCGGCGTCACGATCCCGTCGAGGTCCTGCAGGGGGGTGAAGTTGGAGCCCTCGGTCAGTCGTGTGCTGACGGGGTCGTCGCCGGCGAACGCGCGCTGGATGCCGACGTAGGGCGAGCGGAAGCCGACGGTGGTGAACGGCACGCCCTGCGCGGACCATGGTGGCTGCGGGGGCGGCACGAGTTCAGTGGGTACGGGCGGCGGTACCTGTGCCCCCACCTGCGCGATGCGCCCGAGCGCAAGACCCCCGGCGAACGCGCCCCCAGCCTGGATCAGTCGCCGCCGAGAGAGCCTGGACCGCGGTAGCCGATCCACACGATTCGGTTCGTCGCTCATGGCGCTCCTCGCTCTCGATTCGACGCACATCGAACGAGGGGGGAGACCCAGCGGTCGTCGACGCGCGCCTTCGGGGAAGGAGACGCTAGGACGAATAGTCTTTCAGGGCCGTAACGCGACTCGGGCGGCAGTCCTCCTCTTCCTAACGACTCGGCGAGTCGGGTGGCCCTCCGGATGGTTCGGCGAGCCACGCGAGGAACGCCCTCGCGCCCATCGTGCTCGCGCCGGCGTCCCGCACGCGAGCGACCAACCCCCGGTCCGAGGTGACGACCAACGCGCGTTCCGGATCGGGAAGTGTCGCGACGTACTCCGCGATGCGGTCGTCCGCAGCGTCCCTGCCCGGTCGGCGGGCGTAGAGCACCTCGACCCCCTCGCGATCGCCCTCAGGCGCGCCCGGGAGAGGACGGCCGTCGAGGACCACCGTCACCGCGACATCCTCGCGCGCGGCGAGCGAGCGAGTGAGGCGGTCGAGCAGTCGAAGCGCGGCACCGTCCCGGTCACGCCACCAGCCGTCCGGTGTCGTGCCGATGACGTTCATCGCGTCAACCACGACACGTTGGGCCTCGGGAGACATCTTGGCGTTGGAGGCATCACTGTCCATCACGCACGAAATCCTGACACCGCGTGCGCAACACGAGCCCTCGTCCATCCTCTACGCTCAATGTATCGACGAACCGGTCCGCCTGGCCGCTGACATCTTCAGCTTGCTCGACGTTTCTTGGGCCCATCGCACGCACCAGCGCGCGAGGCGTCGAATCACTGTTGGAGGGAATCACAATGGGAATCCTGGACAAGCTCTTCGGCAAGAAGAAGCCCGCCGAGACGCGAAACACCAATGTCGCCAAGGGCTTGGACGTGCAGAGCGACGCGCAGCGCGACGCCTCGCGGGCAAAGATGGAAGGCGAACTCGACGCCAGCCGCGCGAGCCGCGCAGCCGACCAGGCGGCGAAGGACAACAGCTAGCCGCTCCTTCTCAATTGCCCGGGCCTCAACGAAGCGCAACGGCAGACCGTAACGCCGCCCATTGGGCGGCGTTGCTGCTTCTGACATCAAGGGACGAGTCCGTCTACTCGAGTTCCTCGCGGAACGCGTCCACGGTCAGGCGCAGGCCCTCGGTGAGGTCGACCTGCGGCGTCCATCCCCACACGGCCTGTGCCTTCCGCGCATCGAGGGCGCTCCGAGGAATGTCCCCCGGCCGAGGCGGGCCGATCACCGGCTCCATCTCGTAGCCGGTCTCGCGCGCCATCGCGCGGAACAGGTCCATGGTCGAGGTCTCGATGCCGGTGCCGACGACGCACAGCTCGCCGCTCTCGGCCATGGCGGCGCGCAGCATCGCGTCCACCACGTCGCCCACGTAGACGTAGTCACGCGTGTCGGTGCCCGGCGCGAACACCGTCACCTCGTCGCCGCGGAGCATCCGCCGCGCGAAGATCGCGACCACGCCGGCCTCGCCGTGCGGGTCCTGCCATGGGCCGTAGATGTTGGACGGTCGCACCGAGGCGAACGACATTCCGGTCTGGTGCTCGATCAGTCCGAGGTAGATCTCGGCAGCGACCTTCGACGCGCCATAGAACGAGAGCGGCGCTGGATCGGTCCCGTCCGGTGTAGGAACCACGGGCGCCTCGCCGAACATCGCGCCACCCGACGAGGTGTTCACGAACCGGCGAGCCCCCGCGGCAGCCGCGTGCCGCGCCAGCGTCACCGTGCCGAGGACGTTCGTCTCGATGTCGAGTTTCGGCTCACGCATGGAGACCGACACGGACACCTGCGCGGCGAGGTGGAAGACGAGTTCCGGCTTTACCTCGTGCATCAGTTTCTCGACGAGCACCTCGTCGAGGATGTCGCCCCGCACGTCGCGCCAGCCCTCGACGGGGCGTCGCGGCTCGGCGTGGTCGAGCCCGGTCACGTCGTGACCGTTGCGTACGAGCAGCCGCACGAGGTGACTGCCGACGAATCCCGAGGAACCGCTGACGAGTACGCGCATTGGATCGAGAGTAGCGGGCGTCCCCGAGAGGGGCGACGCCCGACGGCAAGCGTTGGTTGAGGAACAGCGAGGGCCGCCCGCAGCGGGCGGCGCAGGTGTCGGAGCGAACGCTACGCCTAGCCCCGGATGAGCTTCAGGAAGGTCCGAGCCGTCAGAGCAACCGTCGCGCTCACAAACGCGATCGAGGCGAGGCGGATCTGCGTGTAGTCCTCGATCGGGAGGACGCGCACAGAGTCGGGCGAGACCTCGATCACCGCGACCGCACGACTGCGGGCGCCGCCTCCGGCGCCGCCGCCCGTGCCACCGCTCTGCGTGCGGGCGTCCGTGCCGCCGCCCCAGCCGAAGCCGAGTCCGTACTGCACCTCGGCGACCGGGATCACCGTCCGGTCGCCGGCGGTCACGGCGTTGCCGAAGCATGCGGAGGCCCCGGCGAACTCGGGCAGCCGCGCGAGCTGATCGAGGGCTGCCGGTGCGGTCACGGGACCGTTCATGCTGCCACTCGCAGTGCCGGTGTTGCTGGCAGACTCGTTCACTGGGAGGCTCCTTCACGTGCTCGGCGGCTCCGCAGTCGATGCGCGAGCCGCAGGACGATCCATCCGGCCACGGTGACTGCTGCGATCCGCCGGGCCATCTGAGGCCAGGGATCGACGGGCCGGGGAATCGCTACATCGTAGCGCCCGGCCGACGACGTCCCGCTGAGGGCCGGTGTGACCTCGACGGCCGTCGCGCGACGCCGGCCGAGTGTCACCGCCGTAGACCACGAGCGACCGAGGGCGACGCGCATCGTGCGATGCTCGACCCGAGCGCGGAGGTTCCGCCCCGCGTGCTCGCCGAGGTCGACGTGCTCGACGTCCGTGTGCAGCAGCACGCCTGCGCCCCGCGGCCCTCGAGGGGCGGGCGTAGGGATCGGTCCGGGCGGAGGCTCAGTCGTCATGACATCAGGGTGCCACATCGCGCGTTGCGGATGTGTTCCATCGGGCAGGGCGAACTCGGACCGTCCGAGGCGCTAGAGATCTCGCTGGCGGAACACGGAGTAGGTCGCGAGGATCGATGCGGCCGTGAGGCCGGAGAAGACGAACACGACGCGGAACGTGTCCCATGCAGGCGTCTCGCCTCGGATGGTCGGGGCGAGGTGCGCCAGCACGGCCGTCACGCTCATCCAACTGAGGCCGAGGAATTGCAGAAGCAGGCCGGACGCCAGCACGACGATGAGGAGCGACATGACGGAGACCATGACGTTGGTCATCACCGTGGAGAGCGTCAGTCCGAGCGCGCCGAGGAACGTGAGCAGCAACGCCGCCGTGAACAGCCCGACGAGAAGGCCCGTGTAGGAAACGTCAGCCTCGGCGTAACGGATGATCAGGTACGAGAACGGGATCATCACCACCAGGAAGACCGAGAGCGTGAACCCCAGCCGCGAGACGACTTTCGCGGAGACGAACTCGGCGCGCGTCACGGAGCGACTGAGGATCCCGTCCGCGATGATCTGCGCCTCGCCGGCAATCGCGCCGGCGGTCAGCACCGCCACGGCGAGCGCGGACAGCGGCATCAGCACCGCGACGAGATACGCCGCGAGGGTCTCCGAGGCGAGCTCGTCCTCGGTGCCCGCGACGATCAGCAGGAAGAAGGCGGGGGCGATGAGCAGCGGAACCCAGATCCGGGACACCCAGGACTGAGTCAGCTGCGAGAGGTCATACCGAAGGATGGCCAGGAATGCCTGCATCCGCCTCCTCCTTCCGGTCACTGGAGTCGCCATCGAGTGCGGCAGCCCATGCAGCCGCGCGGAGGAAGCCACGCGTGCGGTCATCCTCGAGGCGTCGGAGGAAGGCCTCCTCGATCTCGTCAGAGCCGGTGTCGACGTGAAGGAGCTCCACGCCCGTGCGGTCGATCAGGGCGAGCACGCGATTGAGGTACTCGTTCAGCGGCTGCGTGCCGAGGAAGGTGATCCGGAACTCCGCGCCGATGCGCTCGTAGCGGACCGAGCCGAACTCGTCGAGGGTGTGCAGCTCCTGCTCGAAGGAGCTCGTGTTGCCCTCGATCTCCACGGCGATCGTGCCCTGCCGCGCGAGCCGGCGCATGTCCGCCATGGGGCCGGAGTAGATCAGGCGTCCCGCCGAGATGATCCCGACGTCGGTGCAGACGCGCTCAACGTCGGTGAGGATGTGCGTCGCGATGATGATCGTGCGGTCGCGGCCAGAGAGTTCGCGGATGAGCTCGATCGTCTGCTTGCGCCCGGCCGGGTCGAGGCCTGACGTCGGCTCGTCGAGGATCAGGAGTTCCGGATCGTTCATCAGCGCCGCGGCGATCCCGAGGCGCGTGAGCATACCGGTGGAGAACCCCTTGATCGGTTGGGACGCCGCGTTGGCGAGGTCAACGGCCTGGAGCAAACGCGTGAGCTGGATCTTCGCGCGATCCTTGGGCATCCCGAGCACCGAGCCCACGAACTGCAGGAACGCGATCGGCGTCATGTGCTTGGGGAACGTCGGGTTCGTCGGGAGGTAGCCGATGCGGCGGCGGAGGTCGGCGCGCTCCGCGCCCATCTGCTCGCCGAACACCTGCAGTTGGCCCGCCGTCGGCTTCTGGAGGCCCAGCAGCAGCCGGAAGGTCGTGGACTTCCCGGCGCCGTTGGGCCCGACGAGGCCGAACACCTGCCCCTTCTCGACGCGCAGATTCAGCGCGTTCAGGGCGATGTAGCGGTTGTCGTAGATCTTGGTGAGGTCAGTCGTATTGACGACGTGCATGAGGGGAGTCCTTGTCGCGCGTCGCGCAACGATCGGACGCCCCGGCGGAGGCCCATGGCCCTCGCTGGCGCACCCCCGTCGCGCGTGGCGATCGTAGCAGCGATTCCTGACGAGACATAGACGGGCTGGCACGGATCGAGGGAGCATCGCCGCGATCCTCGGAGGTGCCCCTACCGCCCCTAGCGTCGGGGGGCGAACGTCTCCACGAAGCGATAGCCGACGTTGCGGACCGTGTCGATGAACTGCTCGCGCTGCTCGATCTTCGAGCGGATGCGCCGGACGTGGACGTCCACCGTCCGCGAGCCGCCGTAGTAGTCGTAGCCCCAGACCTGGTTCAGCAGCGCCTCGCGTGTGAACGGCTTGCCGGGGTTCGAGGCGAGGAAGCGCAGGAGCTCGTACTCCTTGTAGGTGAGGTCGACGACCTCACCGTCCACGGTGACCTTGTACCGCTCGAGGTCGATGAGCAGCGTGCCGTGCCGGATGACGGTGCCATCCTCGGCGCCGGTCTGCGCCCAGATCAGCCGCGACATCCGCACTCGCAGCTCGTCCTCGTTCACGGGCGTGATCGCGAAGTCGTCGACGCGGACGTTGGGGCCGAGGATATTGAGCTGCGTCGACGGCGCGAGCACCATCACGGAACCGGCATCCTGGATCGCCTCGTCGCGCAGGATCGCGGCGAGGCCGCCGCTGGTCATGCCGATGCCGGTGTCCACGATCACGAGCGCGGGACGCCACTCGCGGACGGCGACGAGGCAGCGCTCCGCTGTCGCCTCGGCGCGTACGACGCGTCCATCCACGCGCGCGACGGACTCGACGACGCGGGCAGTAACGGGATCCTGAGTGAGGATCAGGATGCGCTGCATCGGTGAAGTCTATCCCTCGCTCCGAGCGCGGACGAGACGTCCACGCGTCCGTGCTGAATCACGAGGAGGCGTAGTTCCCCCCCTGAAGCGACATCATCCTTCAGATGTATTTCCAGTATGCGTCGCGATGATTGCGACTGCGGCGTTCGCCGAGAGCGCGGACTACCCCGTCCGCAGCGCCTCATGCATCACCTCGGCGATGACCTCGACGGCCCGCTCGATGACGGCGGGCTCGGCGGCCGTGAAGTTCATGCGGAACGTCGAACGCGCCTCGGCCGGGAGCTCGCCGCCCTCGGGTGTCGCGTAGAAGTGACGCCCTGGGACGAACGCGACGTTCCGCGCGAGCGCGGCCTCGTACAGCCGGTCCGCATCGAGGCCGCGCGGCCCCGTGACCCAGATGAACATGCCGCCCTCGGGCTGCGTCCAGCGCACCCCTTCAGGCATCGTCCGCTCCAGCGCCGCCAGCATCGCTTCCCGCCGAGGCCGGTAGAACTCCACGATCGAGGGCACGCGCTCCTCGAGGTGGCCGCCGGCTAGGTACTCCGACGCGAGTGCCTGACCGAGGGTGCCGGTGTGCAGGTCCACGCCCTGTCGCGCGATCACCAGCCAGCGGAACGCCTCCTCGGACGCAACGCAGACCCCGAGGCGCAGCCCGGGCGAGAACGTCTTCGAGAGGGTCGTGAGGTAGATCACGTGCTCGGGCGCGAGGCTGTAGATCGGCGGCACGCGCTCGCCCACGTAGCGGAGGTCGCTGTACGGGTCGTCCTCGATCAGGAGCGCGTCGCGATGCTGGAGGATCTCCGCGACCCGGTGCCGGCGCTCGACGGAGAGCGTGCGGCCGGTCGGGTTCTGGAACGTGGGGACGGCGTAGACGAACTTCACCTCGCCGCTCGCCAGCACGTCGTCCAGCGACTCCGGGATGAGGCCGTCGTCGTCCGCCTCCACCTGCACGTAGCGCGGCTGGTACGGGTTGAACGCCTGCAGCGCCCCGAGGTACGTCGGCGCTTCGACGGCCACGAGATCGCCCGGCGACAGGAACGTCTTGCCGAGCCCGTCGAGTGCGCCCTGCGAGCCGCTGGTGATCAGCACATGCTCGGCGGTCGTCGAGACACCGCGGACGGCGAGGTGCGGGACGAGCGCCTCGCGGAGCGGTGCGAACCCCTCGCTCGCGTCGTACTGGAGCGAGGCCGCGCCGTAGCGACGGATCACGGTGTCGAGGAGGCCCGGCATGAGGTCGAGGGGGAAGGACTCGGCGGCGGGAAGCCCGCCGGCCAGGGAGACGACTTCGGGCTGGGCGGCAACCTTGAGGATCTCGCGGATGGCGCTCGCCTCCATCTGCGACGTGCGATCAGCGAGGAGGCGCGAGAAGTCCATGCGCCAATCTAGCCTGCCACCCCCGCACCCGCGAGGGCCTGTGCTGCTGAGACGGTTCGTTAGTCAGCGACGACGGGGGCGAGACGGTAGCCGACGCGGGTGACGGTATCGATCACATCGGCGGCTTCGCCGAGCTTCGAGCGGATGCGCGACACGATGACGGCGAGCCGCCGTCGAGCGTGAGGCACGGGCTTGCCCCAGAGGGCCTCCGCGAGCGCGTCATAGGTCACGACGCGTCCGGACTGGGCGACGATCGCCCACAGCGCATTGAACTCCATGAAGGTCAGCCGCACGGGCTCACCCTGCACCGTCACCAGGTACCGCTCCCGATCGATGACGAGGTCTCCAGCTCGGATCATCGTTGCCTTCTACTCTCCCGCTGCGGTCGGCGAGGCTCGGCGGGCAGTACGCCAACCAGACCGGGCCGCTTGATGGGTTCGAGCGAGGGACTCCGGCCCCCGGTGCTCGGGAGGCTGAGCACCGGGGGCCGGGGGCTAAACAGCGCTGCTAGAGCGCCTGCTCGTTTTCCTCGCCGGTCCGGATGCGGACCGCACGGACGACCGGTGAGACGAAGATCTTTCCGTCACCCACCTCGCCCGAGCGCGCCGCCTCCACGATGCGGTTCACGATCGCGTCGACGTCTTCGTCCTTGACCACCAGCTCAATCTTGATCTTGGTCAGGTACTCAACGGCGAACGTGCGTCCCCGCCACTGCTCCGTGACACCGCGCTGAACGCCGTGCCCACGGACTTCCGAGAGGGTCATTCCGGCGTGGTCGAGCTCCTCGAGGGCGGCTTTCACCACCTGGAGCTTGTCCGGCCGGATGATCGCTTCAACTTTCTGCATGTGCGTTTCCTCCTGTGTCCGAGAACGCTAGCGCGAGGTCTCGGACAGCGTGGCGAACGGGTCGCGGCCGCCGGTGAACTCGGGGTAGGCCTCCATACCGTGCTCGTACACGTCAAGCCCGGCGTCCTCCTCGGCCTCGCTCACGCGGATGCCGATGGTGAACTTGATCGCCAGGAAGACGAGTGACGACATCACGACCGTCCACGCCGCCACGGCGACGATGCCGATCACCTGCGTGACGAAGAGGTCAGAGCCTCCACCGAACAGGATGCCCCACGTGGAGTCCACGCCGTAAGCAGTGCCCATCAGGTCCTCGCTGGCGAACAGGCCGACAGCCAGGGTGCCCCAGATACCGTTCATCATGTGGACCGGCACCGCGCCGACCGGGTCGTCGATCTTGAGCATGTCCAGCAGCATGACGCCGTAGACGATGATCAAGCCCGCGACCGCGCCGGCCACGATGGCCCACACGGGCTCGAGGACGACACAACCGGCGGTGATACCGACCAGGCCGCCAAGCACGCCGTTCAGCGTGAGCGACAGGTCAGACTTCCCGTGCTGCAGCCAGGACACCAGCATGGCCGTGAAGCCGCCGGCGCCTGCTGCCAGGGTGGTGGTCACCGCGACGCGAGCTGCGTCGATGTAGAACCCACCGGAGAGGCCCAGCGTGGAACCGGCGTTGAAGCCGTACCAGCCGACCCAGAGGATGAAGACACCCAGCACGCCCAGCGGCAGCGAGTGCCCGGGGAATGCCGAGATCTTCTCGCCCGTGAAACGGCCCTTCCGGGCGCCCACGATGATCGCGCCACAGAGGGCAGCCCAGCCGCCGACCGAGTGCACGACCGTTGACCCTGCGAAGTCCACCATGCCGACGCCGTTCATCGGGTCATCCGTGAACGCGGTCAGCCAACCGTTCCCGTCCCAGATCCAGTGCGTCACCACCGGGTATACAAGGCCGGTGATGAGGACGGAGTAGACCAAATAGGCGGCGAACTTCGTGCGCTCCGCCATGGCGCCGGACACGATCGTCGCGGCGGTGGCGGCAAACGCGAACTGGAAGAACCAGGACGCGTAGTCGTCAAAGTCGCTGAGGAAGAAGTTCCCCATACCAATGAAGCCACCAGCCTCGCCAGCCGAGTCGACGCCATAGGCGAAGCCCCAACCAACGGCCCAGTAGACAATTGCTCCCATGCTCGCATCGAGCACGTTCTTCATCAGGATGTTCGTGACGTTCTTTGTTCGTACGAACCCGGCCTCGACCATCGCGAAGCCGGCTTGCATGAAGAGGACCAACACACCAGATAGCAAGAGCCATGCTGTGTCGATCGCGCCGATGAGGTCATCGACGCCCGCTTGCAGTTCTTCCGGAGTTTGGGCTGACGCGACGCCGATTCCTAGAACGAGTGGAATACCCGCCCCAAGCGCCGCCCCAACCGAGAGTGCACGCAACCTTCTCAAGAGAACCTCCTTCTCACTCGCCGGAGTCTGGGGGCGGCTCGTTTCACGTCGGCGTCACGTTCGTGAAGGTCTCGTGTCTCGGCTGTTTCCTCCGTGTTTCCTGAACCTGTACGACCAAAAGGCAGTCTGAAATCCGTCAGAAAGATCAGGGATGTTGTGGCGAGAAATGGTTGGACCCGGCCGGCGGCATCGGACGCGTCGCGCCCTGGTCAGCAAGTGGCCAGCGCTGAGCAACGTGCAGCGCAGTGACGTTGTGAGCGCTCTGAAACAGTCCAGAAACAGGTGAGCGGGTACGATCGGGCCATGTACAACGGCACCGGCGACCCGTCCTCGCGTCAGCACGTCATACAGGCGTGCCGTGACCACGATGTGAAGTTCATCCGTCTCTGGTTCACGGACATCCTGGGCACTCTGAAGTCCGTCGCGATCACCATCGAGGAGCTCGAACACGCCCTCGAAGATGGCGTGACCTTCGATGGCGGTGCGATCGAGGGCTACGCGCGCCACGGCGAGGCGGACATGATCGCCCTGCCGGACCCCGCGACGTTCCAACTGCTGCCATGGCGCCCACGCCCGCAGGCAGTCGCGCGGATGTTCTGTGACGTGCAGCGCCCCAGCGGCGAACCGTTCGAGGGTGACCCGCGACGTGTCCTGAAGGGCGTGCTCTCGCGCGCGGCGACTCGGGGTTACAACGCCTACGTCTCTCCAGAGATCGAGTACTTCTACTTCAAGGACGCCGTGACGCCCGAGCCCCTCGACCGGGGCGGCTACTTCGACCTCACCGCGGCAGACAGTGGCTCTGACCTGCGCCGGGATACCGTCCTGATGCTGGAGGACATGGGCATCGGCGTGGCCCTCAGCCACCACGAGGTCGCGCCCAGCCAGCACGAGATGGACCTGCGCTACACGGACGCCCTCACCATGGCCGACGCGGTCATGACGTTCCGGCTGATCGTGAAGGAAGTGGCCATGCGCAACGGTGTGCACGCCACCTTCATGCCGAAGCCGCTAGCCGCCGAGAACGGCTCAGCGATGCACCTGCAGTTCTCGCTCTTCAAGGGCGAGGACAACGCGTTCTTCGCGCCGGACGACCCGGGGACGCTGTCCGCGGACGGCCGCCACTTCATGGCCGGACTCCTGCGGCACGCTCCCGAGATGATGCTGCTGACGAACCAGTGGGTGAACTCGTACAAGCGGCTCGTGCCCGGGTTCGAGGCGCCGGTCTACACCTCGTGGTCGCACACAAACAACGCGGACCTCGTGCGCGTCCCCCAGCACAAGCCGGAGATGCGCAACGCCGCGCGCGTCGAGTACCGCGTGCCGGACTCGGCCTGCAACCCGTACCTCGCGTTTGCGGCGGTCCTCGCGGCCGGCCTCGAGGGGATCACGAAGCAGTACGAACTACCGATGGCTGCAGAGCGCCCGGTCACCGAGATGACCGATGCGGAGCGATCCGCCCGCAACATCGTGCTGCTACCGAACTCGCTCGGCGAGGCGATTGGCGCGTTCGAGACTTCGAGCCTGATGCGCGAGACGCTCGGTGACGCGATGTGCGACGCGCTGGTCGCGAACAAGCGCCACGAGTGGAGCGAGTACCGCGCCCAGGTCACACCGTTCGAGGTCGACCGCTACCTCGGCACGCTCTAGCGCGGCGGGTTCCGTCCGAGAGACGAAGAAGCCCCCTTCCGGGGGCTTCTCACTATCGCTCGATGGGCACACGCACCGGGGCGAGGCGACCTCGATCAGTCGGCGGCAGCCCGGTTGGATTCGTCGGTGCGGTCCTGAACCGCAACGCGTAGTAGGCGAAACTCGCCATCAGCATGCCGACGAGCAAGTCGAACACGTAGTGCTCGGCGAGGTAGACAAGCGACAACCCCATCGCGAGGTTGTAGCCGATGAGCAGCCACGTCCACCTCGGCGCGAGGTCGCGCACCGACAGCAGCACGAGGAAGGTCAGCGCCATGTGGATCGAGGGGACGCTCGCCACGGCGTTCGGGCCGGCAAGAGTCGCGTACAGCTCCCGGTACGCGGCCACGTCCAGGTCGCCCGTCACGAAGTTCATCACGCGGTAGCCTCCGGCGAGTTCACCTCGGCCCGCTGCAAGCCACGGCGGCACCGTGGGCGCCAGCCAGAACAGCAAGAGGCCGAGGTAGAGCGTGATGAGGACCGCCCCGGCGTATCGCACGGCGAGCGCCCGGCGGCGGAACCAGAGCAGCGCGAACAGCCCGTGCGGGACCACGAAGAACGACCAGTGAGTCGCCACCGCCAGCACGTCGATCATCTGGATCTGGCGCGGCGAGAAGAACGCACGCTGCAACTCGACCGTCGGGATGTTCCCTAGGAAGAGGATGCGGTCAATCGCGATGACGTAGCTGGACTGGACGGCCATACCGGCGTCATCGGCGAACGCCCGCAGTACGGTGTAAAGGTAGATTCCCGCAACATAGAAGTAGAGCCAGCGCTCTGAGCGGCGTTCTCGAATCGTTGGCCACCACCAGAGCAGCGCTACCGCCGGCAAGGCGAGGCTGGGGATCGGATGCGGCTTCCAGTACCCGGCGAGCAGGACGACCGCGAGCGCGGCGAGGCTCCCGTAGCGGAGCAACGCGAGAGCGCCCTCACTCGCGCGCGGTCGCGCGTCCCGCGGCGTGCGAGGTCCATCGCCGCCGTCGTCCTGGCGGTCACGAGCCTCGTCTGGCTGTGGCGTGCTGCCGACCCAGGGTCGGTGTGGCCGTTGTTGGAGCGTGCTCATCCGGAGGCGCTTCTCCTTGGCCTTGGGCTGCTCGGCGTATCACTCGTCACGAAGTCGCTCCGCTGGCGCTCGATGTTGCCGGCGCCGAGCGAGATGGGCCGAACAGAGGCCGTCCGGATCTTCCACGTTTCCATTCTATTAAACAACCTGTTGCCTTTTCGTGTCGGAGATGGCGCAAGAGTGTTATCGCCATCCGTGCGGCGCGCGGCCACCATCCAGCAGGCGCTCGTGGTCATCGTCGCCGAGCGGATCCTGGACGGGCTGGCGCTCCTCGCGGTCGCCCTCATCGTGCTGCCCGTATTCTTCAACGCGACCGGTGGCGAGGCCTTCGCGAACGGCATCTCTGCGCCGGGAACTGGCGCACTCCTCATCTTCGGTATCGGCCTGGCGGTTGGCTTCATCGCACTCATCGTTGCTGCCGGGGTCCGCTGGCAGGCGCTCAAGCTCCTCATCACCAGCCGGATCCAGTCACTGCGCGCTGACATCCTCGGCGTCGTCCAACATCCGCCGAGGCACCTCGTCCTGCTGCTGGCAGCCACTGCCCTGGCATGGGCGGCGACCTTCCTCGTCCACTGGGCAGTCCTCGAAGCGCTCGACGCGCCGGCATCCGCCGTGAACCCGATCCTCCTCGGCGTCGTCGTCACGCTCGCGACCAACTTCGCGATGCTCGCTCCCGCGACTCCTGGAGGCATCGGCGTCGTCCACGCCGCGGCGGCCGCTCCGCTCCTCGTCGCCGGGATGAGCTCTGAGGTCGCCGTCGCGTACGCGATCCTCGTACACGCTCTCAACACCGTGCCCCCCATGCTGGTGGGCGCAGCCTCCCTCGGCGTCCCGGTCCTCGCCGCGCGGATCCAAGGGCGCACCACCGAGGCCAGCTAGCGCCGCCGCCGCGAGCGCCCTCGCAGGTACCACGAAACGATGATGCCGGTCGCGATCAGCGCGATCGCCACCGCACCCCACATCGCGAAGGGATTGGTCGGGCGCTCGGCCACCTGCGGCGGCAGTTCGCCGCCGTTCGCGAACGTGATCGCGCGCTCGACTTCGGTGGCATCGCTGTCGAGGGCGTCGCCGACCTCGCGGAGGAGTGCCGCAGCCGGGACTGCAGACTCATCCTCGTCCGGCTCACCGCGCTGCGTGAACCAGGCCTCGCCCTCCTCGAGGAGGAAGGTCGCCATCCCGGCGGCGTCGACGCGCCACTCCCCAGTCGGGAGGTGCCCTTCACCCATCGGAGCGGCCCTCTGAGTCGTGAGGAACAGCAGGAACCGGTCGCCCTCGCGAAGCCGCGGCCCACCCGAGCAGTCCGCCCCTAGGTACCCAAGGTTCGCGAGCACAAGGTCCGCAGGCGGTTCGCCCGCGAGCGTCGCTACCACCCGGAACGTCGACTTGAACGCCTCGCCGCCCGAGGGAGACTGGTCGGCTTCCTCCGCTACGACCTCGCCGACGACGACGGACTCCGCGCCCTCCGCGAACATCGCCACACGCTCGTCAGGGTCGGGGAAGTCGAGGCCGCACGCGTTCACGGCGACCGGCGTCACCGCTCCCCCGAGGACACACAGGGCCACCACGAGGATCGCGAAGCCGGCTCTTCGGCGCATCGGGCAGTCCTCCTCATCGGTAGGACGCGCCGACCCCTGCGCGTGGTTCCCTCAGGCGAGCGGCAGGCTGCTACCGCGGCGGCGGAGGCGCGTTCCCGACGTTCTGTGACGCGAGCATGGCGTCCATGAACTGCTGCTGGACGCTGCCGATCTCGCCGGGTGCGTGGTTCGCGAAGATCACGGAGTTGCGACCACCGGCGGCCATCTCGCGCAACGCGTCGAAGTACTGGGTCGTCAGGACGACCGACATGATCTCGCGGGCGTCAGCGCCCGTGGCGCTCTGCAGCCCGGCGACCGACTCCTGGTAGCCCTGCACGATCGCCTTGCGCTGGTTGGCGATGCCCTCACCGGAGAGTCGCTTCGACTCAGCGTCGGCCTCGGCGGCGCGGACGACCTGGATGTACTCGGCCTGCGCGCGGTGCTCGGCGGCGCGCTGGAGGCGCTCCTGGGCAACGATCTCGTTCATGGCGGCCGCGACGTTGGCGGCTGGGCGGACGTCGTTCACGAGCGACTGCACGATGGTATAGCCGTAGTCCTGCATCTTCGTCGCAAGGGTCGCCTTCACGTCGTCGGCGATGTCGTCCTTGTTCTCGAAGACATCGTCCAGCTGCATCGTGGGGACCTTCGCACGGACGGTGTCGTAGATGAACGACTCCATCTGCTGCTCGTGATCGGTCAGCGTGTACCAGGCGTTCCACGCATCATCCGCGTTCATGACGCGGTACTGGACGGCCAGTTCGAGATCCACGAAGACGTTGTCCTTGGTCTTCGTGTTGATCTGGACGATCAGTTCGCGGACGCGGATCGTGACGCGCGTCGCGACGCGGTCGATCAACGGAATCCGCCAGTTCAGGCCCGGCGACGTGATGCGCTGGAACTTCCCGAACCGCTCGATGATCGCGAATGACTGCTGGCCCACGGTGTAGAAGCCGGAGAGCGCGAGCAATCCCACGAAGCCAAGCACGCCGAGCACGATGCCGAGTAGTAGTACGTCCATGGCGGAAACGTAGCACGCAGGGGAAGCCCTGTGTACGTGATATCCACAGTCCGAGCGCTCGCCGCCCGCCGGAGAGAGCGAGGCATTGCCCCCGCGCGGTATGCTTCCGCGCGGCGACGGAGCCAGAGCGCCAGGCGTCGCGTCCCGTCCACCTCGGACCCTCCGAGGCGCCCTCACACCCGGGGGAACGTAGACGCGACACTGCCGGTGCATCGACTCGCCGCGGCACTGCACGGGACTCTTGATCCGGGCGGTGTCCATGGGACGGAACTGTGACGGATCAGCCGTGACCGCATCGAGCGCGCACGGGAGCGAGGGAGG
>Ga0114916_1000765_pt1 | contig 20113 bp, 3 predicted proteins | sample MalvirAntarct_66_FD_83501 | JGI IMG/M metagenome (GOLD analysis project Ga0114916, IMG submission 83501) | Marine viral communities from the Global Malaspina Expedition - Malaspina viral metaG Antarct_66 | ecosystem: Environmental > Aquatic > Marine > Oceanic | place: West Anvers Island... | reverse complement strand
TCGGCAGATCGGTAAGGGTCGCAGCGTGCGCTTGCCCATCAGCGATACGCCGAGCGAGATGACCGAGGTGTATCGCGCGTTCAATCAGATGGCCGAAGACGTCGAGCAGGCCGGCCGCGAGCGTGAGCTGATGCTGGCCGGCGTGTCGCACGACCTGCGCACACCGTTGACGCGCTTGCGCCTGTCGCTGGAACTGATGACTAGCGATGCCGAACTCACCGAAGACATGGTTCGCGATATCGAGGACATGAACGCGATCCTCGACCAGTTTCTCGCCTTCGTCCGCGACGGCAGCGACGAGCCAGTGGAAAGCGTCGACCTGGGTGAGCTGGTCCGTGAAGTCGTGGCGCCTTACAACCAGTACGGAGAAAGCGTGCGCTTGTGCGTGGAGCCGATGCCGCCACTGGCGCTGCGGCGGGTATCGATCAAGCGCCTGCTGGTCAACCTGATCGAAAATGCCCTGCGTTATGGCGGCCATGGGGTCGAGGTGGAGGCCTGCGTGTCCGGCGACCGGCGCTCGCCCTATGTGGTGCTCAGCGTGCTGGATCGTGGGCAGGGAATCGATCCGGATGCGCTGGCGAGCATCTTCAATCCCTTCATCCGAGGCGATCACGCCCGTGGTGGGAATGGTGCCGGGTTGGGCCTGGCGATCGTCAAGCGCATCGCCGCGCAGCATGGTGGCAGCGTGGAGCTGCGCAACCGTCAGGGCGGCGGGCTCGAGGCGCGCGTCAGTTTGCCGCTGGGTCTGCTGCTACCGCCAGGCGCGGCGACGGCTGCAGGGGATCGGCAGGCTCGCTGAGCTGTCCCTGGCAACGATTGCTGGCATCGTGCTTGCTTGTTGCAATAAGATCGCCCGCATTCAATTGCGAGGTGCTCTTGTCGTGCGCAAGGCCCGATTACTGTTGATCGACGATCACACGCTGTTCCGTACCGGTCTGAAACTGATGCTTGCCCAGCTCGACTGTGTCGGCGAGATATTCGAGGCCGGTACCGTCTCGGACGCAATTACGCAGCACGGTCAGCGTATGGTCGATGTGATCCTGCTGGACGTCAATTTGCCGGGTATCAATGGGCTCGATGGCATCGCCATGCTGAGGCTGCACCTGCCCGCGGCCAGCTTGCTGGTCATTTCGGGTGAGGCCATGCCGGATGAGTCTCGACTGTCCGGCCTTGATTTGCAGGGCTATATCTGCAAGTCCGCTGAGCCGGCAGAGGTCGAGCGGGCGGTTCTGGCCTGCCTCCCGGATGGTTGCGCAAGCCTGCCCCAGTCGTTGCCGGCATCAGTGGGTTGCAGCGACTCGGGCCTCACCGCGCGACAGGTCGAGGTACTGGGTCTGCTATGCCAAGGCAAGTCGAACAAGGCCATCGCCTACCTGCTCGGGCTGTCCGAGAACACCGTGCGCGTGCATGTCTCGGCAGTGCTTGACCAGCTACAGGTCAGCAGTCGCACCGAGGCAGTGGTCGAGGCCCAGCGGCGGGGCATCGTGCGCCTGTGAGCCGTTACCGCTGGCTGGGGTTTGATGAGCCGCGCATCCTTGCCGCGCAAATGAAGCTGATCGACGACAGTTACGCGGCCGGTGCGGCGGGCTGCTTTGGCGGTGCGTTGCTGATGGCCGCCACGCTCCGGCATGGTGGTGCAGGCGAGGGTGTGCTGGTCTGGGTGGGGCTGATGGGGCTGGTTTGCCTGGTCGGTCCGCTTGGGCGGCATTGGCTGCCGGATCGTCTGGGCGAGTCGGGTGCCCAGCGTTATGCCTTGCTGATGACCCTCATGTTGAGCCTTGCCGGTGGCCTCTGGGGCGCGGTGGCCCCGCTTTGGCTGGATCTCGGCTCGTTGTCGGGAACCGTCGAAGTCCTCGGCATGCTTGCCGGCATGAATGCGGCCGCGTTAGGCCTGTTCTGCCCGTGCCGGCCGGTGGCCACGGCCTTCTCGCTGGCTTCGGTGGCGCCGACCTGGATGGTCTTCGTCTTCGACGGCGATCCGCGCGCCGATGCGATGATCATCGCGGCGCCACTGTTCCTGATCATGATGATGATCTTTATCGCCCGGAACGCCTCGAACATACGCCGCTCCGTGGCCCTGAATTTCGAGAATCTGGATCTGCTGAACCAGGTGCGGCAGCAGATGGAGGAGGTGCTTCGTGCGCAGCAGCAGGCCGAGGAGGCCGATCGCGCAAAGTCGGTGATTCTTGCCTCGGCCAGCCACGACCTGCGCCAACCGCTGCATGCCCTGGGACTGTTTCTTGCGACCCTCGGGCGCACTCCGTTGCAACCGGCGCAGCAGGAACTGCTCGGCCATGCGCAGGCATCGGCGCTGTCTGCGCAGGAAATGCTCGACACCTTGCTGGACTTTTCCCGCCTCGATGCCGGTGCGATCCAGCCCCGCTGTGTCGGGTTCGCGCTGCAACCGCTATTGCGCAAGCTGGAGCGGGAGCTCGCCCCGGAAGCGGAGGGCCGGGGTCTGGTCTACCGCTTGCGAGATACGGCCCTGCAGGTATGGGCCGATCCGGAGCTGGTCGAGCTGATCTTGCGCAACTTCATCAACAACGCGATCCGCTATACCGAGCGCGGCGGCGTTTTGGTAGCAGTGCGCCATAGGCAAGGCAGCGCTGTGCTGGAAGTCTGGGATACCGGCATCGGCATCCCTGCGGCGCAACAACTGCGGGTTTTCGATGCGTTTCATCAGGTGGGCAATCCGGAACGCGACCGCCGCAAGGGATTAGGGCTTGGCTTGGCCATCGTCAACGGGCTTGCCGAGGCGCTTGGCACCGAGGCGACGCTTGCCTCGGTGCCAGGGCGTGGTTCGGTGTTTCGCCTGTGACTGCCTCTGGCTCAAGCTGCGCAGGCGGTTGCGCCGCCGGTCTGTTCGCCTGCCGGGCCGGTGCGCGCCAGTTGGCTGGCCGGGCGTGCCGTACTGGTGCTGGATGATGATCCGGCCAATTGCCTGGCGATGTCGGCGCTGATTCGTAGCTGGCATGCCGAGTGCCGGGCCTGTGAAACCCTCGACGAGGCCCTGCAACGGGTGGCTGAGGGTTATCAGCCTGACATTTTAGTCGTTGACTATCGGCTGCGCGACCACACCACCGGCTACCAGGCCATTGATGCGATAAGCGTGGCGCTGGGGCACCGACCGGGTGCGCTGGTCGTCACGGGTGATACCGCGCCCGAGCGAATACGCGAGGGCCTGGCCAGCGGGGTGGCCTTGCTGCACAAGCCTGTCGGTGAGTCGGCGCTTTGCCAGGCGCTTGAGCTACTCTCGCGAGATAACGAAAGGCTGGCGCCAATCTCCTGACGGACTCCCGTTATCTTGCTGTCATCTGCAGTGATTCAGCCGCTAATAGAGCAAAAAGACTATAGCTGGTGAAGGATTAATCTGGCCCAATAGCAATTGGCCAACGTTGCCTTTTCGATCCCGTATTTTTCCGCTTGCGATCCTGCCGCTGTTTTTCAGGGGCGGGCGCTGAGTGCGCGTGTTCGAGAGGAGTGGCACGTCGTCGAAACATCGAATGACGGGCCTCCTAACGATAAAAAATCCCAGGTAATCACGAGTGAGGCTTGTCATGTCGGGTAAGGAGCACCCTGTGCGTATTCGCGTATCGACGAAAGGCGCCGTTCAGACATTCCAGCCGAACCGGATTACCGTGGCCCTGATGATGGCGATGGGGTCGACCCATGCGTGGGGCGCCAACATTATCGTCAAGGATGGGACAACGAACACTACCGTCACCACCGCGGGCTCGGTGACTGACATTCGCACCACGAGCGTGCGCGGCCAGACCGGCTTCAACTCGTTCAACCATTTCAACGTCGATACGGCCAACACGGTCAACCTGCACCTGCCAGCCGGCACGGCCAATCTTCTCAACCTGGTGCATGACTCACGCATCGTCATCAATGGCGAGCTAAACAGTCTGCTCAGCAGCGGCAAACTGGGCGGCAACGTCATCTTCGCCGACCCGCACGGCATGGTGGTGGGCGCCAGTGGCGTGGTGAACGTCGGCAGCCTCACCGTGACCACACCCAACGCGCAACAAATGGCCCTGCTGCACGAGAAGGCCAAGGGCAACGGGACCTGGAGTGATACCGAATTCCTCGCCGAACTCGATCGTGGCGACTGGAACGGCGCCAGCGGCGGGACCGGCGAAGCAGGTGAGGTCCGTGTTGAAACCGGGGGCAAGATCAACACCTCGGGCTCGATCAACCTGTTTGCCGCCTCGGCTGTGGTCGAGTCGGGTGCGGCGCTCAATGCGGGTGCCGCCATTTTCGGCGCAACGGTAAACACCGAGGGCGTGCTGAACGCCACAGGCGCCGTCCGCCAGGATGGCAGCATTCGTATCGTTGCCGCCGACAGCGTCGAAATCAGCGGCGAGCTGGCGGCGCTGATGGCCGACCAGAGCGGCGGCAGCGTACACGTTGAAGGCGGCAAGACCGTCGCGCTCAAGGGCGACGCGAGCATCGTCACCTCCGGCGCCGCGGGCAAGAACAGCGGCGATGTCACGCTTCGCAGTCGCTCGATTACCCTCGCCGATAATGCAGAAGTGATCACCCGTGCGACGGGTGCCGGCCAGTCCGGCGACATTGAGCTGGCGGCACTCAGCGACATCGGTTTCCAGGCGGGCGACGCCAAGACCCTCGACGACCTGGCTGCCAAGATGGAGGCCGAGCTCAGCGCCGAAGCCAAGCCGGTGCTGGCCACGCACGCCGGCAAGGCCGAGATTATCCTCGGCGCCGGTACCAAGCTCGATGCCGGGCACGCCACCGACAAGACCAAGGCCGGCGATGTCACCCTGGTCGCGGCAGCGTTCGACAAGCAGATCAGCGGCTATGCCGACGCCAAGAGCACCATCGACGTCAAGGGCTCGATCACCGGTGGCTCGATCGACCTGCATGCCACCAGCACCTCGCAAGTCACTGGCTCGCTGCTGGGCAGCCTGTTCTCCAGCGATGAGATGAAGGCCGAGTTCGAAAAGCTCAAGGGCGAGAAGGGCTGGACCGACGCCGAGACCTGGTCGCACATCATCGGCGTACTCGGCGATGCTGCCTCGCAAGGCGTTCGGCCGTCCGACCTGCAAACCGATAGCGCCATCATCACCGCGCTGGGCCTCGACCCGAGCGGCTGGTCGGAACTGGCCGCGCTGCTGCCCTACATCACCGTGGCCATCGCCAATGCCGATGCCGAGGTGAAGATCGACACCACGGCCGTGCTCAATGCCGTCGAAGACATTGACATCCGCGCCGAAGCCACGCGCCTGGTAGACACCAGCACCGGCTCCATTCCGCTGCTCAACAGCAAGCTGCCGTTCAACCTCGGTGCCGCCTACGGACGTATCAGCGGCAAGACGCTGGTGGATGTGAAGGGCGGCGCTCAGCTGACCAGCGGTCGCGACCTGCGCATGGAAGCGCTCAGCGGCAACACCTTGTCCCTGACGTCCAGCGCAACCAACTCCAAGGATGGCAATGGCAGCCAGCTGTCCACCGCCGGTTTTGCCTTCGGCATGGCGCACAGCGACATCGACACCATCGCCCAGGTCGCCAAGGGCGCGGTATTGAACGTCACGCGCGACGTGTCGCTGGCGGCGGTGACCGAGCAGACGCTGTCCAACGAGGTGAGCTTCAAATCGATCGGCGAGGGTGCGGTCGGTGGTCCGGCCATTGCCTTGACGCTGTTCGATAGCGACACCAAGGCGGTGTTCAACGCCAATCTGTCCGGCGCGCGCAACCTCGACGTCACCGCTGTCAATCTGGTGCACGAGCAGAGCAACAGCTCAACCGTGCAGGCCGGCAAGTCGACCACCGATTACATCACCACCTAGGCCATCGCCACGGCCAAGCCGCTGACCGACTACATGTTCAGCAAGGTCAAGGAGTTGTTCGGCAAGGACCCGAATCCCACCGCCACCAAGCCGACCGAGAGCAAGTTCCGCATGGCCTCGGCGCTGGCCATCGGCATCGCCGATCACACCGCCGAGGCGATCATCGGCAGCGACGACACGGCGCCGACCCTGTCGCTGAGCGGTGACCTGAGCGTTCAGGCGCTCCAGCGCCAGAGCGCGCTGCACAACTCCGCCGACAGTACCGTCAATGCCGACGTCGAGATGAACGACGGCACCAAGGTCGCCCTGAGCGTAGCCGCGGTCTACAGCCAGCTCCAGCAACAGACCCGCGCCCTGATCGGCGATGGCGCCAACATCACCGCCAGCCGCATCGGCCTCGGCGCGCAGAATCAGCAGCAGCTGGACCTCAACGGGCTGGACCGCTGGAGCTCGCTCGACCAAGTGTTCGACAACCTCAAGACCCTGACCGTCACCATGCCGGAAGTCCCCGGCATGCTGTCGACCAGCTACGCCAACTCCACCGGTGAAGCCGACAAATTGTCGATGACCGGCACGATCTCGGTGCTGCTCAACGACCAGGACGCCACCGCCTGGGTCGGTGACAATGTCACCTTGAATGCCACCAGTACCAGCAGCGAGCCATGGACGCGCAACCCGCTGGCCAGCCTGGATGTGCTGATGGATGGCGCCGAGGAAGACGAGGCCCGCAAGGACTTGCGCGACATGGCCTGGGAGTGGGATGCCCCACTGAGCGTGCAGGCGGCCAACGAATTCGAGCAGCTCGCCATTACCGGTAACCTCTGGTGGTCGCTGTTCAACAACACCTCAGACGGCGGCGCTGTGGGCGCCGGTGTCAACGTCCAGATCACCGACAATGAGGCCATCGCCGGAATTGGCGCCAACGGTTCGGTCACGGCCAAGCGGTTGAACGTTAACGCCAAACAGAATGAGTTGATCGTCGGTATCAGCCCTTCGGCCGGCAAGGGCGCGACCGTCGCGGCCAGCGGTGCGGTGGTGGTCAGCGTGGTCGACTCCACCGTGCACGCCTCGGTGCACAACAGCACCGCAGTCACCGCTGACCAGGTCAGCGTCACTGCCGATCATGGCATCGGTGTTTGGACCGCTGCCGGCGCGCTGGCTGCGTCGGAAAACGCCGGCATCGGCGCCAGCGTGGCGGTCAACGTGCTGACCACCGATGTGCTCGCCCTGGTCGGCGACAACAGTGCCTGGCGCCCTGTCGAGCAGCTCGGCGCGGGTGGCACCGGGCTGACCAAGGCCCAGTGGCGCGTGGATGAAGTGCTGGTCAATGCAGAGAGCACGGGCCAGGTCGGTGCCTTCTCGGTCGCCGGCGCGGTGGCGCGCACCGCCGAGGAGCAACAGAAGCAGGACGAAGCCAACGCCTCGGAAGGCGGCGCCGACAGCGGGTCGTCTTCGCTGGCAGGTAGCCTCGGGGAAGCGATCACCCAGACGCTGACCAACGGCGTCGACCTCATCGGCTCGGGCCTCACCTCGGTGAAGGACCAGGCTGTGGAGGTAAAGGACACCATCGTCGAAATACCTGACAAGCTCAAAGGTTACTGGGACAAGCTCAAGGGCATGCTCAGTGGCGGTGGCGGCGACGACAGCGGTCAGCAAGAGCCTGGCAGCAAGGTCAGCCTGGCGATTGCCGGCTCGCTGTCGCTCAACGTGTCCGGGCAGAAGACCCGCGCGCATCTGGGCGATATCGTCCTCGATCCGCGAGACCCGCTCAAGGGCAGCAAGGTCACCGTGCTCTCGCTTAACCAGACCAATCAGCTCAGCGGCTCCGGCTCTGGCGCTCTGACCCTGGCTGGCGGCAAGAAGAGTAATTTCAGCTCGGCTATTGCCGGCGCCATCGCTTACAACCACTTGTTCAACGTCACCGAGGCGCTGCTGGACGACGCCAAACTCAATGCCAACGACCTGTTGAAGGTCCAGGCGGCCAGCGGCGGAGATCAGATCGCCATGGGCCTCGGTCTGGCCGTCTCCACCGGCGGCGAGACCAACGTCGGGGTAGCCGTTTCCGCCTCCGGCGCGGTGGTTGGCAACACCACGCGCGCGGCGGTGGAGAACAGTGAAATCACCCAGCGCGAAGCATCGGTCGACGGCATCAGTGTGACTGCCTATGACCGCTCGCGCCTGCTGATCGGTGGCGGCGCCTTTGCCGGCACCAGCGGCAAAGGCGCTGCGGCGGGTGGCTCGGTGGTCGTCGGCGTGGTGACCAACAAGGTCAAGGCCGAGTGGCTCGGCAGCCAGGCGACCGGTTTCGACCGGCTCGATGTCTCCGCCAACAGCGCCTCGCGCGTATTGGCTGGGGCCATTGCCGGTGCGATTGCCGCCGGGTCCGAAGGCGGCGCGGGCGCCGGCTCGATCCTGGCGGTGGTGGTGAAGAACGACGTGGGCGCCCGGGTCGATGCCGGCACCGGGGCTTCCTCGCTCACCGGCGGCGCGGTCAACGTCAACGCGCAGAGCGTCTCCGGCGCTCAGGCGATGGACAGTCTGTTCGACAACGCCGCGCAGACCGCGCTGAGCAATGCCGGACTCGATCTGGACGGCAAGACCACCACCGGGCAGATCGACGGCAAGGTGGAAACCAACGACAACCTGTTCGATGAGGGTGGCGACGCCGGCACCACCAGTTCGCACAATCTGTTCACCGGTGAACTCGCCGGCGAAGCGGTGCTGGGCGTGGCCGGTTCGCTGGCCGCGACTGGCGGAAAGGCTGGCGTCGGCGGCGCCTTCTCGGTGATCTACACCGGCAGCGACTACAGCGCCACGGTGGCCAACACGGCCATCGATCTCACCGGCGACCTGAAGGTCGCCGCCAGCAACAACACCGATGTGCTCGCCGCGGCGATCTCTGCGGCGGGCGGCTCCAATGTGGGCGTGTCCGGCTCGGGCACTGCGGTGATCGCCCGCGGTACGGTGACGGCCAGCGTCGACATGACCGGCCGTACCCTCAAGGCCGACGACCTCAGTGTGACCGCGGTGAAGAGTGGCGGTGCCTATTCCCTGGCCGGCAACATCACCGGCAGCGCCAACAACGCCTCGGTCGGCGGCGCCTTCAGCCTCAGTGACATGCAGCAGACCACCTCCGCGACCGTTGCCAACGGCAGCTACCGCCTCGGCGGCGACGCCACCATCAAGGCCGGGCAGGAGAGCCGCATCATCACCGCAGCGCTGTCCGGCTCGGTATCCGGCAGCGGCGTGGCCGTTGGCGGCGCGCTGACCTACAACCGCGTGGCCGATACCACCAACGCATTGCTGAGCAATGCCAACCTGCAGGCCGACGACCTGACCGTCTCGGCCAGCCAGCCGAATCTCGGGGCAAGCATCTGGTCGCTGGCCTTCAACCTGGCCGCAGCAGGCGGTGCAGCCGGCGTGGGCGCCGGGGTCGCGGTGAACGTGATCGATGCCGATCGCAGCGCCAAGATCACTGGCAGCACAGTCAACCTGACCGGCAATGCGACCCTCGCTTCAGCCCTGGACGGACAGATCTGGGGCGTCGGCGTCGATGCTGGCGGCGGTGCCCAGGCCGGCGTTGGCGGCTCGATCGTGATCAACGTGATCGACGGCGAAGACAAGGTCTCGGTCGAGGACAGCACCCTGACCACCAGCGGCACCGGCAAGGCGCTGCTGCTCGATGCCAGCGGCGGCACCGGGCTGATGATCGCTTCGCTGACGGGTTCGATCAAAGGCAGCGGCACGGCCGCGGTGGGCGGCGCGATCTCGGTCAACCGGATCGGCGCCAACCGCATCGCCCTGGCCAAGAACAGCACGGTCAGCGGTTTCTCCAGCGCCAGCCTGCTCAGCGGCGCTAAGCAGGACATCTACGCCATCGCCATTGCCGGCGGTGGTGCCGGCAACGTTGCGGTGAACGGTTCCTCGACCAGCAACGTACTGCAGGGCGAAGAGCGCGCGACCATCGACGGCGGCAGCTTCCAGGTCGGCTCGCTCACCCTGTCGGCCGCCGAGGGCGATCGCACCATCTGGAGCCTCGCCGGTGCCATCAGCGGTGCCGGTACGGTCGCGGTGGGCGTAGCCAACGCCAACAACATCATTCTGTCCAAGCGCGTCGCCGAAACGCTGAATACCAGTCTGACCCTGACCGGCGCGCTGAAGCTGGAAAGCGGTGGCTCGGCGCACATTCGTTCCGCCGCTGTCGGTGGCGGCGGTGCGGGTAACGCGGCAGCCGGCGCCTCGATCGCCATCAACGTGATCGAAGGCGAGGAAAGCGCCCTCATCAGGGGCTCCACGATCACCGGGGCCAGCAGCGTCACGGTCGAAGTGGTGCGCGGCGATGCCGATATCAAGACCCTGGCCGGCAACGTGCAGGGTGCCGGCAACGGTGCCGGTGCTGGTGCGGTCGCCATCAGTACGGTGAACCAGGCCCGCCAGGCGCGCATCCTCGACAGCCAGTTGAGCATCGGCAGCGCCGCTGCGCGCGTCGAAGCCGCCACCCGGGCAACCATTACCACGCTGGCCCTCAGCGGCGCCGGTGCCGGCAACGCGGCAGTGGTGTTCTCCAACACCAGCAACAACATCGCCGCACGCACCCTGGCCAGCGTCGAAAACAGCGGCGGTGCGGCAGGCAATCTCTCCGTCTTGGCCGCGGACACCTCGAGCATCTATTCCGGTGCTGGCGGTGTGGCAGGCGCGGCCAACGCGGCGGTCGGCGGTGCCACGGCGATCAACCGCGTGGACAGCCAGATCGAAGCGCGACTGCTGGATACCAAGAACACCGGCTGGGCGCTGAACAACCTGCGGGTCGATGCGCACTCGGCGGCGGACATCATCTCCGCCGCGGTCGCCGGCGGCGGTTCGGCCAACGCCACGGTGATGGCGGTGGCTGCCACCAACATCATCCAGACCCAGGCGCTGGCCCATGTCGGCAGCGGCGCGCAGGTCGTGGCGCAGAACAATGTCGGGATCAGCGCGCGCAACGTCGACAGCATCCTCGGCACCGCCGCGGTCGTGGCCGGCAGCGGTAACGCGGCGGTCTCCGGCATCGGCACGGTCAACGTGGTGGAAACCCGCACCCGCGCCTACATCGATGGCGCCACTACCGCGGTCAGCGCGCTGGCGAAGAATGCCGCCGATACCTTGCTCATCGACAGTGGCAACTTGGTCAACGCGCCGGGTAGCGACCACCAGTGGATCAGCGGCGATCAGTTCAACCCGCGACCGGACCTGGCCATTGCGCAGCACAGCGTCACCGGCCTGGCCGTACAGGCCAGCTCCGTGCAGCAGGTCGGTCAGTTGGCCATCTCCGCCAGTATCGCGGTGATTCCGCTCTACAGCGGCGCGGTCTCGGGGGTTCTCAACACCACGGTACTGGCCGGCGACACCCTCGGCTACATCGACGCAGCCCGGATCAACGGGGCGAGCGGCGCGGGCACCGGCCAGAACGTGCGGGTCGGCGCCGACAGCTACAGCTATACCGCCGGCTACCTGGCTGCCATCGCGGGCGGTCCGAGTGCCGCTGCGGTGTCCGGTGCGCTGGACAGCACCGTCATCACTCGCACCACCCGCGCCTACCTGCGCGGCACCACCCTCAACAGTCGTGGGGCCACGCGGGTCGAGGCCGGCTCGCAGGCCTATGGCTCGACCCTGGTCGCCAGCTTCTCTGGCGCCATCGTCGGCGTCGGCGGTACCTCCAGCGTGCTCGTGCTCAAAGGTGAAACCGAGGCGCTGGTCGATGGGGGCAGCAGCCTGCAGGTCGGTTCGCTGGCGGTCGATGCCAGCGCCAGCCAGCACCTGTCACCCAATGCCGCCACGGCCGCAGCCGGTGGCGTCGCTGTCGGCGGCTCGCTGGTTACCCTCTACAACCAGAGCGTCACGCGCGCCTGGGTCGGCACCAGCCTGGATGCGGCGGCCGTGGCCAGCGGGGCGCGGACCTCGGTGCGCGGCGGGGCCGTCACCATCAATGCCAGCAACCGCACCGGTGTGCTGCTCAACGTGGCCAGCGCGGGCGGTGGCCCGGTAGCGGTCGGCGGCTCGGTGGCAATCAGTGTCATCGAAACCACCACCGAGGCCGGCGCCAGCCAGGCCGACTTCGGCACCGCGGGCGGCAAGCTCGGCAGCCTGAGCGTCCAGGCCTTCGATCGTCTCGATGTCCTGAACAACGCCGGCTCCATCCAGGTGGGTGGGATTAGTGTGGGCGGCACCGCCAACGTACTGGTGGTCAACAGCGCCAACCGCGCCCTGTTCGACCGCAGCACCCTGCAGACCAGTGGCGCGTTCAGCCTCAAGGCCCTGCGCGAAGGCGACATCTACCTCAATACCCTGACGGGTGCCGCCGGTGGCATGGGCGCGGTCAGCGGCAGCCTCGGCTTGCTGCTGCTCGGCCCGGGCGCGGTGAGCGTCAGCGCCGAAGGCCAGACGGTCAATCCGCTCGATGAGCTGGACAAGAACGGCAATGGTTCGCTGTCGCAAAGCAACCGCGACGGCCAGGCCGACAAGGTCAAGACCATCGGCTACCAGGATTACGTACTCAACGAAACCACCGGCGAGTACGAACTCAAGGACCTGAGCGACAGCGCGACAGCCAGCGAGGTCAACGACAACAGCCGTGTGAGCATGGGCGACCGGCTCAGCGCCGGTGCGGTCAGCAAGCACCAGACCGTGGCGCGCGTGAGCAGCAGCACTGTGCAGACCGGCGGCAGCACGACGCTGCTGGCGCAGGACAAGCTGCACAGCAGCAACCTGGCCGGCAACGCGGTAATCGGCGCCGGCACCGCGGTAGGCGGCGCCTTTGCGCTGACCCTGTCCAACGCGCGGGTTGCAGCGGACATCCTCGGCGGCAGCCTGACTGCCGCCAGCCTGAACGTGAAGGCTGAAGCCGCCGACCTTGGCGCTGGCCCCGCCGTGCAGGTTTATGCCGTCAGCGGCGCAGGCGATCTGATTGCCGCGCTGGGTGCCGGCATCGGTGTGGCGATTCTCGACAACGAAGTCTCCAGCACCCTCGGCGGTACGCTGCAGACCAGCGGCAACATGAGTGTCGCCGCCGAAGACCGGCAGAACCTCGATGTTCAGGCACTGGGTGCCTCCTTCGCTGGCACCGTGGGTGCCGGCCTGGTGCTCGGCGTGGCAGCGCACGACAGTGCGGTCAAGGTGTCGGTGCTCGACTCAGCCCGCCTGACGGCAGCCAATCTGAGCATAACCAGCCTGTCCCAGTCGGCGGTCACCCTGACCGGGCGTGGCGCAGCGGCCGGTCTGCAGGGCGGCGTCAACGCGGTCATCCTGGTCGCCAGCGACCACAGCAGCGCCGAGCTGAAGGTTGGCAACAACGCCGAGTTGTCGGCGAGCGAAAACCTGAGCCTCATTGCCGAGGCCAACCCCTATGTGAAGACCGAGAGCCTCGGGGTCGCCCTCGGCGGCTCGCTGGCTGCCGGCGGTACCGTGGGCATTGCCCTGGCCGATGCGCTGGCCAGCCTGGATATCGGCAGCCAGGCGCTGCTGCAGGCGAAGAACGCAACCCTGGCGAGCCGTATCGGTCGTCAGTCGGGCCTCGACAGCGTCACCGTCAAGGGGCTCGGCGTCAGCGGCGGCTTCGGCGTATCGGCCAACGCCGTGGTCGCCACCGCGCACAACGAAAGCCGCAGCCTGCTGCAGACAGCCGACTCGGCCCGCTTCGTCGGCCTGTCCGGTGGCGACTGGACCTTCGCCGCCTCCACCGATGTTCGCCAGCGCACCAAGACCGAAGGCTATGCCGCCGGCCTGCTTACGCTGGGCGCCAACATATCGGTCGCCACGGCTGAAACGAGCACCGAAGCGCTGATCAGCGGACGTTTCAGCGGTGATATCGGTGATCTGAAGGTCGCCTCCAGTGCCACGGTCGACAACGAGGCACGTTCCGAAGCCGGCCAGGGCGGCCTGGTGAGCGGTGCCGCCTCGGTGGTACGGACCAGCGACACCAGCACTACTCGTGCCGTGCTCTACGCCCGCGGCGCCACCGACAGCGTCGATGCGGTGTTCGATACCGTCGAGCTCTCGGCGTATCACCAGTCGCGCTTCAACGGATTCGCTAACAGCATCAACGCCTCGCTGGTTGGCGCCAGCGGCGCGCATGTCAGCAACAGTCTGAATGTCACCACGCTCAGCGAGCTGGCCTCGGCCTCGCGCGTGCTGACCGGCGCCTACGATCAGAGTGCCTACACCGATGTCGTGAAGTCGTCCGGTGACTACAACGTGCAGTCGGGCTCCGGCGGCGTGGTCGATGCCGCCGCGGTGCGCAGCGCCACGACCATTGCGCTCAACACCCAGGCCAACATCGGTGCCAATGCACGGCTGCGGCTGGATGGCGACTGGCGCAATCCCGAACACCTGCGCGTGCAGGCGTTCAACAACGTCTATGCACGTGACAAGGTCAAACTCGACAGTGGCGGCGCGATTTCCATCGCCCTGGCGCAGTCGCTGATCGACGTTACCCAGGCCAAGGCCAGGGTCACCGTTGGCAGCGGCGCGGATATCTACAGCGTCGGCGATTTGATTCTCTCGGCCAGCGGCTTCTACGACATCGACGCGCGCGTCAACGCCAAGACCTGGGGCGCGGCCGGCGCCGCGCAGGGGCTCAGCCGTGCCCAGGTCAATGCCGACTACGCCGTGACCGTTGGCACCAATGCCAACCTGTTCAGCTATGGCGACGCCAAGTTCTACGCCGGTTACAACGTTTCCGGGCAGATGAACAAGGCGGTGCTCACCGCCCGCACCGACTTGTGGAACAACACCGCCTTCCCGGTGGTAACCGACCCCGAAGCCGACGCCATCTACGTGCGCAACAGCAACCTGCTGCTCAACGGCGGTAGCCATGTGCGCAGCGTGGGGGACATCTACGCCTATGCGGGCAAGGGCTACAGCATCCTCACCGGTGAAGGCATCGGCAAGGACCTGTACCGCGAAGTCGCCTCGGCAATCCTCGGCGCGATCGTCGGTGAGGTGTCGCTGGATATCACCGGCGGCAGCACCCAGAACGGTGGCAGCGCCAAGGTTACCGCCAACGGCACGCTGGATGCGGGCGTCTACAGCCAGCAAAAGCTGCACGTCAGCGGGCTGAAGTACCTGCTCAACGGCGTCGAGGTGGATCCCGCCTCGCTCAACGAAAACACCACCGGCACCCTCAGCATCGTGCCGGTGATCAGCGAGATCAGCGACGGCATTACCTACCGCGTGAAGAGCGGCGAATACTCGCAGCTGATCAGCGACCGGATCGTCCAGCTGAAAAAGCAACTCGCCGACTACGGCCTGTCGCCGTTCGAGAAGACTGCCTTCCAGGCCGAGCTCAACCTGCTTGAGCAGACCCTGGCGCGCATCTACACGCAGATGGGCGGCGACGCCGCCACCGGTACCCTGCCGGGCCAGTTGCAGGTGTGGATGCTGGAGGTCGATCCGATTCTCGCGCGGCCGGGCAACATCTTTGTCACCGGCGACGCGCTGGTAGGCAGCGGCAAGCTCAATGCACCGGGCGATGCGAAGATCGAAGTGATCAACAGCAGCTCGCTGTTCCTGGACATCAAGGGCCTGGAGATTCCAGACCGCGACGGCGGCCAGCTGCTGTTCAACGGCGCCAAGATGCTCAGCAACGCCAACATCCAGGCCGCCAACGTGGCGGGTCTGGGCAGTGCCGGCTTCACCGTGCAGGTGGCCGAGAACTCGCCGGCGCCGCAGGTGATCGTCAAGAACACCTACAACCCGGCCACCGGTTTCACCGATGCTGCCGGGCTGAAGGCACCGGCGCCGGACATCTACATCAACGGTGTCATCGCCAACAAGCGTGGCAACGTATCCATTACCGCCAGCTACGGCAGTATCTATGCCAATGCCGATATCCGTGGCCAGAGCCTGACCATCAGTGCCGGCCAGAACTTCGTGCTCAACAACCCCGATGCCTTCACCCACATCGGCGGCGACCCGGCGCATAACAATTCCGGCGGCGTGCTCACTGGGCCGCGGGCCGGCTCCGGTGTGGTCGCCGGCAATAACGTGGTGATCAGCGCGCTGTACCTGAACATCAACGGGCTCGTACAAAGCGGGGTCGCCGACTGGGCAGTCACCATCAACGAGAGCGCCTTCGGCAGCCTCGACAGCCTGCGCACTGCCTGGCGCAACGGCGGCGCCGCCGTGGTCCAGCTGGTCCAGACTGACGCGCGCACCGGCACCATCGGCTTCAGCTACGACTTCCGTACCGAGAGCATCCTGCTCGACCAGGTTGATGTCGGCGGCGGCTACATGGAGCTGACCGGCCATATCCTCAGCACCGGCAACGGCCAGCTGAAGGTGCTCGACGGCTACAGCCAGGTGAAGGTAGTCAACAACACCACCCGCCAGCTGAACATCGCCGGCATCGACCTGGGCAACGGGGTCGAGGGCACGCTGCGGATTAACGACGTCGGCCGCAAGGGTGGCGACGGCGTCTGGTCGACCATCTACACCAACGTTGGCGACCAGGTGCAGCGCTACGAAGGCTGGAGCAACCAGATCCAGACCACCGGCGCCTTCTACCAAGGCGCCTCTGCCGGCAGCAGCACCAGCTACGGCACCACCACCGGCCGCAGCTACGTGTGGCTGCAGGGTCGCGACACCACCGACACCACTACCAAGGTGGAGTACTGGGACAAGTTCTGGGGTTTCGTGCCAACTGGCGACGGCACGCTGCTCGGTCCACCGGTGACAGTCAAGGGCGCCAGCACGCCGATCGAAGGCGCCGAGTACATGGGCTATATCGGCACCGATGCGCTAGGCGCAGGTAGCGTGCTGTCGCAGCTTTCCGAGCGTTATGAAACCGGCGGTGACGTGGAAATTGGCAAGTGGATGGGGGGCTACTGCAAGACCCATTTCATCTGGTGCCAGGTGTACCGCACCACGCGTACCACGGTTACCCAGCAGGGCTTCAAGGAGATCGACCGCTACACGGTGCGCGCCGACGTGCCGATTTCGGTGAGCTTCATCGGCTATGAGGCCGGCGGCATCGACCTAACCTCGGCCGGCAACGTGACCCTGCTCGGCTCGCTGTACAACCTGGGCGGCAACACCAACATCAAGGTGACCAACGGGGCGCTGACACAGGGCTCCGATAGCGTGGTGATCGGCGCCAACAGCCTGACCGTCGAGGCGCGCAACGGGCTGGGGGATCTGTCCCAGGCGCTGCGCCTGCAGATCGGCAACAGCCTGTCGGCGTACAGCGCCCTGGGCAACATCAACCTGCAGGCGGTCAATGGCGGCGTCAACCTGGCGCGCCTGGAGGCGGCACAAGGCAACATCGCGCTCAGCGCACAGGGCAACATCACCGGCAACGCCGGGACCGTCGTCACCGGCCGCTCCATCGACCTGCGTTCCACCCACGGCAGCATCGGCACCAGCGGCCAGTGGCTGAACCTCAACACCGGCAGCCATAGCCTAACCAGCACCGCGCTGTTCAACGCCGAAGCCGTGGGCAACATCTATGTCGAGGAAACCAGCGGCAACCTGGTGATCGATCAGGTCAAGGCCGGCGGTGACATCGGCATCAAGGTACGCAGCGGCGACCTGCTCGACGGCAACTCCGAAGTGTCCTATGACGAGCGCTCGCTGGCCGACCTCCAAGCCCTCTGGGCCGAGATGGGCCTGACCGGAGCGCAATCTGAGGCCGCGCTGGCGCAGCAGAAGCAGACCCTGGTCGAGGCCGGTCAGCAGAGCTATGCCCGCTACTGGCAGCTACGCAACCTCAGCCAGGCCGGGGATGGCTCCTGGCAGGCCGATGCGTTCGACGCCGACCAGGCACGTCTGGGCAGCGCCCAGGTCGACCAGCTCAAGAGCCTTGGCTGGACCGACGCGCAGATCAATGCCGAGCAGGTGCGTCGCGTGGCGGACTACCAGGCCCTGGATGCGCAGTTCGGCGGGCAGGCCTACGATTCTGCCTATACCTATCAGCTGTCCGCCGAGCAGACGGCGCAGCTCGATACCACCGCCAGCTGGACAGAAGACCAGCTGCGCTACTCCATCGCCTCCTCGCTGCTCAACCGCGGGAGCGGCGGCTCGGGCTCTACCGAGGCGATGAACATCGAGGGGCGCAACGTCACCCTGATCGCCAACCGTATCGGCAAGTTGCTGGCCGACGACGTCTCGATCGACCTCAGCAACGGCGCCGGTTCGCTGACCACTGCCCAGCGCGTGGCCCTCGCCAGCGCCGAGCAGGACGACGTCTACTTCGACGAAAACAATCCGCTGCGCTTCAGCATCGTCCAGCGTGACGACGTCAACGTCACCGCCACAGGCACGCTCAGCGTCACCGCACAGGGCGACGTGTTCCTCGGTGGCGAGCAGGACCTGAACATCTACAACGTCCAGGGCGACTCGATCCGCATCAAGACCAGTGGCAGCATCGAAAGCGCCAATGGCTCGAACGTGGTGATCAATGGGCATGACGTGGTGCTCGAGGCCGCAGGCGGCTCCATTGGCGCCAAGGCCGGCGGGTTGAACCTGCAGGCGACCGGCGACCTCACCGCGCGCGCCAACTACCTCAACCTGATCCAGCATGGCGACCTGAGCGTTCAGCGCCTGACCGGTCTCGACGCGCTGCACCTGAAGGTGCTCGGCAACCTGACCTCGGCCAGCCAGCTTGGCGAGAGCCTGCTGGGTGGCTCGGTCAACCTGACGGTGACCGGCAATGTCGGCAGCAGCACCGACCGGGTGCAGATCGGCACCGGCGGTGTGGATGACCGGATCGCGGTAAATATCGGCGGCAACGCTTGGCTCGGCGGCCTTCAGGGCGTCGCGAGCCAGCCGGGCGTGCTGCGCTTCGCCGGTGCGACCGTCGGCGGCACGCTGGACATTGGCCAGACCTATAGCCTGACGCAGTACGGTGACTGGGAGCTCGGCGGGCTGGTGCTCGACCTGAACAACCAGTGGACCATGACCAGCGGTACCACGCTGACCACCAGCGGCGGCCTGTTCGCCGAGGTCGATGGCGCCGCCACGCTGGCGAACGTCAGTGCGACCGGAACCGGTGCCGACATCAATATCCGTGGGTACAGCCTCTCCGTCGCGGCCGATGGCAACCAGTGGCGTGCCAACGACCGGCTGGCCCTGAGCACCTACGGAGACATCGGCGGTGCAAGCCGTCATGCGACGCTCGGTGCCCAGCAGCTGGCAGTGGCCAGCACCACCGGTGCGCTGTTCCTCGATCTGCTCGGCGGGATTGGCCAGGGCAGCCTCGTCAGCGCCGGCGCACAGATGCTCAAGACGCTCGGCAATCTGACGCTTACCGAGGTCCACAGCACCGCTGCAGGCGTGACGCTGCAAGGCACCGGCGACGTACGCGTCGATACCATGGCGGCCCGCGACGACCTGACCCTGGCGGGCGACAGCCTTGCCCTCGGCTCGGCGTCTAGCAGCCACGGCGACCTCAGCGCCACGTTGGTCAACCGCTTCTCAGCCGACACGCTCAACGCGCTGGGTGACTGGACGCTCACTGCGGCCAGTGCTGACGTGGGCCTGGCGACCATCGGTGGCAACGTTCAGCAGACCCTCACCGGTACGCTGGACATGACCGATCTCGTCGCCGGCGGCAACTGGTCCCTGAACGGCGCCCAGTCGACCATCGGCACCACCGATATCGGTGGCGCGGTCAGCATGACCCAGAGCGGCCTGCTGACCCTCGGTACCCTGACCGGCGACAGCAGCTGGACCCTGAACGGCACCAGCGCCAAGGTCACCACCGCAACCCTCGCTGGGCAAGTCAACACGACCTTGAGTGGCGATCTGGACCTCGGTACGCTCACCGGTCAGCAGGGCTGGATGCTGGATGCGGCCAACGCCACCATTGCCCGCGCCGAACTGACAGGGAATGTTCAGCAGACCCTCGATGGCACCCTGGACATGACCGATCTCGTGGCCGGCGGCAGTTGGACGCTTGACGGCGCCCAGTCGACCATCGGCACTGCCGATATTGGCGGCACCGTCAGCATGACCCAGAGCGGCCTGCTGACCCTCGGTACCCTGACCGGCGACAGCAGCTGGACCCTCAAGGGCACCAGCGCCGACATCGGTACGGCGAACCTGGCCGGGCCGGTTGTGCTCACGCTGTCCTGCGATCTGATCCTCGATAGCCTGACCGCTGGCGCCGATACCAACCTGAATACCGGCACCGGTTCGGCGATTGGCGATCTGGCTATCACTGGCGACCTGGCGCTCGACGTGGTCGGCGCGCTGAATCTGGGCAGCGCGACAGTCTCCGAGACCGCGACGCTGACGCACACCGGCACTGCCGGCACCCGTCTGAGTTACAG
>Ga0114916_1000763_pt1 | contig 20125 bp, 14 predicted proteins | sample MalvirAntarct_66_FD_83501 | JGI IMG/M metagenome (GOLD analysis project Ga0114916, IMG submission 83501) | Marine viral communities from the Global Malaspina Expedition - Malaspina viral metaG Antarct_66 | ecosystem: Environmental > Aquatic > Marine > Oceanic | place: West Anvers Island... | reverse complement strand
GGCCTGGACCACCCCGCGGAACGGATCCAGCCCGTCCATGTCGCGGATGTCGTGCTGCAGGCAGATCTGGATGATCTTGGCCGCGTCCGTCACCGAGCCGCCGCCGAAGGTGAGGATCAGGTCGGCGCCGGCGTCGCGGGCCACGGCCGCCGCCTCGATGACGGCGTCGCGCGGCGTATGCGCCGGCATCCGGTCGAATTCCGCGGCATAGCGCGCGCCCAGCGCGTCGCGAACCTTGGCGATCTCGTCCGTCTCGCGGTTCAGCGTGCCGCTGACCAGCAGGAAGACACGCTCGGCGCCGATGCGCTCGGCCTCGGCCAGCACGGCCTCGGCGGCGGGGCGGCCGTAGACGACGCGCTCCATGCTGGGAAAGTTGAAGACGCCCGACTGGACCATGTGCCCGCTCCCTCGTTGCCGCTTCGTCTCTTGTCGCTTCATCTGCCGCGCCCGGCCGTCATCAGCCAGAGCGCCGTTCCGCCCGCCGCGGCGACCGCACCCATGGTCGCGAAGGCGACGCTCCACCCGGTCAGGCCGTCGCGGCCGAACAGGTCGAGCACCATCCCGAACAGTACCGGCCCGACGAACCCGCCGATCGCACCGGCCAGGGCGAACAGGCCCATGGTGGCACCGCGCGTCGCCGCGTCCGAAGCCGCCACCGCGCCGCCGCTCAGCGGGCCGGAATCCGCCAGCAGCAGCATATTGTGCAGCACGACGGGGATCAGCAAAAGGAGCAGCGGCTGGCCCGCGGCCAGCGCCACCAGGACCGCGGCGACGCCCGACGCCCACAGGGCGACCGAGGCGGTACGGGCCATGCCGAAGCGCGCCCCCACCTCGCCCGCGATCATGCTGGCCGGTACGCCGATGAAGTTCAGGCCGGTTACGATCAGCGCCAGGGTCCAGACCGAGCCGTCGTGCAGGCTGAGGCCGCCGGCGAAGGTCAGGAAGGCGACGGTCCAGCCGCGCACGCCGATCAGTTCGACGCTGTGCGCCAGATAGCCCACGATACAGCCCATCGCGCGCCGGTTCCGCAGCACGGGGCCGTAGTTGAAGATCCGGCGCGGCCCGCTGAGGGCCTGCGGCGCCTTCGGCGGGATCGCCACCGCGAGCGACGCCGCGGCCAGGTTCAGGACGCCGGGCACGATGAACGCCCAGCGCCAGTCGAGCACCTGCGAGAGGCCGATCGCGATCAGCACCGACATGCTGGAGCCGACCGCGAAGCTGGACACGTAGAGCGAGGCGGCGCGCGCCTGGAACGGCCCGTCGATGCGATCGCCGAGCGCCTTGAGGCCCGGGACGTAGGTGGCGGCGAGGCCCAGCCCCTGCAGCGACCGGTAGGCGGCCGCACTCCAGAAGCCGTCGGCGAACAGGCCGAAGCCGATATAGCCGACGGCGTTGGCCAGCGCCCCCCAGATCAGCAGCCGCCGCGCATCCATCCGGTCGGTGATCGCCAGGAACGGCACGGCGATCATGTAGGCGAGGTTCGGCATGCCGTTCAGCCAGCCGGCCTCGGTGTTGGTCAGGTTCCATTCGACGATGAAGCGCGGCAGCAGGGCCGCGAACGCATGCAGCCCCATCAGCGTGAACGCCAGGAAGGCGCACGCGAGCACGAGCAGACGGACGGGAGATATGGAGGTCAGGAAGCGGCCTGGGCGGCGGGACGGAAGCTTAGGTTAACGGAGCCGGAAGACAGCCGCCACATGCGCGGGCACGCCGGGCTAGCGCGCGACCTCGTCCGTCTTTGGCGCTGACCTGCCGATCAGGATGATCGCGGCCGCGCAGAACTGCGCGACGCCGGCCAGCAGAAACGGCACCGAATAGTCGGTCATGACGTCGCGGATGACGCCGAAGATGGCCGGGGCGAAGGCGAAGACCGCCTGGTTGATCGCGACGATGAGCGCCACCGCAAGGGGCACGTCGACCCGGTCGAACTCCTTCTGGACGATCAGCGGCGGCAACGAGACGAGATTGCCGATCCCCAGGCCGAAGAATACACATCCCAGGCCGAGCAGAAGCCAGCCGCTTCCGAACACGAGGAAGCACACGCCGACGATCTGGACGGCGAAATTCACCGCAGCCGCATGCCTCCGGTCGCGATCGCCGATCATCCAACCGAGCAGCGTGCGCCCGATCACGGCGCAGACGGTCGCGATGCTGATCATGAAGCCCGCGACCGCAACCCCGACCTCTGGCGACAGCCTGACGAGGAGGTGCGCCAGCAATCCGATCTGCGCAAAGAGGCCCAGGGCAAACGCGATCGAGATCGTCAGGAAGCGCACGTCTCGCATCAGGCCCGCCCGGGACATGGGCCTCGGCCCGTGCGCCGCCGAGCCGGATCCGGCTCGCCCGCCCTCCGCTCGAACCGCCGTACCGGGCGGGTCCGCCCTGAGCGTCGTGACGGCGAGCCCGGACACCACCGCCACCATCGACGCGCCGACCGCAATGGCGGCGACAGGGAATCCCCATCGGTCGATCAGGAAGATCCAGAGCGGCACGAAGACGACGCCACCGACACTTGCCCCATTGAACGCCAGTCCGATCGCCTTCGGGCGGTCGCGATCGAACCAAGGGGCGACGATGGCGTTGATCGCCGCGCCGCTCGTCACGGCCCATCCCACGGCAGTCGGGACGGCGGCGAGGAACAGGTGCCAGCTTTGCGATGCCGTGGCCCACCCCAGGAGGCCCAGGGCGGTCGCCACGGCGCCCAGCCAGGTCGTTCGGGCGATGCCGAGGCGGGCGTGGATTTCGGGCAGGTACGCGATCAGGCCGGCGCTCAGCAGGAAGTGAAACGTCACGGCGGACGCGATCTGCGACAGTTGCAGATGATGCGTCGAATGGATCGCCTGCATGTAGACGGCAGGTCCGTAGAACCCGGTTCCCCAGGCGAAGACGGCCAGCACGAAGGCGGACCACGCCACCGCCCAACCGTAGGACCTGCCTTCGTAAGCCATGTTTCGAGCCTCGCATGCCGGCGTCGATCGCGACGCGCCGTGCGCCTTCGCCGCGGTCCACCTGCGCCGAGGTCGCAGATTCAGCTACCATGCGGATCGGCCCGGGGCTCGCCGGAATCGGACGTCGTCCCCGGCCACCTGGAGGCGAGCATGCTGAATGTCGAAGAATGCGAACGCGCCCGGATCGCGCGTGACGCCCGATATGACGGCTGCTTCTTCACCGCCGTGCGGACGACGCGGATCTATTGCCGGCCGGTGTGTCCGGTCCGACCGGCGAAGGCTACGAATGTCGCCTTCTATCCCTCTGCCGCGGCCGCCGAGGCTGCCGGCTTCCGCCCCTGCCTGAGGTGCCGGCCCGAGACCGCACCGTTTTCCCCTGCGTGGGATGGGTCGCGCACCACCGTGGAGCGTGCGCTCCGTCTGATCGACGCAGGGGCGCTCGATACGGGAAGCGTCGCCGATCTCGCGGAGAGCCTGGGAGTCGGGCCCCGCCATCTGAGCCGGCTGTTCCGAAAACATCTCGGCGCCGCTCCCAGCCAGATCGCGCAGACGGCGCGCGTGCAGCGCGCGAAACGCCTCCTGGACACGAGCGACCTATCCATGACCGAGGTCGCGATGCGTTCTGGGTTCGCGAGTCTGCGCAGGTTCAATGCGATCTTCGCCGCCGTCTACCGCTGTCCGCCGAGCCAGATTAGCCGTCGAAACCCGCGCCCCCGCGCCGGAACGGTCACTGGGCTGTCCATCCAGCCTTCGATCTGACGACGATGTGCAGACCGCTGAACGCCGCCGAGATCACCTGCTCGCCGGCTTCACACCGCCGGGACACAGGCGAAGCGGCGGATCCTACCGCCCGGCGATGTATTCCCGCATAGCCGAACTCTCCGACTCCAGGTTGTCGAGGCGGCGCTTGACCACGTCGCCGATGCTGATGATGCCGGCGAGCCGGCCGTCTTCGATGACCGGCAGGTGGCGTATGCGGTGTCGCGTCATCTCCGCCATGACCTTCGGCACGTCGTCCTCCAGCCGGCACGTGCGGATCGGTGCCGTCATCGCCGCCGAGACCGGCATGGCGAGCGCCTTGGTCCCGCGCTCGGCGAGAACACGCACGACGTCGCGCTCCGAGAGGATGCCGATGCCGGTCCTGCCGTCGAGGCTGACGACCAGGGCGCCGATGCGCTTGGCGGCCAGTGACGCGACCGCCGTCTCGACCGTCGCGTCGGGAGCGATCGTCGCGACGTCGCTGCCCTTGGAGCGGAGTATTGCGGCCACTGTCATGGCGACCTCCCCGAATGTTCCGGGCGAAAGACTACACGCGTTCCGCCGCAGGCCGTTAGAGATAAGCGCACTTGCATCCGGCCGGCCGAACCGCGACTTTCCGGTGATGTATGGGTCCCCTGCCCGATCACGGGTGACGGCCGTCCTCGGGCCGACCAATACCGGCAAGACCTACCTCGCCGTCGAGCGGATGCTGGGGCATCGCTCGGGCATGATCGGTTTCCCGCTGCGCCTGCTGGCGCGCGAGAATTACGACCGCATCGTCGCCGTGAAGGGCGCGGGCAAGGTCGCCCTGGTCACCGGCGAGGAGAAGATCGTCCCGCCGAACCCGTCCTGGTTCGTCTGCACCGTCGAATCCATGCCGCTCGACCGGCCGGTCGCCTTCCTGGCCGTGGACGAGATCCAGATGGCGGCCGACCCGGAGCGCGGGCACGTCTTCACCGAACGCCTGCTGCATGCGCGCGGCCTCGAGGAGACGATGTTCCTCGGCGCCGACACCGCCCGGCCGTTGATTCGGGCATTGGTGCCGGGGGTGGAATTCATCGCCCGGCCGCGCTTCTCCAGCCTGACCTACACCGGCCCGCAGAAGGTGACGCGCCTGCCGCCGCGTTCGGCCGTCGTCGCCTTCTCGGTGGCCGAGGTCTATCGCATCGCCGAACTGGTGCGGCGCCAGCGCGGCGGCACCGCCGTCGTCCTGGGCGCACTCAGCCCGCGGGCGCGCAACGCCCAGGTCGCGATGTACCAGGAAGGCGAGGTCGACTATCTGGTGGCGACCGACGCGATCGGCATGGGCCTGAACATGGACGTGCGCCACGTCGCCTTCTCGGCCCTGCGCAAGTTCGACGGCCGCAATCCCCGGCCCCTCACTCCCGGCGAGGTGGCGCAGATCGCCGGCCGCGCCGGCCGGCACATGAACGACGGCACCTTCGGCACGACGGCCGAGGTCCCGGGGATGGACTCCGAACTGGTGCAGTCGATCGAGGAACACAGCTTCGAACCCCTGCCATCCCTCTTCTGGCGCAACGCCAACCTGGATTTCTCCAGCCTGAAGGCGCTCGCCAACAGCCTGGAGCGGAAGCCGCCGCATGCCGGCCTGATCCGGGCCCGCGAGGGCGAGGACCAGGAGGTGCTGTCGACGCTGTCCCGCGACGAGGAGATCGTCCGCGTCGCGACAACCCGCGACCGGATCGGCCTGCTCTGGGACGTCTGTCAGGTGCCCGACTTCCGCAAGACGTTGACGGACGGCCACGCTCGGCTGCTGGGCCAGATCTACAAGCATCTCGTTTCGCCCCAGGGGCGTCTGCCCGCCGATTTCGTCGCCGACCAGATCGAGCGGCTGGACCGGACCGAGGGCGACATCGACGCCCTGATGGCGCGCATCGCCGCGACGCGCACCTGGACCTACGTCTCGCACCGGGCCGGCTGGCTGGAGAATCCGGCCGAGTGGCAGGAGCGCAGCCGGGCGATCGAGGACCGGCTGTCGGACGCGCTGCACGAGCGGCTGACGCATCGCTTCGTCGACAAGCGTGCCGCGACGCTGGTGCGGCGTCTGCGCGACGGCGGCGAACTTCTGGGCGCGGTAACATTGGCGGGGACGGTTCTGGTGGAAGGCGAACAGGTGGGCTGCATGACGGGTTTCCGTTTCGAACCGGAGGCGGTGGGCGTCGGCGAGGATGCCAAGCCGCTGATGGCAGCCGCACAGCGCGTGCTGCGCGGCGACATCGGCGCACGCGTCGCGCGGTTCGCGGCGGTGCCGGATGCCGAGCTCGGCCTGGACCCGGATGGCCGGATCGTCTGGCAGGGCGCGCCCGTGGCACGCCTGCTGCCGGGCACGTCGCCGCTCTCGCCGCGGGTCGAGACCCTGCCCGAGGAACTGCTCGAGGCGCACCACCGCGAACAGATCCGCACGCGCTGCGAGGCATGGCTGAACGAGACGCTGCGGCGGCGCATCGGGGCCCTCCTGCGCCTGCGCGACACGGTGGAGGGCGATCCGTCGGTCGGCGGCGCGGTGCGCGGCCTCGTCTTCCAGCTCTGCGAGTGGCTGGGCGTCGTCCCGCGCGCCGCGGTGCGCGACCAGGTTGCGGCACTGACGGCGGAAGAGCGGAAGCGGATGGCCGCCCTCGGCCTGCGGATCGGCATCGACTCGGTGTGGCTGCAACCGCTGCTCAACCGCCGTGCCGCCCGCACCCGCCTGCTGCTCTGGGCGATCGCCGCGGGCCGCGCGGCCGATGCGACCCTGCCGGCGCCACCGCCCGACAAGGCCGGCTGGATGGCGGTCGAGGACGACACGCTGCCGCCGCAGGCCTGGGCCGCTCTCGGCATGCGACGGGTCGGGAGCGTGGCGGTTCGGGTCGACCGCCTGGAGCGGCTCACCGCGATGCTGCGCGCCGCCGCACGCCAGGGACCGTTCGCCGCGACCGAGGCGATGGCGGCGGCGATCGGCTGCCCGCTCGCCGCTCTCGAAGCGGCGCTGCCCGCCCTCGGCTATCCGGGGCGCACGCAGGAGGACGGCACCACCGTCCATGCGGCGGAGCGGACCGAGCGCAAGCGGCCGCCGCGGCGGCGGCGGAAGCCGCAAGAGACCGCGGCGCCTGCCACCGCACCTTCTGCGGAGACGCCCGCAGGAAAGCCCTCGCTGCCCACCGCGAAGCCGAGGCCGCCGCGGCCCGAACGGCCGAACCCGGCGCGCCGCGACCCGGAGGACTCGCCCTTCGCCCGCCTGCGCGAGCTCACCTTCCGCGAATAGGTGCCCTTGTCAGGCCGGCTCCGGCAGGCCCTCGGCCTTCAGGGCGGCCGACTGGCGCTTCTTCAGGGTCTTGGCGTCGAAGTCCTTGGTCAGGTCGTGGAACAGCTCGTACCAGTTCATCTCGGCCTGGAGGTGCATGAAAACCGATCCCAGGCCGATCGCGGCGCGGTCCATCAACACGAACTCGCGCGGCGGCTTGACGCCGCCCATCCGGCGCAGTTCGGCATGGACCTTCTGCGCCACGCCGGCGCCGTATTCGATGCCGCGGCCGCCGTCGGCGATGATGCGGGGGCGGTTCTCCAGAACGGGGCCGTAGAGATAGCCGGCCCACTGGTTGAGGACGGCGATCAGCTCCTTCGAGAGGTTGCTGAATCCCCAGCTCTCGTAGGCGTGCACCGCCAGCGCCTCGTCGTTCTCGTCGAGCGCCTTGTAGAGGTCGATCACGCCCTGCACGAAGGCAGGCCGGAAGACGCGGATGCAGCCGAAGTCGAGCAGGTTCACGGTGCCGTCCGACCGGACGCTGTAGTTGCCCAGATGCGGGTCGCCGTGGATGACGCCGTAGCCGTAGAACGGCACGTACCAGGCGCGGAACATATTGTAGGCGATCCGGTTGCGCTGCTCGATCGGCGCGTCCACCGATTGCATCAACGGCGCGCCGTCGAGCCAGCTCATGGTCAGGAGCCGGTCCGTCGAGAGGTCGTCGTACGGCTCCGGCACGTGCACGCCGGGCTCTTCCCCCAGCATGCGGCCGTAGAGGCGCATGTGCTTGGCCTCGCGCCGGTAGTCGAGTTCCTCGCGCAGCCGGTCGGCGATCTCGGTATGGATGTTCTCGGTCTGGATGGCGCGGTCGTAGCGCTGATAGAGCGAGAAGATCAGCCGCAGCTGGCCGAGGTCGGCTTCCACCGCCGACGACATGTCGGGATATTGCAGCTTGCAGGCGACGGTCTCTCCGTCGAGCGTCTTCGCCTTGTGCACCTGCCCGAGGGAGGCCGCATGCGCCGCTTCGTGCGGGAAGTCGCCGAAGCGCTGCAGCCAGTCCGGCCCCAGTTCGGCCGCCATGCGCCGGCGCACGAAGGGCCAGCCCATCGGCGGCGCGTCCGCCTGGAGCTGCTTCAGCTCGGCGGCATATTCGCGGGGAAGGACGTCGGGCAGCGTGGCGACGATCTGCGCCACCTTCATCAACGGGCCCTTCAGTCCGCCGAGGGCGACCGCCAGTTCGCTGGCGTTCTTGCCGCGGTCGCCTTCCCAACCGAGGCGTTGGCCGGCAAAGCGAGCGGCGATGCCGCCCATTGCCGTGCCGACCTTCGCATAACGCCGGACCCGTCCGGAGAAGCGGTTGGCTTCGGTGCCGTCCGCCATGCTCTCACCATCTGTTTCGGGAAGCGGGGCACCCGCCGGATGCCCCGCATCAGATGGTGTATCTGGGCTATTCCTGCCCTTTGTAAATCCGCACCAGGCGGTCGAGCATCGCCAGCGCTTCCTCGCGCGGACGCTGGAAGGTGTTGCGGCCGATGATCGAGCCGTTGCCGCCGCCGTCGCGGATGGCGCGGGCGTCGTCGTAGACGGAGTCCTCGCCCTTCGCCGCACCGCCCGAGAACACCACGAGGCGCCGGCCGTTGAAGCAGGACTGGACGACGTGCTTCACGCGCGCCGCCTGGGTCGAGACGTCGACCGGATGCTTGTCGTAGACCTTCTTGGCCTCGCCCTGCTCCATCTTGTCGGTGGAGAGCTTGACCTTGATGATGTGGGCGCCGAGCAGGGCCGCCATGTGCGCGGCATAGGCCGCCACGTCGATCGCCGTCTCGCCGTCCTTGGACAGGCTGCCGCCGCGCGGATAGGACCAGACGACCGTCGCGAGGCCGACCGCCTTCGCCTCGAGGATCAGGTCGCGCAGCTCCTCCATCTGGTCGAACGCCATGTCGGAACCGGGATAGATCGTGAAGCCGATCGCCGAGCAGCCGAGGCGCAGCGCATCGTCGACGCTGGCGGTCACCGCCTGGTCGGGTCCCTCGCCGCCGCGCGACAGCGAGTTCGAGCTGTTCATCTTCAGGATGAGCGGCACCTGCCCGGCGAAGGTGTCGGCCCCCGCCTCGATCATGCCCAGCACCGAAGCATAGGCGTTCAGGCCGGCGTCGAGCGCCATCTGGAAGTGGTAGTGCGGGTCGTAGCCGGCCGGGTTCGGCGCGAAGCTGCGGGCCGGGCCGTGCTCGAAGCCCTGGTCGACCGGCAGGATGATCATCTTGCCGGTGCCGCCGAGCTTGCCGGCCATCAGGATGCGGGCGAGGTTCGCCTTGGTGCCGGGATTGTCGCTTTCGTAGCAGGCGAGGATGTCCCTCACCTTGCGGCTGATCTTCATCGGTGCGTGCCCTCGGACTGACGTTGAACCGGACAGTTACGGTGTGGGACCGGACCGGTTCCTAGCAAGCCGCGGCGGATCAGTCCACAACCACCGGCAGGCTTTTCCTCGGTATCAGCGGCCTTCCGTCTGCCAGGGGTCCCAGAGTTCGCCATCTTCCTCCTGGGCGGGACCGCCGGCGCGGTCGAAGTCGAACCCCGCCTCGGCCCGATAGAGCGCGCCGCCGCGCCCGAGAAAGCTCGAATAGAGCGTGAAGCTGGCGACTGGGAAAGGCGCCTCGCGGAAGCCCGCATGCTCGGCCAGGAAGGACTGGACGCGCGCCGGCGGCGCGTCCCTCAGCCGGGCCAGCGTGACGTGCGGCAGGTATCGCCGCCCCTCCGGCGCCAGGCCGACGCGCTGCAGCGCCATGTCGACCGAGGTGTGCAGCCGCTGCAGCGGCGCGCTCGGCGCAACGCCGGCCCAGATCATGCGCGGACGCCGGCCCGTTTCGAAGTGGCCGACGCCCTCGATCGTCACGTCGAACGGCTCGGCTCGCACCCCGGCCAGCGCCTCGATCACGTCCTCGACCGTGGCACCGTCGACCTCGCCGATGAAGCGCAGCGTCAGATGCAGGTTCTCCGGCGTCACCCAGCGCGCGCCGGGCACGCCGGCGGCCAGGGAGTCGAGCGTTTGCCGGACCGTCTCGGGCAGGTCGATGGCGACGAACAGGCGCATGGACGATGTCGAACGAACGGGAACTGGGTCAGACGAATAGGGCGAGTACCCCGGTGTAGCCGTAGAGCCGGTTGCGGGAGATCTCGCCGTTGGCGAAGAAGCCGGCCAGCGGGAAGTCGCCGAGTTCCTCCGAAACGATGCCGAGTTCGCGCGAGCCCGCCCCGAACATGTTCGGGCCGCGCGCCAGGCAGGACACGTAGATGCCGCCTTTCGGCGGCCCCTCCAGGCGCGAGCGCACGTCGCGCAGCATCCGGCGCAGGTCGCGCTCGGCGCTGTCCGGGTCGCGCCGGCAGAAGATGACGCGTGCCCCAGGGTCGACGGCGGCGCCGATCGCGATGGCCCCCGCCTCGGGATCGGCGCCCATCAGGTTGCGCACCAGATAATCGCCGCCGTCGCTGCCCGGCACCGGCAGGGCGACGTGGATGGTGGCGATGCTGCGCTTCAGCCCGCCGGCGTCCGAGACGCCCAGATCCTCCTTCAGCGCATCGAGGGCGAGGTCGCCGTCGAGGGTGTGGATCACGTTGCGCTCCGACCGCGTAACCGTGCGCGCCGGGCCGATCGGCGAACAGCCCTGGCTGAGGCCGGCCGCCATCGGCAGGTCGGCGGCGAAGAGCACGCCCGAGAGGCCACGCTGCGCCACCGTGGTCGCCACCTGCGGCATCTGGCCGCGCGACGAGGTCAGACCGCCGATCAGGTAGGCCCCTGTCCGGTCCGCCGTATCGCCCAGCAGTTCGACCAGTTCGGTGTTGCGCGGATCGGCATGGACGAGGCCGAGGGCCGGCTTGTGCTTGACGATCCACTGCGCGAGGTCGGCCGAGATCTCGTCGTCCTCGCTGCGCCGCTGCGGCAGCAGGCGGAACCCGTCCGGCGGCAGGGCCGCGACCATGACAGAGGCGGCCGGCTCGTCGAAATACTCCCGGCCGGCGGCGCAGATGCCGAGGCCCACCGTGCCGACCCAGTCGGCGATGCCCGTCTCCTGCCGCAGCAGGTCGAGGATGCGCTGCATGTCGTTGGCGAGGGCGTCGGTGACGTAGACGAAGCCGAGATTGGCGTCGGCCGGCAGGCGGCCGAGATCGTCCAGACAGCGCTGGATCACGGGCTGCCATGCGGTTCCGGCGGCATGGCCGGCGCGGAAGGTGACGCTGGCATCGCTGGTCATCGCTCGATCCTCTCGTCTTCGCGGGGGCGCCGGCACGGACCCGGACGCTCCCCTCGGCCGGCGGTCATCCCGCCGCGCCGTTCAGCAGCGACACGACATGCGGCATCAGCCGTTCGACCATGATCTCCACCCCCTTGGCATTGGGATGAATGCCGTCGGCCTGATTGAGTGCCGGGTCGCGTGCCACGCCGTCCAGGAAGAACGGGTACAGCGGCACGTCGTGCTTCTCGGCGAGCCGCTTGTAGATGTCGGCGAAGGCACGGCCATAGTCGGCGCCCAGGTTGGGCGGGGCGTACATCCCGGCCAGGAGCACATCCACCCCGGCCTGCTCCAGCTTGGTCAGCATGGCGTCCAGGTTGTTGTAGGCCTGCTCCGGCGGCAGGCCGCGCAGCGCATCGTTGGCGCCCAGCGAGACCAGCGCATGCGTCGGCTTCTCCGCCAGCAGCCAATCGATCCGGGCGAGGCCGCCAGCGGTCGTGTCGCCGGACACGCCGCCGTCGATCACCTCCGGCGACAGGCCGCGCTCGCGCAGCCCGTCGCGCAGCTGCGCGACGAACCCCTCGGCCGGCGGCAGGCCGTAGCCGGCGGTCAGGCTGTCGCCGAGCAGCAGCAGCTTCGGCGCCATCGGAGCGGCCGACGCGGCCTGGCTCCAGGCCAGGAGCGCGACGAACGGCAACAGCATGGCGAGATTGAAAAGACCCCGCACCGGTCCATATGCCCGCCCCATGCGAACGAGCGACGAGAACGGCGCCGACACGGCGCGAAACGCGGGTTCTGCCTCGAATACGGGCATGCGGGGGACGACCTCCGGCGGCTTTGCGGGAACGCGGTCGGCGACGCAGCCCACCCCCCTGATCGACCTCGCCGACGTCCATCTGACATTGGAGAGCGGTGCCGGGCAGGTCAATATCCTGCGCGGCATCGACCTGCGGGTCGAGGCGGGCGAGCGGGTGGCGGTGGTCGGCCCGTCGGGTTCCGGCAAGTCGACCATGATGATGGTCGTCGCCGGCCTGGAGCGGGCGACGTCGGGGCGCGTCGGCGTCGCCGGGCGCGAGCTCACCGGCATGTCCGAGGATGCGCTGGCCCGCTTCCGGCGCGACACCGTCGGCATCGTCTTCCAGTCCTTCCACCTGATCCCGACGATGACGGCGATCGAGAACGTCGCCATCCCGCTCGAACTCGCCGGGCAGCGCGACGCCTTCGACCGGGCGCGCGCGCAGCTGGAGGCCGTCGGGCTGGGCCATCGCGTGAAGCACTATCCGGGACAGCTCTCGGGCGGCGAACAGCAGCGCGTGGCGCTGGCCCGCGCCTTCGCGCCGGAACCGGCCCTGCTCCTCGCCGACGAGCCGACCGGCAACCTCGACGGTCGGACCGGCGAGGCGGTGGTCGAGCTGCTGTTCGATCTCTCCGCCCGGCGCGGCACGACCCTGCTGCTGATCACCCACGACGACGGGCTGGCGGCGCGCTGCGACCGCATCGTGCGCATCGGCGACGGCCGCGTCCTGGTCGAGACGCCCGCGCTTCCGGAAACCGCTGCCGCGGGCGGCTGACGCCCCCATGAACGGCCTCTCCGAGTTCGCCGCGGCCCTCCGCTTCGCCCGCCGCGAACTGCGCGGCGGACTGTCCGGCTTCCGCATCTTCGTCGCCTGCCTGGCACTCGGCGTCGCCGCCATCGCCGGCGTCAACTCCCTGTCCCAGGCGGTCGAGGCGGCGCTGCGCAGCGACGCGCGCGAGCTCGCCGGCGGCGACATCGTCGTCCGCACCACCTACAGCCCGGCGACCGACGACCAGCAAGCGTGGTTCGAAGCCGCCGGCAGCGTCGCGCAGTCGATCGAGATGCGCGCGATGGCGGTCACGCCGGAGCGCCAGACGCTGGTCGAGATGAAGGCGGTCGACGCCGCCTATCCGATCTACGGGACCGTCGAACTCGAACCGGCCCAAAAACTGGACGCGGCTCTGGCCGAGCGGGACGGACGGTGGGGTGCGGCCGGCGACCCGATCCTCCTGCAGCAGCTCGGCCTGGCGATCGGCGACACGATCCGCATCGGCGACCTGCGCTACGAACTGCGCGCGACGGTGACGCGCGAGCCGGACCGTGTCACCAGCCTGTTCAGCTTCGGCCCGCGCCTGATGGTGGCCGCCGCCAGCCTGCCCGCGACCGGCCTGATCCAGCCGGGCAGCCTCGTGCAGTGGCACTACCACCTGCGCCTGCCGACGGGCGGCGACGCACAGGCCTTCGAACGGGCCACCGCGGAGCGCTATCCCGAGGCCGCGTGGCGGGTCCGCCGGCACGACGAGGCCGCACCCGGCCTGCGCCGCATGCTCGACCGGCTGACGCTGTTCCTCACCCTGGTCGGCGTGACGGCCCTGATGGTCGGCGGCATCGGCGTGGCGAATGCGGTGCGCAGCTATCTCGGCGGCAAGACGGCGACCATCGCGACGCTGAAATGCATCGGCGCCCCCGGCCGCGTCGTCTTCCTCACCTATTTCACCCAGGTCATGGCCCTGGCCCTGGTCGGCATCGTCATCGGCGTGATCCTCGGCGCGCTGGTGCCGATCGCGGCGTCGAGCATCCTGGCCCGCCTGCTGCCCGTGGCACCAGAGGCCGGGATCTATCCCGGCGCGCTGGCCCTGGCGGCCCTCTTCGGCCTGCTCACCGCCATCGTCTTCTCGCTGCTGCCGCTGTCCCGGGCACAGGCGCTGCCGCCAGCGACGCTGTTCCGCGACCTCGTGGCGCAGGCGGGCGGCTGGCCGCGCTGGCCCGCGCTGCTCGCGACGGGTGCCGCCGCGGCGCTGCTCGGCGGGCTGGTGATCGGGACCGCGCCGGACGCGCGCTTCGCCGCCTGGTTCGTCGGCGGCGCCGCGAGTTCCCTCCTGCTCTTCCTCGGCACGGCGATGCTGGTGGTCCGGGCGACCGCCGCGGCACCGCGCTCGCGCGTGCAGGCGATCCGCCTCGCCGTCTCCAACCTGTCTCGCCCGGGTGCGGCGACCACCAGCGTGATCCTGTCCCTGGGCTTCGGCGTGACGGTGCTCGCGGCAGTGGCGCTGATCCAGAGCAACCTCTCCGGCGAGGTCCGCCAGCGCCTGCCGACCAGCGCCCCCAGCTACTTCTTCATCGACATCCAGCCGGCCCAGTCGGACGCCTTCGTCGAGGTGGCGCGCGGTGTCCCCGGCGTCTCCGACATCGAGCGGATGCCGCATCTGCGCGGGCGGATCACGCGGCTGAACGGCGTGCCCGTCGACCAGGCGGAGATCGCGCCCGAATCGCGCTGGGCGGTCCAGAACGAGCGCGGCCTGACCTATTCCACCACGCCGCCGGACGGGACGCGCATCGTCGCGGGCGAATGGTGGCCGGCCGACTATAGCGGCCCGCTCGCGGTCTCGCTCGACGCCGGCCTCGCCCGCGGGTTCGGCCTGACGGTCGGCGACACGATGTCCTTCAACATCCTCGGCCGCGAGCTCGAGGCGCGGATCGCCAACCTGCGCGAGATCGAGTGGACCGACGTGCAACTCCAGTTCGCGGTGATCTTCGCGCCGGGCCTGCTGGAAAGCGCGCCGCATACGCTGATCGCCACCGTCCGCACGACGCCGGAGGCCGAGGGGCCGCTGGTCCGCGCGGTGACCGACAGTTTCTCGAACGTCTCGGCGATCCGCGTGCGCGACGCCCTGGAAGCGGTCGGCAACGTGCTCGACCAGATCGGCGTCGCCGTGCGGTCGACCGCCGGCATCACGCTGCTTGCCGGCGGGCTCGTCCTCGCTGGTGCCGTCGCCGCGGGTCAGCGGCGCCGGATCTACGAGGCGGTCGTGCTGAAGGTGCTGGGCGCCACGCGCGGCGACATCCTGCGCGCCTGGGCGGCGGAGTTCCTGCTGCTGGGCGTCGTCACGGGGGCGATCGGCGCGGCACTCGGCGCCCTCACCGCCTGGGTCGTCGTCACCGAGGTGATGGGCCTGCCCTGGAGCTTCGCCCCCTCGGCACTCGCCGGCAGCGTGCTCGGCTGCATCGCGATGACGCTGGTCCTCGGCTTCGTCGGCGTCTGGCGCGCCCTTGGCCAGAAGGCCGCCCCGCTGCTACGCAACCCCTGACGCCGGTGCCGGCGGCGACTGCGCTTGGATTCGACTGCCCCGACCGCTAAATGTGCGGTCCACTCAATCGCAGTCGAGCGTGCAGTTATGCAAGCCCCGGACTCCCAGGCCGAAATCGCCCTCACCCTGCCCGACGGAAGCGTGCGCCGCTTCCCGGCGGGGACTACGGGCACGACGGTCGCGGAGTCGATCGGCAAGCGGCTGGCGCGCGACGCCGTGGCCGTCCGCATCGACGGCGATCTGCGCGACCTTTACCTGCCCATCGAGCGCGACGCCGCCATCGCCATCGTGACCCGCGAGAGCGAGGACGGGCTCGGCCTCGTCCGCCACGACGCGGCGCACGTCATGGCGGAGGCGGTGCAGGACCTCTATCCCGGCACCCAGGTCACCATCGGCCCGGTCATCGACAACGGCTTCTACTACGACTTCGCCCGCGACGAGCCGTTCACGCCCGACGACCTCGAGAAGATCGAGGCGCGGATGCACGAGATCGTCGACCGCGACAGACCGCTGGTCCGCGAGGTCTGGTCGCGCGACGATGCGATCCGCCACTTCGCCGACGCCGGCGAGAAGTACAAGGTCGAGCTGATCGAGACCCTGCCGGCGGGCGAAGACATCTCGATCTATCGCCAGGGCGAGTGGCTCGACCTCTGCCGCGGTCCGCACGCGCCGTCGGTCGGCCGCGTCGGCCACGCCTTCAAGCTGATGAAGCTGGCCGGCGCCTATTGGCGCGGCGATTCGCGCAACGCCATGCTGCAGCGGATCTACGGCACGGCGTGGCTGAACGAAAAGGACCTGAAGGCCCACCTCGAACGGCTCGCCGAGGCGGAGCGGCGCGACCATCGCCGCATCGGTCGCGAGATGAACCTGTTCCACGTACAGGAGGAGTCGCCCGGCGCCGTCTTCTGGCACCCGAAGGGCTGGAACCTGTTCCGGACGATCGAGCGCTACATGCGCGACCGGCTGGAGAACGGCGGCTATGTGGAGATCAAGACGCCGCAGCTGATGGACCGCTCGCTCTGGGAAGCCTCGGGCCACTGGGACAAGTTCCGCGAACACATGTTCACCAGCCAGACCGAGGACGAACGGATCTTCGCGCTGAAGCCGATGAACTGCCCCGGCCACGTCCAGATCTTCAAGCAGGGCCTGAAGAGCTATCGCGACCTGCCGCTGCGGCTCGCCGAGTTCGGCGCGTGCCACCGTAACGAGCCGTCCGGTGCGCTGCACGGCATCATGCGGGTGCGCGCCTTCACCCAGGACGACGCCCACATCTTCTGCACCGAGGACCAGATCACGGCGGAGACGGAGACCTTCTGCGCTCTGCTGCAGTCGGTCTATCGCGACTTCGGCTTCGAGGAACTGACCGTCAAGTTCTCCGACCGGCCCGAGGTCCGCGCCGGCACCGACGAGACCTGGGACAAGGCCGAGGGCGCCTTGAAGGATGCGGTCGAGGCGGCCGGCCTGCCCTATACGCTGAACCCCGGCGAGGGCGCCTTCTACGGGCCGAAGCTGGAATTCGTGTTGCGCGACGCGATCGGCCGCGACTGGCAGTGCGGCACGCTGCAGGTGGATTTCGTCCTGCCGGATCGGCTCGGCGCCACCTATGTCGCCGAGGACGGCGAGAAGCACCGGCCGGTCATGCTGCACCGGGCGATCCTGGGATCGTTCGAGCGGTTCATCGGCGTGCTGATCGAGAACTATGCCGGCCGCTTCCCGCTCTGGCTGGCGCCGACCCAGGTGGTGGTCACGACCATCACCCAGGAGGCCGACGTCTATGCCGAGGAGGTCGTGAAGGCCCTCAAGGCCGCCGGCCTGCGCGTCGAGGCCGATCTGCGCAACGAAAAGATCGGCTACAAGCTGCGCGAGCACATCGTCGCAAAGACGCCGATCGCCATCGTGCTCGGCAAGCGCGAGGCCGAACAGGGCATGGTGGTGGTGCGCCGCCTGCCCGGTCAGGCGCAGGAAACACTTGCGCTCGCGCAAGCCGTGGATACCTTAAAGAAGGAGGCGTCCGCCCCCGCCATGGAATCGCCCTGATCCTGTGCCGGGAAAAGCGCTTTCGGAAGGCCGGCAGCGCGGACGCAAACGACGGAGGCTGTAAATAGCACGCGGACCATTCAATACGCCGCCCACCAAAGACGGGCCGCGCGTGAACGAGGAGATCGACGTACGCGACGTGCGTCTCGTGGGGGTCGATGGCGAGCAGATCGGTGTCGTCAGCCGCATAGAGGCCCTGCGCGCGGCGGCGGATGCCGGGCTCGATCTGGTCGAGGTCGCGGCGAACGCCGACCCGCCGGTCTGCAAGATCCTCGACTTCGGCCGCTTCAAGTACGAGGCGCAGAAGAAGAAGAACGAAGCGCGCAAGAAGCAGAAGGTCATCGAGGTCAAAGAGATCAAGATGCGCCCCGGCATCGACAGCCACGACTACGACATCAAGATGCGCAACGTCCGCCGATTCCTCGAAGAGGGCGACAAGGTGAAGCTCACCCTGCGCTTCCGTGGTCGCGAGATGGTGCATCAGGATCTGGGCGTGAACCTGCTGGAGCGGGTGCGCGAGGAACTCGGTGAACTCGCCAAGGTCGAGTCGTTTCCGCGCCTGGAAGGCCGCCAGATGGTCATGGTCATGGCGCCGAGATGACGGCGATCTGACCACCCTTATCGCTTCTCGAAACGGGGTCGGTTCGACCCCGTTTTTCGTTGTCGATCTTCCCCCTCGACGGTCAGTCGGCGCGGCAGGATTCACTATGGGTTCCCGTTCCGCCCTCCCGAGCGTTGTCGAGCCGGGTTTCCGCGATAGAGTGGAGACACGCTTCGCTTCGTACGGCGGAGGGTCGAGGGAAGGCGCTTGACTGCCTACACGGGCCAGGGGAACAGCGTACCCATAGCCGCGATACGGGCCGCCGCCTGTTTGGTCGCGGTATTGGCGACTGTGGTGATCGCCGCTTGGCTGCTCGACCTCGGAACGTTGCAGACGATCGGGGTCGGCACCGCGACGATGAAGCTCAACACGGCGCTGTGCTTCCTCCTCAGCGCCGGCGCCCTGTCTGCTCTCACACGCGGATTATCAGGCCACACTACGGCTCTCGCCCTGGCCGGCGTCTCGGCCGCGATCAGCGCGACAGTACTGGCTCAGTACCTGACCGGCACGAATTTCGGGATCGATGAACTCATCATTGAGGATACCCGCTCCGCTGCCGACAACGCTCCCGGACGCATGTCTGCGATCACCGCGATCGAGTTCATCATCCTCTGTGCTGCGATCGGGGCTGCAACCCGGCAGAACCGAACAGCGAGCGGCATCTTCGTCGCATCGACGGTGGGTGGCTCTGCGCTCGTGCTGCTCGCGATCGTAGGTTACGCGTTCGGGACACCGGTGCTTTACAGCCCCGGTCCGGCCACATCCATCGCCTTTCATACCGCTCTCAGTTTTTTGGTTCTTTACGGTGCGCTGATCGCCTTTCGGCTCGACCTGGGAATCGCAGCGCTCCTTCGCGCCCGCAGCCCCGGCGGCATGCTGGCCCGCTGGACCCTTCCGGCCATTCTGATCGTCACCCCCGCATCAGGGTGGCTGATCTTGCAGTTCGAGTTGGCCGGATATTACGGCGCCCCGCTCGGCTCGGCGATGTTCGTAATCACCAACGTCGTCGTCGTCGTCTCCGTCCTCTGGGTGGCGAGCCGCCAGATCGATCGTATCAATGCGGCACGGCGCCAGGAGCACGGTCTGAACCGCGCCATCGTGGAAGGAGCGCTCGACGCGTTTATCGTGATGGACTCCGCCGGCCGGATCGCCGCCTGGAACCCGCAGGCGGTGGCCATGTTCGGCTGGTCGCACGACGAAGCCGTCGGCCGTACCGTCGTCGACACGATCATGCCGCCAGAGCATGGGGAGGCGCATCAGCGGGGCCTCGCACGGTTCATCGCGACCGGCGAAAGCAGGATTCTGAACCGTCGAAACGAACTGTTGGCCCGACGCCGCGACGGCAGCGAATTCCCGATCGAGTTGATGATCACGCCGACGCGGATGAACGCCGGATGGGTGTTCAGCGGCTTCATCCGCGACATGACCGTCCAGAAGCAAACCGAAGCCGGCCTGCGACAGGCGCAGAAGATGGAAGCCGTAGGGCAACTCACCGGCGGCATCGCGCACGATTTCAACAATCTGCTGTCCGTCGTCATCGGCAGCCTGGACCTCGCTGAGGGGGCGCCGGCTGCGGAGCAGCGCGACCTGATCGGGTCCGCGCTGGCGGCAGCCGAGAGAGGCGCCGCCTTGACGCACCGACTGCTGGCCTTCTCGCGCCGGCAGCCCCTGAGCCCGCGAGCCATCGATCTCAACGCGCTGATCGACGGCATGGCCAACCTGCTGGATCGCACGCTGGAACGTTCGATCGAGATCGAGCATCGTCCGGAGAGGGATTTATGGCGAGCCCTGGCCGACGAGGGGCAGGTGGAGAACGCGCTCCTGAACCTCGCCATCAACGCCCGCGACGCGATGCCCGATGGGGGCAAACTCACGATCGAAACGGGGAATGCCTTCCTGGATGAAGGCTACGCCGCCCGCAATGCCGAAGTAATTCCCGGGCCACATGTGATGCTGGCGGTGACCGATACGGGCACGGGTATGACCCCCGAGGTGATCGAGCGTGCCTTCGACCCGTTCTTCACGACCAAGACGCACGGCAAGGGCACCGGCCTGGGTCTCAGCATGATCTATGGCTTCGCCAAGCAGTCCGGCGGACACTTGAAGATCTACAGCGAGATCGGATCCGGCACGACGGTCCGCCTGTATCTTCCGCGGGCAGACGAAGGCCCGCCGATCGCTGCCGAACAGCAGGTCGTGCCCATAG
>Ga0114916_1000762_pt1 | contig 20127 bp, 11 predicted proteins | sample MalvirAntarct_66_FD_83501 | JGI IMG/M metagenome (GOLD analysis project Ga0114916, IMG submission 83501) | Marine viral communities from the Global Malaspina Expedition - Malaspina viral metaG Antarct_66 | ecosystem: Environmental > Aquatic > Marine > Oceanic | place: West Anvers Island... | reverse complement strand
GAACAGATAGCCACGTTGACCCAACTGCTGTGCAAACGCGGGATCATTTAGCAGCCGCTGCATCTGCTTGGCCAAGTCCGCAATATCGCGATGCTCATACAGCAGGCCGTTCACCTCATGCTGCACATATTCACTCATCCCCCCAGCGTTCGCAGTTATCACCGGAACACGTGCCTGCTGCGCCTCATGGATCACCAAGGGGGAATTCTCTACCCACACCGATGGCGTTACGATCGCATCGGTCTGGCTGAACACATCCTGAGCGATCTGTTGGTTTTTGTATTCAGGCATCCAGATCACCCGCGTCTGCTTGTCCATCGGCAAGGTGGCTGTGATGGCCCTAAGCGCCCTACTATCCTGTCCACGATCACGGCCCCATATCCGCAACTGGCAGTCACCCTCAAGCCTGCCAAAAGCCTGTATCAACTGATGAATACCTTTGGCCGGAATGTGTGTGCCGATATAGCCAAAGGTGAACGGCTCATCGGAGACACGTTCCCGACCAGCCATGCGAGTACGATCAAACCCATAATCAAGATAAACACTCTTGGCAGCGGGTAACTCGAAATCGCGCTCATAGCGCTGTTTCAGGTAGCGCGCCGGAGATATAAACAAATCGACCTGTTCAACTACTGAGCGAACATGGGCCATGCGTCGTGCGACCCAGCGCTCCCAATAAACGATGTCCTCCTCCCGCTCATCATCAGCCCCGGAAAAATAGCGGGCATAGCACTGCGTGGCGCACTTACGGTTCTCCTGCCCTTCACAAGCCGCCCACAGATTGTCTTCAGCCGAGTGCATTTGCATAAACTGCCCGCGCGGACACATCAACCAGTAATCATGCAGGGTGTACACCACCGGTAGCCCACGGCGTTTGGCTTCAGATACCAACGAGGTTGATAGGTGATTCAGATGACCGATATGCACTAGATCCGGCTGAAAGCTATCCAACACTTCAGCAAAGCGCTGATCAACGATGCCCAACCGGTAACGGTCGCGATGGCGCGCATTGTTGACTAAGTGGATTTTGATCTTCGGTTCGTCCTGGTCGTAGGCGATACGCACCGCGCCATCAGGCCTGAAGGAGTCTTCTTCACGCGTAAAAACCTGCACGTCATGTCCATGCTTGATCAAACCATGGCAAATGATTTGCGAGTACACCTCAGACCCGGCGTTATAGAGCATCGGGTAACCATGAATGACCTTGAGAATTTTCATACCCGATCCATCACTTCAGTCGTTTGTTTAAACGCCGTCACCAGCTGCGCGATACCCTGTTCAGGGGGAATTGACGCCTGCCAACCCAACAATGCTTTTGCCCGGGAAGGATCACCTACAAAGCGACTAACATCGTAATTACGCGAAGGAGCTTTGATGATTGCTGAGTGAGATCCAGCGCTGCGGACAGCCATCTGGGCAGCTTCTAGCAGCGTCGTACCGATGCCCGGCAATAAATGGATTGGTGGTATACCTTTCTCCCCCGCTTCAAGTAATCCCACTATTTCGATCAGGCCGGCAACGGTGTCGGAGATATGGGTGAAATCAAATAAATGGTCGAATCCATCGACCCGCAGCGGGAGCCCTTCAGCAGCATTGCGACAAAACGCCGGTAACACACGATCAGAATGATCCAATGTACAACCGTAGACATTTGCCAGTCGCACAATGGCAGTGTTGATACCGCCATTACGCGCCTTTATCGCTGCCTGTTCCATAGCGAGCTTGGCCTTACCATAGATATTCACAGGCGCTAACGCGATGTCTTCAGACACCGGCAACTGCTTTGCCTCGCCATACACTTCTCGGCTGCTGGCCACCAAAACCCAGGGTTGGTGGGGGCTGTTAATAGCCGCGTTAAGTAGAGCCTCACTGGCAAGCGCATTGGTCCGCCAGCACACTTCCGGATTGCGCTGCCCCCAGACGACACGGGACACCGCAGCAAGGTGAACAACTCCATGGCAACCTCGCACAGCTTGTTCAATATCGGCGGAGCGGGTGATATCGCCACTCGAGTCGGCTGTATCGAGGCTGCTCAGCAAAAAGCCACGAGCGGACAACAAAGGCGCCAAGTATCGGCCGACCAGGCCGCAATGACCCGTGATCAGTATTTTTCGCATTGAGTGACCAGTCTAAACTGCAGGCTAAAAAGAAGGCGCGCCCAGACCACGGGCGGCATGAAGCGGATCATAAGGTCTTGCTGAAGCTGGCAACGGCGGCCATCCTACTCTCTAACGCAGGCAATCCGCGTGCTGCGCTCTCACTGCTCCAACCAGGTACTTCACCCTAGAGCTAGGCGAACGGCGCTGGAGAAGGCATGCTAGCTGCTTTACGTCCATACGCAGGGAGCGCCAAAGATGGCGGGTTCGACTTTCCAGACAAACCCAATCGACCTCCACAAGCTGTTGGCCGACTGCCATGAAGGCATTCTCCAGCTTCCCGATTTCCAGCGAAGCTGGGTGTGGGACGAGGACCGAATCAAGAGCTTGATCGCCTCCATTTCAAGATCGTTTCCGGTTGGCGCGTTGATGACCCTGGATACCGGCGGGCCGGTGAACTTCAAGCCGCGCCCTGTCGAGGGAGCGCCGGAGTCGGCGAAGCAGGCAGCACCTCAGTCACTCCTCTTGGACGGGCAGCAACGGATGACATCGATGTACCAGGTCACACTGCGTGGCGAGGTAGTCGAGACAGTGACCCCTAAACGAAAGAAGGTAAAACGCTGGTTTTATATCGATATTCAGAAGGCCCTGGACCCTTCGCTCGACCGCGAGGAAGCCATTGTGAGCGTTCCAGAAGACCGCATCATCCGGAACACTTTTGGTCGGGATGTCGTCAAGGATTATTCATCGGCCGAGCGGGAGTATGCAACGCTGATGTTCCCGGTGACGCATGTCTTCGACTGGGATCAATGGCAGGATGGCTTCGACGAGTATTGGTCGGAGCACGAAAACAGAGAGATGCGAACCCTCTTCAGGACATTCAAGCGCGAGGTACTGGAAAATTTCAAGGCCTACCGAGTTCCCGTGATCTCTCTGGACCGGACGACCACCAAGGAAGCGGTCTGTGTCGTATTCGAGAAGGTGAACACCGGTGGCAAACCACTCGATGCATTCGAGCTAGTTACCGCTATGTATGCCGCGTCGGGGCATGAACTTCGTAAGGATTGGTATGGCGATGAGCAGAGCAAAGGTCGTCATCGCCGCTTCGCAGAAACCCTGCGTCCTGCAGAAGCGGACGCAGGCATTCTTGCGAATGTTGCCAACACGGATTTTCTCCAAGCCATTTCTCTTTTCCATACGAGGGACAAACGACGAGCGGCTGAGCTTGAAGGCAAGCAAGGCAAAGATCTGCCTGCGGTGACCGGAAACCGGCAAGCACTGCTCAATCTGCCATTGGATGCCTACAAACGCTACGAGCGGCAGGTGGAGAACGGATTCGTCAAGGCAGCCAAGTTCCTGCACACGCTTCACATCTACCGAATCTTCGACTTGCCATACCAATCTCAGATCGTGCCACTAGCCGCGATTCTGGCAGACATCGGAGATGCTTGGGAGCACGAGGCGGTACGGGCTAAGCTCGTACAATGGTATTGGAACGGGGTGTTTGGCGAGCTGTACGGCTCCGCTGTGGATACCCGTATCGCCAGGGATTTCATGGAGGTTCCAGCCTGGCTCAAGGGCGGCTTCGAGCCTTCCACCGTCAGCGAAACGATGTTCCGAGCTGATCGGCTCAAGAGCATGCGTATGCGCCTTTCCGCCGCCTACAAGGGGGTCAACGCGCTGTTGATGAAAGAAGGTGCCCAGGACATCCGTTCCGGACAAAAATTTGATCACACTGTCTTCTTCGGAGAGTCCGTCGACATTCACCATATTTTTCCGCAGGACTGGTGCAAAAAACAGCTGATCCCACCGCAGGTATACGATTCCATCGTCAACAAGACGCCCCTTTCATTCCGGACCAACCGCATCATTGGTGGCGTCGCCCCTTCGCAGTATTTGAACAAGCTTGAAACCGGTGATGCAGCAACACCAGGGATCGACCCCGCCAGGTTGGATGGCTACCTGCGTTCACACTTCATCGATCCGAGATTGCTTCGTGAGGACGCCTTCTACCTTTTCATGGAAGATCGGCAACGCCAGTTGCTCGACTTGATTGAACAGGCCACGGGCAAGAGTGCTTACCGTGGCGACATACAAGAGGAAGGTGTCGACATTGAGGGCGATATCGATGCGACGGAAGCTGGGCTTACACTGGACAGCCAGAAACCGTGAATCGCCCTCCCTTCGAACCACCAGAGGTTGACTGTCGAATATTCATCGACAGGCCAACCGGGGCGTATGTGATGCGCCTATGTGCTAGCAGTGCGAGGGCCTCTCGCCAACGGTGCGCCAATATGACCTGGTTGCAATATCCGCTAGTGCTATGAGACGACACGGGCAAACTGAGTGATCACCCGCAGGGCGGGTCCGAGGATACCGGCGTGTGATGTTGTCGCAGTCGACGAGCACGGCGCCGCGCGCTTCGCCGTTGGCGGAAAAGGCCATCTACGCCTGCTGCAATCCGGCACGTACCATCATCAAGGCGCCATCCGACCCAGTTAGATAGCATAAGAGACGACCAATTCTGGCGGTTAGGCTACAAGTAATCGTCTATATTCACTATCCAGATACTCATCAACAGCGTCGACATCCAGCCCTCCTTCGCGACACCACGCCTTGAGTTCCTTGAGTGCGAGTGTCCCGAACCGGGCCCACGCCACGACATTGCTCCGCAGCATGAAGGTGATCATGTCGGTCGAGCGAATCGCCGCGTCCACACCATCGACTACGCACAGCGTGCCGTGGGCCACGAGCAGCGTGCGTCTGAGTTCTGGATTGTTTGCTGAAGGCATGCATTCGGCCCATGGACGCTCATGGAAGAAGCGTTGCTTCAATACCCACACGACACGAGTCAGCAATTCGGCTACCAGCACCGGGATGGCCAGCGCAATTCCGTGTCTGAAGTCGTAACCTTTTTCGAAAACCTGAACAGCAATCGTTGCAAAGGTCTGCTTGTGCTTGCCGAACTCCCCGACATTAACGAACTGCAACAGCGAATAGAACGGAATGGGAATGCCAGAACCGCGCGACTGGGCTCCCGACGAGCCAGCCACATCGGAAAACAAGTGGCCCAGCCAGTTCATCACGCCGCAGAAGAGCTTGGCGATCACATTCGACCCCTGCAGCTCGAAGGTCTCGGTATCGACGCTGATGAGTTTACCGTTGTCCACGAAATGAGCGGTGCTAGTGAATTGACCCAGAACGGAAAAGAACAAACCCACCAGATCCGGGGAATGTCCAAGGCTCTTGATATGGTGGTTTCGGGTACTCATCTTGAACAGGTGGTCCACGTCCCCGCCATGCCGATGGTCATAGTTAACCTTGTATTTGCGCTCCAAAAAGCCAATGGCGCTGGCGACTGGGTCCTTGGCATTGTCACCCCCCTCCCACCCCTGCCAAGAAGCAAACTTCTGTACTGCCTTGTCGGTGAGGTCATCGCTCCAGCGCGTCAGCGGGCTCTCTCCTGGCAGCCCGACAAAGAACACATCGATCAGCCCACCAATCAGGCCACAAGTGCCGCCGATCATGTAGTCGTACTTGTCGCATTTGGCAGTCTTGAGCGAAAACTCTTCCTTGATACGCTTTTCCAAGGCTATCCGCTGGCTCGTCGTCATCAGCTGACGGAACGGGTCCTGACAGAACTCTATTTGATGACGCTGCGCATAGTCAGCGACCTGATTCATATAGAATTGCCAGTCGCCCTGCTCCAGAGTCATGACGTCCAGCGTTTCGATGCGCGGCTGAACGGCCTGATCGCTCGTCTCGAAATGGAAGCTCGCGTCTACCAGGAACGCATCGTCGTCTTCGGCCTCGAAAACAACCTCTTGCTGAAGGACGAGTGATTCAGCCTGGGCCAGTAACGCATGTAGTTGCAGTCCGTTATTGGCCTGCGCGGCAAGCATGGCCTCCAAGGCGCTATCCAGACGAACGAGCTGACCTCCAGCCGCGTCGAGCTGATGTTTCTGCACTACCAAGACATGAGCCTGATCTCTCAGCACGTCCTTGCCGCTCATGAAAACAAGCCGGTCAGCTTGTCCTTTGCCTTGCCGGCAGCATCGGCAGCCGCGTTCTTGAGCACGTCTCCCATGCTGAAGTAGCCGATGGCCTCGAACGCTTTCGCCAGATCCTCGAGCTCCCGGTTGCTCAGGCCTCTCTTGACGGTTAGTCGGTTGACCTCGGATGTCTGCCCATCTTTATCCTGCTTAAAGGTGCGCTCCTCATAATACCCGCGAATAAAAGCACCGAGCTCGGCTTTGGTCGGCTCGCGAGTCAGTATCCTTAGCTTGGCCTCGTCGAGGAATTGTGCGCATCGCAGCCGTGTAGCGCTGCCCTGCGCGCTGTTCGACTTGTCTGTAAGCACCGCGCCGGCACCGGTCATCTGGCCCATGAGGTGGATGAGCTTCTTAATCTGCTGGTCCTGCGCGCCCTGTGACAACAGCGCTTGGTTGAGGCGCTCGGTGATGTAATTGATGTCCACAAGCAAGAGAGAGATGGTGGCCTGAGTCTGCTTGATTACCTCATTGAGCATGAGCTCGCGTCGCTTTGAACGCGTCAGCTCGTCAGCGCCGGTGAGCTTGCGCATGCCCGTGTAGGCGCCTACGCCGAGAAGGACCGCCACACCGATGCCAGTGGTCATGCTCGACAGCCCCAGCATGCCACCCATGCCTAGGGATGCCAGTCCGGAGGTCAGGCCCGCCGCAGACATGCCGACCACCGAGCCAGACAGGTAGACTGCGGCTAGTGGGGTGCCCACCGCCGCCGCCTTGGCGGACAGAAGCTTCAGCGCACTGACGATTTGTTCGTCCGTTACGTCGTCCTTGAGCATGTCATGGTCGTTGCGAATGGCCATAACGGCCAGCTCGATCTCGTCGTCGGTCACCTTGAGCAGACCGCGGTACCTTTGCAGAAAAGCGAAGGCCTCGACCGATGTGCCGCCAGTACAGAAGTAGAGGTTAATCAAATCCTTGACCAGCGAGACGTGCAGTGACTTGACCTGTCCTACGGGACACCGTGCGTCCATCTGCTCAAGCAACGTCTCGAATGGAATGGCCTGCTCGTTAGAGGTCATGTAAGCGCGTACGCTGAAACGCGTCTCGGTGCTGAGGTTCAGGCGCGTCATTAGCAACAGCAGTTCGGCCATTTCCTTGTCATCAACGACCGAATCGTCATCGTAGGCCATGTTTACTATGGCCTTTAGGTAAGCGACCTTGACCGGCTCCGGCATCTCGTCTATGGGGACGAGTTGCTTTTCCTCTTGGAATTCGTCGAATCCCCCGTACGTTCCCTCCAATACATTCGCTAGAGCTGCATAATCACAATCGAGCAGATATTTTATCTCTACCGGACCGCCGTCCTTACGATCAATATGTATCGCATGCTCTAGTTTATCCTGCTTGGCCCCCGTCCGAGTCTGCACATGGCCAACGGATGAAATGCTGGCATAACCGATCGCAATCGGATCAGAAAAGCTGGCGCGATAAATGACTTGTTCGCCTGTGAAGAGCAAGCCCTCCTTGCCGCTGCCGAACAGAGTAGTGTCTAGCAGGGCGACGACGTTACCTGGGCTGCCGGAATAGCCAAAGGCCTTGACGGCATTGTTCAGCTTCTTTTCCTCGATCCCAGGGGCGATTTGCACCTTCTTGGATATGAGGGGCAGTTTTTCTCGCAAATACACATTTACGTTCATGGCGTCACTGCGTTGGGATGGGACATATCCAATGCTAACTAGAGCCACATCAAAACGCCATCACTCTGCCGCCATGTCTGCGTTAGTCTTCCCTTGATCTCCTTTTGGATCTCACTCCAGCCACCCGAGACTCCGGCCAGGCCACATGATCATTGCGCATTACTCAAAAACGGCCTGACATAGCTGAGAAACTCCGCATGAGCAACTCTAGACTCCAGCCACTTGTAGGGCTTAGATGGAGGGGTTTCACGGCACTCACAAACGGTCATTATCAGTCGACGCTTGGCTCGTGATACGCCAACAAAGAAAGTGCAACGCTCTTCGTCTGCCTTCCCCCAGAAGGTTTGATTCTCGATGCCCAGGAGGATCACTGAATCGAATTCCAGGCCCTTACTCTTGTGCATCGTCATGATGCGTACCGCCTGGTCATTCGAGAAACGCTCAAGGGCCTTGGGCAGATCAGGTTCAATCTTGAGCAATTCTTCGATGCGCATTTTGGTGTCCCCGACAACTTCCTTGAGCCTGTGGTGGGATTCATAGTCTGGCGAAAACGCGACCAGGGTTTCGATACTGACTTGCTTCAAGAACGCCCGTACCGATTCCCACCAACCTGAGAACGGCACGTCAAGAAGCTCAGTCACGACAGCGGCTTTTCGCTGCTGCTTGATCAACCGATCTAAATCCTTCCGCGTGCTGGATTGGATTTCATCATCCGCAAAAGGAACCAACTGATTCATCAACCGAACCCAGGCTTTAGGCTCACGCTGGCCATAAAGACAGGACAAATAGTCCACGATCAAACGCGCAGCAGGTTCGACCGTGATGTCCTGCATCTGTTGCTCATTACGGAAAGGAATGCCCCGTACCTCTAAAGCTGCCATGAGATGGTCGGCGTACAGCTCCAACTGCTTGGAAACCAGCACCGCGATTTCGGACGGTGGAAGCTGTTCAACTCTTATCCAGTTGGCAATCAAGTCAGCCAAGCACTCCGCCTCTTTTCGGCTGTCGTCAAATTGCCACGCAAAAACCTCACCTTCATCACCGGCCAGCTGCTCTTCGGGCATGGCTGACGCTGGGTCAAGGACACGGATGATCTCGTTTTGCACTCTGAGTAAGCGAGGCTGAGAACGGAAATTGCGGTACATGTTGAGCGGTACCGCTGCGAAGTCAGCAGCGAAAGCTTCAAAAATGCCATCAAGGGCTCCGGCCCAGCCCATAATTTTTTGCTTGGTATCACCGACGGCTGTGAGACGTATGTTGGTGCCCTGAAAGGCTAGCTTTATAAGGTCGTACTGCAGATTGGTGCAGTCTTGGAACTCATCCAAAAAAACATCGCTATAGGTTTGGCGAATGGCGTTACGGGCTACTTTAGACGTCTGCAATATCTTAATAGCCAACGGCACCAGATCGCCGAACGCAATTTGTGTTCGGGAGAAACCCACCTTCCTATCGATGATTGTGTAACCCGCGTCCAGGGCATCATTTCCGGTCAAAACCGGCCGAAATCGATCGATGACGCGCTTGGCAAAAGCATGAAAAGTGAAGCTATCGAAACGTGAGGCCAGATCTGAGCCACAGCGACGCTGAACCCGTTCTTTCAGGTTCTTGCTGGCATCAACTTTGAACGAGATGGCGAGAATCCGCTTTGGATAACGACAAGTGGCAGTGCGCAAGAGAAAATCAGCTCGCTGTGCCAGCATCTCGGTCTTGCCGGCACCAGGCCCTGCAATCAGGGCAAGACAATGCTCCTGTTCCTTGGCTGCGAGTTTGGCATTTGGTTCCAGCGTCAGCCCGTCAGCAGGCTGCCAGGCGTCGACTGCAATCACTCCGGCAACTCCGCGAGCTTGGCGATGACGGCGTCTGCCAGTCTGCTCAGCGATGCAGGCATATTTTCAAGCAACTCTTGGTCGCTCAGTTGAGCAAGTGCACTGATATGTGCGGCGGGTTTGCTGCCAAGCTTGAAGCATTGGTGATAGGTGCCAAACAGCATGAGTTCCTTTTCGCTGTATTGGGATGAGTCGTGATGGCTTTTCCCGAGGACAGCTTTGATCACGCCAGCATCTGGTGCCTCTTCTTCAACACCATAAGCGTCTGGAAAGGAGAGGAGCATCGCGAAATCCAGATCCAGCGGGTCGGAGAAATAGATACCTCGCTCCTCAAAAGCAGCTAAGTAACCGGGATGTTCACGCACCTTATGCTCATCGGAGTTCCACTTTGGAATCCCGTGATCTTTCGGAAGGACCTTGTCCGCTCGAAACGCCCGCAACTGGTCGTTTACGTACTTGAACCGCCCCCACCCCGCTTGATGACGAGCCACATCAAAATCTAGCAGCGTTAGATATGGAATCTGCAGGGTCTCCAGCAGACGCCAGAAATGGTTGACGTGCCTGCCACCCAGCGGGGCAATCACGACAGCCGACTCATCAATCGGCGCGCCTTTCGCACGCAGGAGGCGAGGCAACACAATCTCTTCACTGTCCCCTTCACCAAGGACAACCAATCGAGAGAAATAAACTTCGGGAAATGCCTGCACTGCCTCACGTACGAACTTGTGTGCGTCGTCCGTTTTTTCAGGCAATTGAATGCAGGTTACGCGCGATTGTCTCGCCTCGGTCAGCCGCAAGTAGCGGATGTGTTCAGGCTCGACGCGCCGAAGCATGGAAGGTGCATGCGTAGCGATGAGGGCTTGAGCATCGCCTTGGCTTGTCATTGCATTCAAAGCACTGACAATCCGTCCCAAATAATGAGGGGAAAGACTGTTTTCGGGCTCTTCAACGGCAACCAGTGTAAAAACCGGGGGCCGCAGCTTGTCAGGATCGAAGGACTTGTCTTTCTCCGCTAGGACGGCGCGACCTATAGCCTGCGAGGACAGCACGAGGGACAGATACAGCATCGACTTCTGGCCATCGCTCAGTCGCGAGAAGTCCACCAAGTTTTCATCATGCCCTGGCGTGAACGAGACGGACATGTGTCGCAGCAACGCCTCGATCTCAGAGGCAACGAACGTAATCTTGGGATCGGCAAAGAAACTGCCTTTGTGCAGCGACGTCCATGCCTTTTGCAGATGCACGCTGAAAGCATTGACTGATGGGTTGGCTGCCAGGCTATCGCTTATGCCGTCTGTGAGTCCCCTAATGACGTCTCGCTCTTTGTCCCACTGCACAGCTCGGAGTATCCGCCCAAGCAAAGCGTTAGCCCCATAAGCAATGTGGTCGGCGGGATCACGCCGCGCAGGCAGGTAATGGACATGTATATGGTTGCGCTCGGCTCGCGGCACTTGCGCAGTGGTGAGCGGTGAACCATCTGGATTGACGTCCAGCACATATACAAAGGTTTCTTCGATGTCGCCATCAGGCCCCATGGCTGCGCTCAGACGGAAACGCACTCGTGGAACGCCGTCCGGCTCATCTAGGCGCATGTGTCCAAAATGTGGAGCAACGGTGCTGTTGTCTTCGTCCTCCGCCAGTTCAGGGAAAAGAAAATCTGCTTCTAACCAAAGCTGGCGCTCTTGAGGAATATCCTTTTCATCAAATGGGACATGGAAGTCAGACCGCTGGATACGACGCTGGGACGGGTCAAAAGCGAACATGCGGCACAGTGCTTGAAGCGCAGCTGTCTTGCCGGAACCATTAGGGCCGATCAAGTAGGTGATGGCTTCGAGACCAACTTCAGTAGGCCCCGGACCGTAAGATTGAAAATTCGACAGGCGAAGCGTCTGCAACTTCATACTGTTTAGCCTTCCTTGTTTTATTACTTACAGCACGCTGAGCCTAGTACGCGCTCGCTCGCCGGCCATGCCAATGGAAATCAGAAACTTGGCCGTGCTGTTGCAAATGCGTTTTTGTGATTTTCAGTCATGGCAGACTACCTTACGCCACCGTGACCTGGCCGTTCATCAGCATGGGCAGCAGCCAGTCGCGGAGTTGGGTGAGATGTTGGTTTTCCATGCTTCGCGTAAAAATCATCTGATTATATCTCGACACCACCTTGTCATATTCCGTGAGTAGTTCAGTCGGCGGATAGGCTAGTGGCAGTGAGTGCAGATCATCCTTGGTAATGGAGCCGAACGTGGTTCCCTCGCTGTTTCGCCTGTCGAAGACGGTCTTGAAATATTGCATGACATAAAACAGGAAGCCATCAAATCCATCCCTGCTATTCAGCGCAGCCAATCCACGCCCGATGCAACAATCAAGGTGTGCAACATTCAAGTCTCCGACCGGAGCCCGGACGCTGAGCAAGATGTCACCGCATTTCGCCATACGTGCAGGTTGGGTCGTGTACTGGCGCACAGTCGGGAACTGCCAGCCAAAATCGGTAGACCCTTGAAAAAACTCCACCCCGTCTCCGGAATCATTCAAGGACTCTCCAGCGGGAGACTGCCCCATGGTTATATTAGCAATCTGGCTTAACTGCTTATCCTCCCATCCAGCCGGGATTTTCCGTTTCAGCGTGGCGTTGTAGTCCATCTTGCCGCCAGAGGATTTGTAGGGTTTGCCGTTGGCATCAGGGAAGTCGAACTGTACGAACCAGTAGTCGTACAGCGTCTTGGCCATCGCCTCCAACTCGGCGTTGATGCGGTTGTTGCAGTCGACTTTGGCATCGAGAGCGGCGAGGGCGGCAGCAATTTTCTTCTGTTCCTCAACCTTGGGCAGTGCGGCATTAACGGAGTAGATTCTCTCAGGGGAGGTGTGCTTAACCTTCGATCCAGTTGAAGTCAGGCGGATTTGCTCACGCACTGATTTGGTCTGAAACAGGTAGTAAACAAAAGCTCTATCCAGCTGTTCGGGATCAGTCGTAATCAAACCCAAACGCTGATTGTGGAGGTATGTATCGTTATCAGGAACAAAAGCGCAGCTACCGAGTAAGCCTGCGGATTGCTCTGTCATTGCAACAACAAGGTCGCCTTTGTTGTGCAAGTAATCCTTCGGGACGTCGCCTAAGTAGAATTTCTCTTTGCCTGCCTGCCTCTTGAACCCACCCTTTTCATAAAAATTTCCCGGGGTCAGGACAATATGCTTTCCAGCGTCAGAAAAATGGTCGCTCTTGAAGGGATATCCATGCTTGACGTGAAGCTTTCCGTGAAGCGAGGTCACAGACCACTTACTCATATCGCAACCCCGCCAGTTGCTTCTTGATCTCCTGTTCCAGCCCCCCCGACTCCCCGAACAGCTTGTCCAGATTGTCAGTAAAGTCCTTCAGCTTGGCGGCGAACTGCGCCGAGGTCAGGTCGGAATACTCAATCTTTACATCGAAATACTGCCCAGCACTCAGGGAATAATTCTTGGCAGCAATCTCGCCGTAACTGACCACCACCGAGAAACCTTCTACCGCCTGCTTGGCATTGAACGTGGCAATGATGCGATCTTCCTCTGCCTCGGAAAGCAGGGTTTTCTGATTCTTGCCATCTTTGACCTTAGTGCCGAGGCTGGAGGCGTCAAGCAGCACCACGTCGTCCTGGTTGGTGGCATCGATAAACAGAATGGAGACGTTGGTGCCAGTGGTCGCAAAGATGTTGCTGGGCATGGAGACCACGCCTGCCAGCATTTTGTTGTCCACCAGATGCTGGCGAATGCCCTTGTCTATGCCACTTTGCGCGGTGATGAAGCCAGTGGGGACGACGACCGCCGCCTTGCCGCCGGGCTTGAGCGAATGAATGATGTGCTGCAGAAAGAGCAGATAGATGGCCATCTTCTCTTTTTCTTTTGCCGGGATTTTTGGCACCCCGGCGAAGAAGCGCTTCTGATGCTCCTTGCTGTCTAGCTCGTTACGGAAATCGCTGAAATCCATCTTGAACGGCGGATTGCTGACGATGTAATCGAATTTTTTAAGCGCCTTGCCCTCCCGGTGGTAGGGATGGAGCATGGTGTTGCCCTGGATGATGTTGGGGATGGAGTGCACAAGATTGTTGAGGATCAGGTTCAGGCGCAGCAGGCTGGATGACTTTTGCGAGATATCCTGCGAATAGATACTGCAACGCTGTTCGCCGATGGCGTGGGCGATGTTCATCAATAGGGTGCCGGACCCGGCGGAAGGGTCGTAGCAGCTCACGTTCCTGATTTTTCCGCGTACATTCTCCGGCACTAGGATCGCGGCCATGATCTTGGCCACGGCGTGCGGGGTGTAGTACTCGGCGTATTTGCCGCCGCTGTCCTTGTTGTAGTCCTTGATCAGGTATTCGAAGAGAGCTGCGTAGAAATCGTACTTCTGGGTGAAGATGCGCTCGAAGCTGAATTCCACCAGCTTGTTGATCAGGGCGCGGCAAAAATTGTCGCGCTTGGACGGGTCGGATATGTATTCGCTGACCCGATCAAACAGCGTGACCTTAGCTCCGCCATCGGTTTTCACCGCGAAGATGTCGTTGTTGGTAATGGCGATATCGCGCAGGGTGTCGTCAAACAATTTCGCGAATTCAGGCTCATTCTGCCGGCCGAACAGATGGGCGAGGAAGTGCTCAGGCTTCAGGCGTGGAGTGTCCGGCCCCAGCTGCAATTGCAGCATTTCCAGTTCATCCGCGCTAAGACTGGCCATGGCCTGCTCCCAAGTGAGGGCTTGGCTTAGCTCGGGACGGATCTTCTTAGCTTCGAAGGTGAATTTGTCGTTGAGAAACTTATAGAGAAAGACCTGGGTGATGATCTTGAATTCGTTGCCATCGTTGCCCAGGCCATAGGCAGCGCAGATGCCCTTTAGACTGTCGATCAGTTGGCGAGTGCGTTGCTCAAATTCTTGCGTTACCACGTACGTGTTCCTGTTCGAGTGCCTGAGGCAAATTCACTAATGTATTCAGCCACTACCAACTGGTTGATGGTGCGGGAAGCGTCTGGGGTGAGCTGGATTTTCTGGCGGTTTTGGAACTCGCCAATCACCAGCGGCATCATCATTCCTTCGAAATAGCTTTCGTTATTCACTAGCTGAGTGTTCTGCAGCACCTGCTCGTCGGCCGCCTGTTTGACGCCTGAGAGCGCCTCAAACAGGCGGCGTTCGGTTTGGGTGAGGCCACCACGCTCTTGCAGGCGCTTGTGGATGCGGGTGTATTTGGCATCGCCCTGGTATTTAGCACGCAGCTGGTTGTTCTGCCGATTGAGCTCTTTGACCTGTTCATGAATCGCGTTGAGCGCGCCTATGTTGGCGGTCATTTCGTCTTGGTTGACTTCGTTGAGTTTCTTCTTCTTGAAAAGTCGCTCCAGCTCCTCCCTCAGAGTGATGAACTTGGGATCTTGCTGGTCGAAATTGTCGGCTAGGGCCTCGCGGGTTTGGCGCAGAGTGTTCTTGAGCTTGTCAGCCAGTACCAGTTCTTCTTCACGGATCTTAGTGAACATGAACAGCACATCTTCCAGCGCCACGTTGAGCAGGTTGCTGGTGTCAGTGCTGGATTCGATGCTCTCTTTCAGGTTGAGCATATCGAGGTGGTTGCAGGTTTCGCGGTAGAGCTGGTTAAGCTTCTGAAAATCAAGCTCTTGCAAAAGCGGATAGTCACCCTGAAGGCGGATCAGGTTGTAGAGGCTGCGGGCGTCGGCCAATGCTTTCTTGAGCGCCAGGACCGTGGCGCGATCCTGAATTTGGGTGATCTGCCGCGAAAACTCTTCGGCGTTTTCGATGTTGAAGCTGAATAGGATGTCCTTGATCGCTTCGATTTCCTCGGCGATTTCATCAGCGGATTTGAACAGGTTGGAGTAGTGCTCAACCTCATCGCCTAGCTCGGCCTGCAGCTCATCGAAATAGGCCTTGTTGGTAGCGTCGAACTCCTTGCGGATGTCGGCGAAGTCGACCACATAGCCGTAGCGAAAATCCTTGTAGGTCCGATTGACGCGGGTGAGTGCCTGCAGAAGGTTGTGCGAACGGATTACACGGCCAAGGTAGAGCTTTTTCAGGCGCTTGGCATCGAAGCCGGTGAGCAGCATGTTGTAGACGAACAGCAGATCAATCTTGCCCGCTTTGAAGTCTTCCACCCATTGCTTGCGCTCTTCCTTGCTGCCGACGTCGTGCAGGATCAGTGCGGCGCTTTTGATGCGGTTCTCCAGCAGGCTGCGGGCGGCATAGCTGCCGGGCTGCGCGGCGGAGATCAAACCTTGCGAGGAGTCCTGCAGGTTGCGGCTGGGCTGACCCTGCTTGGCATGAACGGCGTTGAAGATCTCGAACATCTGCCGGGCCTGATCGGCGCTGTCGCAGATCACCATACCGCCGATGCTGGCATCAGCTAGTGCACCGCGGCTCTTTTCGAAATCCCGCACGATGTATTCGAGCATGGGCTCGACGAATTTTGGGTGGGCGTAGATGAGCTTACGATCGATGTCGCCCTGTTGCAGTTCTACGGCGGCCAGCGCTTCCTGGAGAACGAGTTTGTAGTTAGTGGCGATTTCTTCGCGCATCAGCCGCAAGGTGTAACCATCGGCGATGGATGCGTTGTAGTAGTACTTGTGGATGTAGTTACCGAACAAGGCGCGGGAATTGTAGTCGTCACCTAGTAGGGGGGTGCCGGTAAGGCCAATCTTGATGGCGCTACGGTCCGACTGGCTGAGATTGGCGAGAAAACTGCCCTGCGGGTTGTAGCTGCGGTGCACCTCATCAAGGAAGTAGACGCGCTGAATATTGACGTCGTAGTCATCGGTACGTACTACGTCCGGGTCATCCTGGAATTTCTGGATGTTGACCACGGTGATCTCGGGCCTGCCGCTGTGGTTGTGCAGCACCTGAGTGGCCTTGATGTCGCGAGCGAAGGCCTCACGGCTGTCGATACTGTGTACGATCAGCCCGCGCGCGGAAAATTCGCGCTGGGCTTGGGTGAGCAGATCGAGCCGGTCGACGATGAAATAGAACTTGGGGATTATGCCCTGGCGCTGGAAGTAGTCCGTCAGAAAGCGGACGTTGTAGTAAGCAAGCGCGGTTTTGCCGCTACCCTGGGTGTGCCAAATGATGCCCTTGTGCACGCCAGCATCGAGCTTCCTCTCAATCGCCTTAGTGGCGAAAAGCTGCGGGTAACGCATGACGTGCTTTTGTAGGCCGTCGGCCTCGTTGACATAGACGAGCGCAAAACGCAGCAGAAAAGCCAGACGTTGGCGGCCGAACAATGACGTGCAAATACGATTGGTCGGTGCGTCGGGATCCTTGTTACTGAGGAACTCCGGGCTGTGCTTGATGACGTTGAGGTTGTTGTCGCGCAGCACCGCGTTCTCGACGTCGTCATCTTCGGCAGCCAGCAGCTCGGCCAGATTCAACGTTTCCTCTTCACGGAAGTAATTGAAGATCGGCGTGTCATACGAAGGGCTGGCATAAAAAGCACCTTCGATGGGCTGCGGAGAACCGTCTTCGTACTCCATGTTGTTGGAAAAGACCATCAACTGGGTGATGTTAATGAAGCGACGGAAACGCGGATTGCGGCAGCGCGTAATGATGCGGTTTCGCTCAGCCAATACGCCTTCACGGTTGTGGGGCTTCTTGACCTCAATAAAGACCAGCGGCATGCCATTGATAAGCAGAGTGATGTCAGGCCGAAACTCGTCGTCGCCGTTTTTGCAGGGCAGCTCGGTCACAACGTGGAAGCTGTTGTTGTCGAAGTTCTCGAAGTCGATCAGACGGATGCCCGAACGCTCGGTTAGCTTGTCGTAGAAAGCCTGGCCGAGGTCTTCGTTGTCCAGCAAGAGCTTGACTTCCGCCAGCAGGCGGTCGATGTCATCGGCTTCCACACCAGGGTTAATTCTGGCCAGCGAAGAACAGAAAAGGGCCGAAAAGATATTGGTTTGCTCATCCCAGGAAGCACCCTTCAGGGAGAGGTAGCTATAGCCCAGGCGAACCAGGTGCAAGATGCAAGGGATCTTGACGCGCGAATCTTCACTGAAAACCATCAGGTCTGCTCTTCCTTATTGCATAGATCAGCTCGGGTAGGCGCGAGCTGATCCGCTCCTACCCCTTAATCGATGCTAATCCCCTATCGTTCTCAAGCCAATCTCAATTGGCAACGAATTGGCAACCAGGAGCCCTCTTTCCAAGGGCGAAACAAAAACCATCAGACATAAAAAAATCCAGTCACCGCTAAGTGACTGGATTTTATAGGGATTTATGGTCGGGACGGAGTGATTCGAACACTCGACCCCTTGCACCCCATGCAAGTGCGCTACCAGGCTGCGCTACGCCCCGACAATGCCTTCAGCTCTGCTGAAAGCGAATCGAACTATACACTAAGCGACTGAATATGTGAAAGTTTTTATGCCAGGCATTTAATTTTTAAGCACCTGAAGCACATCCTCAAGCTCGGTGATCATCTGCCGAATAAGCTGCTTATATTGGGTCGTATCCTCACGTGCCTCATCACCTGACATCCGCTGGCGAGCCCCACCAATCGTAAAGCCCTGCTCGTAAAGCAACGAGCGAATCTGCCGGATCATCAGCACGTCCTGGCGCTGATAATAGCGTCGATTACCACGACGCTTCACAGGGTTCAGCTGGGGAAACTCCTGCTCCCAATAGCGCAACACGTGCGGTTTTACAGCACACAGCTCGCTAACTTCACCGATGGTGAAATAGCGCTTGCCAGGTATCGTTGGCAGTTCGTCGTTATGACTTGGTTCCAGCATAGGCTTCGACTCTGGCTTTAAGTTTTTGCCCTGGCCGGAATGTCACGACACGACGCGCCGTGATCGGAATTTCCTCACCGGTTTTCGGGTTGCGCCCTGGGCGCTGTCGCTTGTCGCGCAGGTCAAAGTTGCCGAAACCGGACAACTTCACCTGCTCGTTATGCTCGAGCGCCTGTCGGATTTCCTCGAAAAACAGTTCGACCAGCTCCTTGGCCTCGCGCTTATTCAAGCCTAGCTCTTCATATAGACGTTCCGCCATTTCAGCTTTCGTCAGAGCCCCCATACGCTATTTCCTTAACGTGGCGTTGAACCTTTCTTCCAGGGAGGAGAGGATTTGCTGCATAGCACCACTCACCTCATCGTCGTTTAGAGTGCGCGAAGGGTGTTGCCAGGTCAAGCCGACTGCCACACTTTTGCTAAGAGGATCAATACCTTTACCTTGGTACACATCAAATAGCTTGAGGTCCGTCAGGTTCTCGCCTGCCGCGCCGCGAATGCATAGCAACACGTCGTCAGCCGGGATATCACGCGCCACCAAGATGGCCAGATCACGGCGCACCTCAGGGAAGCGAGACAGTTCACTGAAGCGCGGCAGTCGGCCTTCACTGATCTCAGATACGAGCAGCTCGAACAGATAGACCGGCTGATCGATTCCCAGCGTCGCAGCCAATTCCGGATGAAGACTCCCGATATAACCAACCAAGCGCCCATCCCGCTCGATTCGAGCCGTCTGACCGGGGTGCAGGGCTGGATGTTCAGCAGCGACAAACCCATACGAGACAGCATCGCCGGCAAAACCAAGCAAGGCCTCGACGTCGGCTTTCATGTCATAGAAGTCTGCGGCTGCTCGTTCATTGCTCCAGGCCTCTGGCAGGCGGCTCCCAGTAATGGCGCCCGCCAGCATCGACTCCTGCATCAACGCGCCCAGCTGGCCGACGAAACGCAGCCCGGTTTCGAACAGCCGTATGCGCGTTTGCTGACGATTGAGGTTGTACTGCAGCGCCTTGATCAACCCCGGCCAAAGCGTGGCACGCATCGCCGCCATGTCCGAGGAAATCGGGTTGGCCAGCTGCAGCGGCTCGACACCAGGGCTGAACAGCTCGAACATTTTCGGATCGATAAAGCTGTATGTGATTGCTTCCTGGTAGCCACGAGCGACTAGCAACCGGCGCAAGGCGGGCAGTCCAGCGAGCGATTCAGGGCTGGCCTCCGGCGCGAGACGTGCCTGGGGGTAGCGAACCGGCAAGCGATCGTAGCCATACAGGCGCCCCAACTCCTCGATCAGATCCACCTCGAGACTGATGTCGAATCGGTGACTGGGCACGCTGATTTCCCAAGAATCTGGACTCAGCTCAACTACCCCAAGACCCAGGGCCGACAACAGAGAGACGACCTGATCGGCCGCCATGCTCAACCCGAGCATCTGCTCGATTCGATCCTTGCGCAGCAGGATTGGGGGAACAGTCGGAAGATCGACTTCACTGGCAGCCTCGATGACAGGGCCTGCGCTGCCACCCACAACCTCCAACAATAGCGCAGTAGCCCGCTCCAGGGCTCGACGTGCCAACTGAGAATCAACCCCGCGCTCGTAACGATGCGACGCATCGGTGTGCAAGCCGTAGGAGCGAGCCCTGCCGGCGAGCGCAATTGTGTCGAAAAAGGCGCTCTCAAGGAACAGATCTTGAGTCGAGGCGCTGACACCGCTGTGCTCACCGCCCATGACACCCGCAATCGCCAGGGCGCGCTGATGGTCAGCGATGACCAGCGTATCGCTCCG
>Ga0114916_1000761_pt1 | contig 20131 bp, 18 predicted proteins | sample MalvirAntarct_66_FD_83501 | JGI IMG/M metagenome (GOLD analysis project Ga0114916, IMG submission 83501) | Marine viral communities from the Global Malaspina Expedition - Malaspina viral metaG Antarct_66 | ecosystem: Environmental > Aquatic > Marine > Oceanic | place: West Anvers Island... | reverse complement strand
GCATTACTGAAATAGGAGAGTACTCCAACCACGGCACCTGTTACGCTTCCGAACATGAGTCCAATGATAAGAATTGCCATAGTATCTTTGATTCGAAAACTAACGGCTAGTACCGCCAGTAATACAAGAAAACTACCGAAGGCAGAGGCGAGTATCATACTCCATTCGCTAAGCATGATAGTACCAAAAATACCGCCAAATGTGCCAGCGCCAAGCAGCAAAATAGCAACACCCAAGCTAGCACCACTACTAAGCCCTAAAACAAAGGGTCCTGCTAGCGGATTCCGAAATAAGGTTTGCATTAACAGACCAGAAACTGCCAAGCCACTTCCTGCTAATACAGCGGTTATGGCTTTTGGTACACGGTATTCAGTAATGATGAACTGTTGTGTTGCATTAGTAATGTCTTGTCCAATAACACTTAAAAGCACCTCTTTTAGTGGTATAAAAATTGATCCAAGACTGATGTTTATGAGAAATGTGAGAATAAAAATGATGCCTAAAACAGCAAAGAGTCCTTTATATGTTTGCGTTTTTTGCATCATTCTAAGGGACTGAAAAAGTATAATTCGTGTTCAGGAAGTACTTCAGGATGAAGTATCTTAATAATGTCTTTTAATACAATATCGGGTCTGTTGGGTGCCAATTCATAATACAAGACGCCGCCTGTGGCTCCCTTTTTTGTTGTAAAGCTATAGACTTTTTGGTTTTTGAAGGCGTCAAACCCAGCATACGCAGCATGCATTTCTTTCATTTGTTCCAAACTTGTGAATTGTCCGGGGCCTATCCAAACATCAGCGTTTTGTCCTTTTGTCAATACGGCCTCTATACTAAGTGATAGACTTCCGGTTCCTTCAGAATCTTCCCAAAGATATTCGGCATTGGCATCATCAATAAATTGTGCAGCCCAGCTATTTCCTTGTGGTAAATACCAAACATCGCGATACATGGCACCACTTAGAACGGTAGGTCTGGTTTTAGCTGAAGCTACTTTGTGTTTGACTTCATTATATGTTGTTTCTATGCTTTTAAAAATACTATCTGCCTCTTTTTCCTTCCCATAGAGCGCTCCGAAAAACTTAATCCATTCGGCTTTCCCTAAGGGGTGTGTTTCAGTCCAGTCACCATTGTACATGACTGGAATCCTCATTTGCCGGAGTGTATTGAAGGTAGTGTTGTTGCCGTCCACTGCAAAGCCAACAACCACGTCTGGCTCGAGTGTGAGCAAAACTTCGGTATTGAGGTCTTCATTTTTACCTAACTCTTTAATTTTTTCTTCTGATATAAGCGCTCTTGTTTTTTCTGAAGAAATATAGTCTAGGTTTGGAAACCCTACTAAGGTTGTTTCCATGCCTAGCATTTCTAATGAAGGAATATGTGTGGTGGAAGTGACCACCATGTTTTTTACGGGAACTTCAATAATCGCATCATACGAATATTGTGTCGCAAAATTCTTCTTGTTTTTAACCAACGCATATTTGAAGGTCTTTTCTGAGCCTGGCCACGGATTAGAAACATGGAGCACTTTATGGGTAGGAAATACTTCAATTGTAAAGCCTTCGGCATAAGCCAAGCCATTATTAGCTTTTTTGTTTGTTGCTATTTCTGGAGCTTCTACCTTTTCCTTACACGAAATTGTGAGACAGAGTAATGTTGCAAAAAATATTAAATAACGCATGTTCAAAAATAGTAATATTTGTTTGTAACCCATTAATAAAATAGTACTTTCACCATGAATTTTGGTGAGTGCATAACTCTTAAAAGGGAATTCGGTTAAATACCGAAGCTGTTCCCGCAACTGTAAGTCGTTCTGAGCGTATTCAGAATAGTGAAACTTCAAACCACTGTCCTTTATTGGATGGGAAGGCACACAAAGACGAGCCAGGAGACCTGCCTTGATTCAATAGTCTAACTTTCGGGATAAAAGTTTATGACGGTATGTTATTTGGAAATCAAGTAAGTCTTGAGCGCCATCTACTATTGTTGTCCTTTCCCGAGCAAATTTTATAAAATGAAAAACATTTTTTTATTGCTCGTTTGTTTATGCTTTATTGGTGCTGTACACGCACAACAAACCACAAAAATTTCAGAATTAGATTCGGTCGTAATTGATTCGAAAATGAAACGTTCTCGCAAAAACAGCGGAAAACTCATTACTACCATTACCAAAGAAATGCTTGCTGCGAATCCTGGACAAAGCGTGGCCGCTTTGATAAACCAAGTTTCTGGTATTGAAATTAACGGAAGTAGCAGTAATGCCGGTCAAAGTTTAAGCTATTTCGCACGCGGAGGAAACAGTCGACAGGTTGTTATTTTGGTTGATGGAGTGCCGCTAACAGATCCATCAGGTATTTCAAACGTATATGATTTGCGTTTGGTGGCTGCCAGTTCTGTTTCAAAAATTGAAATTATGAAGGGTGCTTCTAGTGTTTTATATGGTAGTGGTGCAGGAACTGCTGTTATTAGCATCTCTACGAAAGCTGCCTCAAAGGAGCCAATTGCTGCTACATTTACTACTTCATTAGGAAGTAATAGTGCTTCTGAAGTTGATAAGAAAAAATATAAGATTGCCGAGTTTTCAAATGCTGCCAGGATTCACGGAACATTGAATAAATTCTTTTATGGTGTAGATTTCAGTCATCGTTTTGCAGACGGTCTTTCAGCCATTGCGGCTCCTGAAAATGAAGAGGCCTTTGACTCTGATGATTTTGATACTTTTAATACACGCCTTAACCTTGGACTGAACCTGTCAGATAATGTAACTGTGAGTCGGTTTATAAGCCTTGATAAGTTTAAAGCAGGCTTCGATGATTTTGGCTTTTTGGATGCAGATAATCGTTCAATAAGCAAACAAGTAAGGACGGGTGGAAACTTTCAATGGAAGTATGCAAAAGGGATGTTGGTCATTAATGATAGTTATAGCGAGATTGAACGCGAGATAGTCTCATCATTCCCTACAAAATATGATGCAAAGAATTATACGATAGATGCCTATACCACCTACAAATTCACACCTTCATTTAGTGCATTAATTGGTCTGCAATATGTGGATTCGGAATTTAATTCATTCACAGTACCTTTCGGAGAAAGCAACTTTGAACGACAGATAGACGCTGACACTGCGAATCATCAGAGTATTGACCCTTATATTAATACAACCTATACGTCTAATTTTGGATTGGCTGTGGCCGCAGGAGCAAGATTGAATAATCATAGTGAATATGGTTCCCATGTGGTTTATAACGTGAACCCATCGTATCGTTTTGATTTTGAAACCAGTGCTTTAAAAGTATTAGGTTCTTTTAGCACGGCTTATATTACACCATCGTTATTTCAACTAAATGACCCTTTCTACGGGAATTTAGAATTGCAACCAGAAGAGAACACTACTATTGAAGGGGGTGCGGAGTATACTAATGACAGTGGTTTTAGAGCGAGTGTTGTTTATTTCAATAGAACTGAAAATAATTTTGTTGATTTCGTAATAGTTGATCCTGAACTTTTTATCTATCAGTACCAGAATGTGAATTCAGAATTTACGGCAAGTGGAGTAGAAGTGGAAGTTGCCAAAAGATTTGGTTCGAAGTTCCATGTTCTTGCGAATTATACCAATACAACACCAGATGCAAATTTTGCCCTTCGAATTCCAACACACAAGGCTAATTTGATATTGACGTATGTACTCGGAGAAGCTACTAATCTAGGATTGACATATCAGTATGTTGGTGAACGCGATGATAGTTTCTTTAATTCAGAAACTTTTGAAAGTGAGATTACTACATTAGAAAGTTACAACTTGTTAGGATTATCGATTTCGAATCAAGTGTCTAAAAATGTGAAGGTTTTTGGAAGTGTTTCCAACGCCCTGAATAGTGAATATGAAGAGCTGTATCGCTATCAAACATTGGGAAGAAATTTCCGACTCGGGTTACAGCTTACTTTTTAGAAAAGCTAGTTTCAGCAATCATTACCCCATCTAAAATAGAGTACATCTTGCTGTCGCCTATTTGTTCAGTAAAATTTGCTTGCGTAGCTGGTTGTGGTGCGGAAAATATAATGTTTAGCGCTGCCGCCAGCAATGGTTCATTAGCATCACCTAAAGTGCCAAGATTAGAAAAATCTTCGTTAAGCATAACATCTGGAGGTAAACCATCGTCAAAATCTGTCATGCCATTTTTGTTTGCGGTCTTAAAGACCAGCGGTAACATGGCATAGGTATGATTAATATTGGCGCCTTGACGTTGAAAATTATCAGAATCATAAAGTAAAAAAGAAGCTTGGTATTTCCCAGTGGTAAAATCACCTACTTGTACAACGTCTATATATGGACTTAAACTATTAATTATCAATTCACTTGCCGAGGCTGTTCTTGCGGTTGTAAGGACAAAAAGGCGATTCAATCCAAGACTATTTATAGCAGCTCCATTGCTAATGGTGTTGTCAAATAACCCATCACTTGCAAACTCACCTTGCAGGTCTGCATTCCATTGTTCGGTATAAAAAACTTGACCATTAAACTGTCCAGTAATCATTCCGGCCAAATCTACAGCAGTTGCCACAGAGCCACCGCCGTTATAACGCAAGTCTAGAATTAATTCGGTGATTCCGTCTGTCTGAAACTGACCGAATACATTATTTAATTGTGTGTCAAAATCACGAACAAATCCCGTATAGTGCATATATCCAATGGGCTGTCCTTCTACCATAAGCGTCTGAGCTAATTGCACTGGATTTTCGGTAATCTCTGTTTTAACGAGTGTGATTTCTTCAGTTGTTGGTGTGATATCGGTTCCGTCGAATGTCGCAAGTCCGATGGTGTATGTGTCAGGCGCAAGTAAGTCGCTAAAATTAGTTTCTGTAAGTTGCTGACCGTCAATTGTATTAAAAGCAATACCACGCTCTATACCTTGAATTGCTGCGGAAGAATTTTGTAATACATAGCGTACATACCCAAAAACATTTCCATTTTGCGAAGGATAGAGAACGAGTCCGAACTCCATTCCATTATTAAGGGTTGTACCGTTTAAGGCATTTTCAAGAGAAACATAGTCATCTGTCAAAAAGCTAAAACGATCAACAGGAGGTGTTAGGTAATCAAACAAATCTTCTGGAGTATCGTAATCATTGAGAAAGTCATTAAGTGCTGCTTGCGTTGCAAAGGCATCGTTTGCTAATTCTGGTGTTTCCGCCTTGTATAAATAGAAGAAATTGAGTCCGCGATAAATAAAATTTTGAATATCGAGGGCCGAGGCGGTGTTTTGATTATCGTCTAGATCTTCGAAGCATGAACTTAAAACGCTGGCAACAGCGATGCAGATAAGAAGTATTTTGTTTTTCAAAATTATTTGGTTTAATTATTAGCAGGATTATTCTTTATATGTCCTCTTACTTGTTTATCTAAAGGACTTATAAAGCGTATTCCCCTTAAAACTCCTAATTTAACTACATTATTGCGAAATTAAAATATTAATGTAACAAAAAATTAGATGGCTCGTCGTACTATTATAACGGCGAAATTTTATTATTTCACTAACCAAAAAATCTCGTTTCGGCGGGTTTATTATGAATCAAGAAGAATTTATAGCGACTATCATTCCTATTAAGGATAAGATTTACCGGCTGGCCAAGAGGATTCTTGTATCAAATGACGAAGCAGAAGATGCTGTACAGGAAGTTTTTTTGAAATTATGGAAGGGAAAACAACGGATTAAAGAGTATAAAAATCCGGAGGCTTTCGCGATGACAATGACAAAAAATTATTGTTTGGATCGTTTAAAATCGAAACAGGCATCAAATTTGAAGATTGTCCATAGTAATTATCAGAATTCCGATAATTTACAGAAACAAATTGAAGCAAATGACGGTGTTGCGTTGGTTTTTAAAATAATGGAAACCTTACCAGAACAACAACGTATAATTCTTCAACTACGAGATGTAGAGCAATTTGAGTTTAAGGAAATTGCTAAGATATTGGACAATAATGAAACGGCTATACGTGTGTCATTATCACGTGCTCGTAAAACAGTTAGAGAACAATTAATTAAACAATACAACTATGGAGTTAGCTAATATTGAACAGCTCTTGGAAGCTTATTTTGAAGGAAATACCACCTTGACGGAAGAAGCCAAATTAAGTACTTATTTCACAAGTGGTGATGTTGCTTCACACTTGCAAGCCTATCAAGCATTATTTACAGGTTTTGAAACTGCTAGGGATGAGGTTTCTAAGAAAGAGGTTTACTTGCCTTTCGAGAAGAAATCTAAGAACCGCTCGTGGTGGTATGGAATTGCCGCCTCTTTAGTAATTGCAATCGGTGTTGCTGGATATACGTTCTCGCAACCATCATTAAATTCAGAAGAGCAAGAAGCATTAGCAGCTTTCAATAAAAGTAAAGGCGCTATGATGTTACTCGCTCAAAATTTTAATAAAGGGGCGGAAGATCTGGCCCTCATCAATCAATTTACAGTATCTAAAAACAAAATTTTAAAATAATTCAAACACAATTCAAATGAAAAAAACAGCAATTTTAATCGCAATATTCTTAGCACCTATGCTGGCTTCGGCTCAAAACGCTTTTGATTCTTTCGAAAACGACAAAGACGTATCCTCTGTGGTGGTAACCAAGAATATGTTCAAACTATTAAGCAAAATAGACATGCAATCTGATGATCCTGAAGTTCAGGAGTATAAAGCCCTTGTAGAGAACTTAGATAATATTAAGGTTTATACTACTGAAAATCCAGCTGTGGCTAGTAAAATGAATGCTGCAGTAGCATCTTATGTGTCTAAATCAAAAGGACTAGACGAGTTAATGCGCGTGAATGATGATGGTAATAACATCAAATTTTACTCAAAAGAAGGGTCTAACGAGAACTTTGTAAGTGAGTTATTAATGCATTTACAAGGAGATGTTGAAGGAAAAAATATGACGGTAATTATGAGTATTACTGGGAATATTGATCTAAAGCAGATCTCTAAACTTACGAAAGACCTTAACGTTCCAGGAAGCGATGCGTTGAAAGAGGTAGGAAATAAAAAACAATAATGATGACTGCACTGACAAAATTAGTTACGGTAGCAGTTCTTATGGCGATGGCGCTAATGAGTTGCAGCAACGGGAAGTCGTTACAGAAGTACCTTGTTGAAAAGCAAGACGATGATAAATTTATGAAAATAGATTTAGCAACAAGTCTGCTAAAAGCTAAAGGAAACACGTTATCTGAGGACGAAATGAATATCCTCAAAACAGTGAAGAAGATCAACGTTGTTGCATATCCTATGGCAGATGGTAATATGGCAAATTATGAAGCTGAGAAACAAAATATTTCAGAATTGCTATCACAGGATAAGTACAAGACGCTCATGAAGATGGGATCAAACAACCAAGGCGCTACACTTAAGTATGTAGGTGAGGAAGACGCTATTGATGAATTAATTGTGCTTGCAAGTGATGATACCAAGGGGTTTGCAGTATTTAGACTCCTAGGTGATAATATGAACCCAGCGGACATGATTAAACTTATGACATCTATTGAAAAAGGTGATGTAGATATAAAGAGTCTGCAAAGTATCGGTGATTTATTCGATGTAAACCTGGATGAAGATACTATGTAAGATGAATGCATAGGTATTAAGGTGTTATTTATCAAAGTAAAAAGCTTCAACGCTACGGTTGAAGCTTTTTGTTTTATACCAAATCATCTTCTTTTTTGATGCTACATTAAAGGAACTCACCTTGCGTCAAGGTGAAATGAACAAAAGAAAAACACGCTAAGGCTCCACCTTCGCTCTTGGAGTTTTGGTGGACAAGTTGCTAGGTATGTTGTAGATAGCACGTACTCTGAAGTTCTAGGGAATCAGTAAACGTCTAATTAATTGCAAATAGAAGTTTTAATGCAGCTGTAAAAATTATATTTAAATTCCGGTATAGTTACTTGGCGTAATGACCCGAAGTTCCGCTTTAATTGCTTCTGAAACAGCTAGCGTTTCAATGAAGTCGGCGATGGACTTTTTACTTATCGCTTCGTTCGTTCTAGTGAGCCCTTTTAAGGCTTCGTATGGATTTGGATACGCTTCTCTTCGAAGTATTGTTTGAATAGCTTCAGCAACAACAGCCCAATTTTTCTCAAGATCTTCGGCAAATTTCGGTTCGTTTAAGAGTAATTTATTCAAGCCTTTAAGGGTGCTTGCAAACGCAATAAGGATATGTCCCATGGGAACGCCGATGTTTCTCAGCACCGTACTGTCTGTTAAATCACGCTGCAATCTGCTAATGGGCAGTTTGGACGAAAGATGTTCGAGTAAAGCATTCGCGATACCTAAGTTTCCTTCACTGTTTTCAAAATCTATTGGGTTTACTTTATGCGGCATGGCCGAGGAACCTATTTCACCAGCTTTGATTTTCTGTTTGAAATAGTCCATAGATACGTAGGTCCAAATGTCACGATCCAGGTCAATCAAAATGGTATTGATTCTTTTTAAACAGTCGAATAGAGCAGCCATATGATCATAATGCTCAATCTGTGTGGTTGGGAACGAATGATGTAAGCCCAATTTGTCTTGTACAAATTTTGAGGCAAATTCACGCCAATCAATTGAAGGATACGCAACTTTATGTGCGTTAAAATTTCCAGTAGCACCACCAAATTTTGCGGCACTTTTAATATCGTTTAATAGGTTAAACTGTTCTTCAATTCTAACAACAAATACCTCAATTTCTTTTCCTAAGCGGGTAGGAGAGGCTGGTTGTCCGTGTGTACGTGCTAGCATTGGTATGTCTGCCCAATCTGTTGCCATTGCTTTTAACTTGTCTTTTAATTCAAAAAGTTGTGGCACGTATACATCGTTCATCGCATCTTTAAGTGATAACGGAATGGCAGTATTGTTGATATCTTGGGATGTGAGTCCAAAGTGAATAAACTCCTTGTATTTCTGCAGACCAAGCCCATCAAACTTTTCTTTGATAAAGTACTCAACGGCTTTCACATCGTGATTGGTTACTTTTTCGGTATCTTTTATTTGCTGTGCATCTGCCGTAGTAAACGAGGTGTAAAGCTTACGTAATTCTAAAAAAACCTTCGTGTCAAAGTCTACCAACTGGGGCAACGGCAATTCTACCAGAGCGATGAAGTATTCAACTTCAACCTGTACGCGATATCGAATAAGGGCTTCTTCAGAAAAGAAAGGAACTAAAGAGGCTGTTTTAGAAGCGTATCTGCCATCGATGGGAGAAATTGCTTGTAAGGCTTGCGTTGACATAAGATACAGTTTAATAGGTTTTACTTCGCGAAAAGCTTCGAGTAATGAAGGCCCAAAGATACTATTTTATAGAGGAAGATTGTGCTTGGAATTGCTAAGATTTCCTCGGCACAATCGCCTTAATTTTTTGGATTTTCCGCAAGGAATAATTGCCTCGTGCTTTCTGCGCTGGCAGAGCCTCAGCGATATTGCTCTCAATGGTATTCTTCAATTGTGAATGAATTCACTTTTGGGTTTTTAGCTAATCAGCGTTGAATTGCATTAATCGCTTTTAGCACACCTGAGGTAGCTTTTTCAGCAAAAACAGTTATTCTGGAAGTGGATGAAAGTGACGGGTTTGGGTCTACGAAGTAAATAGGCACTTCGTTTGGTGCGTATTGCATAAGGCCAGCAGCTGGGTACACCTGCATCGATGTCCCTACTATAACCAATGCCTCAGCATTTTCAACTTCAGTAATTGCAGTCTCCATAGTAGGTACCGCTTCACCGAACCAAACAATAGCCGGTCTTAATTGATGTCCGTTTTCGCACAAGTCTCCAATAAGCAAATCCTCTTTCCAAGATTGTACCGCAAAAGGAGGTTTGGTACTGCGCACTTTTAATAGTTCACCGTGTAAATGTAAAACGGAAGCACTTCCTGCACGTTCGTGTAAATCGTCTACGTTTTGAGTAATAACAACTACTTCATGAGTAGCCTCTAGATTTGCCAATGTCTTATGAGCAAGGTTAGGTTGAACTGTTAGTAGTTGTCGCCTTCTTTGGTTGTAGAAATCTAAAACCAACGTGGGGTTTGCAATGAATCCTTCAGGCGATGCAACCTCCATTACATCATGGCCTTCCCAAAGACCATTGCTGTCTCTAAAGGTTTTTAGGCCACTTTCGGCGCTTATTCCCGCTCCTGTGAGTACAACAATTTTCATGATTTTAGTTTGTGTATGCAAGGTAGTAATACGTATTGTCTCTAAAAAATGATAGACTAGACAATAGTTGGGTGTTAGGTTTTAGAAGTGCTACGCATGCAAGAATAAAAAACGGATACCTTGCTTTAACGTTGTAGTTTTTAAATTAATAATTAACTTGCTATTTCAAATAGCTTCATGGATTTAAACCTTCTTTCTTATCTTAAAACGTATCTAACAGAGCGCAGGCGCGACTTGTTTACTAAGGTGCTATCAAAACGTACACGCCATTTTACCGTTGTTACTGAAGATGTCTATCAATTGCATAATACCAGTGCTGTGATGCGGAGTTGTGAAATTTTTGGCATACAGGATTTGAATGTGGTTGAAGAGCGCTTAGGTAAAAAACTGGATCGCGAAATCGCTATGGGTGCTCAGAAATGGGTTGATATTCACAGACATAAAGATGTAGGTGATTGTATAGATTCTTTAAGAGAATCTGGTTATCAGATTATCGCCACCACACCACATGAAAACTCACAAATGTTGGCCGATTTTGATGTTACAAAAAAAGCTGCATTTTTCTTCGGAACTGAAAGAGATGGAATTAGTGATACCGTAATGAATGCCGCGGATGGTTTTTTGAAAATTCCTATGTATGGTTTTACGGAAAGTCTTAATATTTCAGTTTCTGCTGCATTAATTCTTCAAGACGTGGTAACGAAGCTGAAGGCCAGCGAGGTGCATTGGCAGCTTTCCGAAGAGGAAAAACAAGAAATTGAAATGAGATGGACTACAAATACAATAAAAAGCGCACCAGAGATTATTGCGCGCTATTACGCAGATAAAAATGACTAAATTTAGATGCGTCTAGCCCAATTGGTGGCTTAATGAAGTATCAAATCTCGCCATAGTATGGATTTATGGCAGTAATTGTTGATCCCGAAGGCAATTGAATACCCTTGCATTCAAACTTATTAGTTAGTATCGTTTTAAAAATCACTACATGAAGCTAGTTTTCGCCACACATAATCAAAATAAATTCAAGGAAGTTGCATCCATGATTCCTAAGCACATTGAATTGTTAAGCTTGAAAGATATAGGATGCACAGAAGACATTGAGGAAACATCAGACACCATAGAAGGGAATGCTTTATTAAAAGCGAAATACGTCAAAGAAAATTACCAGATAGATTGTTTTGCTGATGACACCGGTCTAGAAGTAACATCGCTTAATGGTGAGCCTGGTGTCTATAGTGCGCGCTACGCTGGCCCGGACAATGAAGCGGATGCTAATATGTCAAAGTTACTTTCAAATTTAAAAGCCATTAGCAATAGAGAAGCTCAATTTAAGACAGCTATTGCATTAACAATGCATAATTCAGAAACATTGTTTTTTGGTATATGTGAAGGTGAAATAACTCAATCGCAGCAGGGAGATAGTGGTTTTGGCTATGATCCTATCTTTAAGCCAAATGGTTTTGATAAAACTTTCGCGGAGATGACCTTAGCCGAAAAAGCTGAAATTGGTCATCGCGGTAAGGCAATGCGGAAGCTAATTAATTACCTTTCTGAATAGGATTGATTCCAAAGTAAGTTCGGAATGAGATGTTGTTACGACCTAATGCTTCCTGCCTCGTTCGCGACAATAAGTCTTTCTACTAGCCATGAAAGCGACATTCAGGGAAAATATTTTTTTCTTTTGCGAAGGCTCAAGGAGACATTGATTAATTTTGTGCTTCGATCTTCCCGCCTAGGCTCAAGCGTTGGGCAGTCTAGACGTGCTTCAAGCCCATCGATTAAAAATTTACCAATCCATAGTTCATAAACCAATAAGTAGCAGTACTTTTGCGCCTTCGTAACCAAAAAAAATATGGAAGCGAAAATTCCTCAGGGTGAGGAGGTGTTGTAGAAGCTGTAGTTTATTTGTCGGATGCTTCTTAATGACACAAATAAACATTTTAATACAGATTTATGTCTACATTTCAATCGTTAGGTCTTAACGAGAATTTACTACAGGCCATTACGGATATGGGGTTTGAAACTCCTTCCGAAGTACAAGAAAAAGCAATTCCAATTTTATTAGAGCAGGATACGGATTTAGTATCGTTAGCTCAAACAGGAACGGGTAAAACAGCCGCTTTTGGCTTCCCGATGCTTCAAAAAATTGATGCAGAGAGCAGAACAACGCAGGGACTTATATTGTCTCCAACGCGTGAGCTGTGTATGCAAATTACGAATGAACTTATAAGCTACGGAAAGTACGTAAAAGGACTTAATGTTGTTTCTATATACGGTGGTGCAAGTATTTCAGATCAAGCACGCCAAGTTAAAAAAGGTGCACAGATCATTGTTGCTACGCCAGGGCGTATGAAGGACATGATTGGTCGTCGTATGATTGACATCTCAAAAATTCAATATTGTGTATTGGATGAAGCAGATGAGATGCTAAATATGGGCTTCTATGAGGACATCACTGAAATCCTTTCACATTCACCAGAAGACAAGAGTACTTGGTTGTTTAGTGCAACTATGCCAAGAGAAGTGGCTACCATTGCGAAGAAATTCATGCATAACCCAATTGAGGTTACTGTGGGTTCAAAGAACGTAAGTACGGCTAATGTTTCGCATGAGTATTACTTAGTGAATACGAGAGATCGTTATTCGGCTTTGAAACGTTTAGCGGATGCCAATCCAGATATTTTTTCCGTTGTGTTTTGTAGAACGAAACGTGACACTCAAAAAGTGGCAGAGCAACTTATTGCAGATGGTTATAACGCAGGTGCTATCCACGGAGATTTGAGTCAAAACCAGCGGGACATTGTAATGAAACAATTCCGTAGTCGTCAAATTCAAATGATGGTTGCTACCGATGTGGCAGCAAGAGGTATTGATGTAGATGATATTACACACGTAATTAATTACCAATTGCCAGACGAAATTGAAACCTATACGCACCGAAGTGGTAGAACAGGTCGTGCTGGGAAGAATGGTATCTCTATGGTAATAGTATCGAAGAGTGAAGTTCGGAAGATTAAAAGTATTGAGGGTAAGATTCAGAAGAAATTTGAAAGAAAAGAGATTCCGTCTGGAATGGAGATTTGTGAGAAGCAATTAATTCACCTTGCAAATAAAATCAAAGACACTGAAATCAATCACGAAATTGATGAGTACTTACCAAATATCAATGAAGTGCTGGAGTCTTTCAGTAAAGAAGAACTAATTAAGAAGGTGTTTTCAGTTGAGTTTACTCGTTTTTATAATTACTATAAAAAAGCCAAGGATCTAAACGCCGGTGCTGGTGATCCAAGCGGTCGCGAAGCAAACGAAGACAGTGTTCGTTACTTCTTGAATATTGGAGGAAAAGACGATTTCGATTGGATGAGCTTAAAAGATTTCTTGAAAGATGTCTTGAGCCTAGGTAAAGATGATGTGTATAAAGTTGATGTAAAAGAATCATTTTCATTTTTCAACACAGATACAAAACATCAAGAAATGGTGCTTTCTGTTTTTTCTGACTTCGAACTAGAAGGAAGAAGAATTAGTGTTGAGGTGTCTACAGATCGCGGTGGCGGTGGCGGCAGAGGTCGTGGTGGCCGAGGTCGTGATGGCGGAGGACGTGGTCGTGATGGCGGTGGTCGTGGTCGTGATGGCGGAGGACGTGGTCGTGGTGGAAGCGGCGGCGGAAGTGGCGGCGGAAGCAGAAGCGGCGGTTTCAAAAAACGCGAAGGTTATGGCGGTAGCGATGATAACAAGTCGAAATTTAGCGGTAAGCGTCGTGGAAAAGGTAAACCAGAATCTGGTGGAACTGGCGGAAGAAGACGTAATGGATAATTAAATCATTGATTTAATTAGTTGATGACTTATTGAAAACTCATTACTCAATGCTCACAACTGTATTTGTTAAATAAATCTCAAACTTTAGGGTCTGATGGCAACTTTGGCGTAAAATAATCGTCTATTGTGTATCTTTACATCCTAGGCTATGAACAAACTATTTACACTTATTTTCACCCTCGGCTTGACTCTGAGTTTAGTCGCACAAGAGTCGTTAGTACAACCTCCGGTTATTGAAGGCGCTGTGCTTAATGATGCTAATAATAAAGCGTTAGAAAACGTAAATATTGTCAATTTAAATAGCGTAGTTGGCGCAACTACAGATAAGGACGGTGCTTTTCAAATTAGAGCAACCGTAAATGATACCTTGTATTTTAGTTATCTAGGGTTTAAATCTATACGCGTTCGTGTTACGAATGACTGGATGAAATTTGGCGACATTAAAATTAAAATGACAGAGCTAGGGATTGCTTTGGAAGAGATAGTTTTAAGGCCTGTACAGCTTACAGGTTATGTTGAGGTGGATGCTAAGATAATTCCTATTTATGATAATTACCGCTATCGAATTTCGGGATTAAGCACTGGTTATGAAGGTGGTAATACACAGCCAGGAGCTGTTACTAAAGTGCTTAGTGCAATTTTCAATCCAGCAGATTTCCTCTATAATGTCTTTGGAAATAGGCCCAAACAGATGCGGAAGCTTCGGAAGATGAAAGAAGATGATGCTATTAGGAATTTACTTCAGTCCAAATATGACAGGGAAACACTTATGGCGGTGTTGCAGTTAGAGCGTGTGGATATAGACGAAGTACTCAATAAGTGTAGCTATTCCAAAGACTTCATTCAAACAGCGAATGATCTACAGATACTCGATGCGATAAGCGAATGCTACGAAGAATATCGTATCCTGAATAGAAAGTAATTTTTCTTCAATTACGTTCAAATTTAATATCTTCGAAGAAATAGGGAATCCCAGCATGCAAGATATCGTAGCCAATCAACGAACGTTTTTTAACACCCATTCTAGCAAGGACTTATCCTTTCGAATTACCCAATTAAAGAAATTAGAGAAGCTGCTAAAATCGTATCAAAGCGAACTGGATGGGGCTATTTACGCCGATTTCAAAAAATCTCCATTCGAAAATTTTGCTACAGAGATAGGGATGCTCCTCATGGATATCACGGAAGCTAAAAGACATCTGCACCGTTGGGCTAAGCAAAAAAAAGTAAAAACTAATTTAGCAAACTTTCCAGCTTTAAGTTATATTATACCAGAGCCTTTAGGCGTATGCCTAGTCATTGGGGCATGGAACTATCCTTATTTGATTACCCTTTCTCCCGTTATTGCGGCTATTGCTGCCGGGAATACTGTGGTTATTAAACCAAGCGAGATTTCTTCGGAATCGTCAAAAGTTATTGCTAAGCTCATTAATTCTAATTTTGACCCTGCTTATTTGAAAGTTGTTGAAGGGGGAATACCAGAAACCACTGCTTTGTTGGTGGAGAAATTTGATAAAATATTTTTCACAGGAAGTTCCACTGTCGGTAAGATTATCTATCAGGCCGCCGCTGAACATTTAACTCCTGTGACCCTGGAACTAGGAGGGAAGAGCCCGGCTATAATAGCTTCCGATGCTAACTTAAAAATGACTGTAAAACGACTCATTTGGGCCAAGTTTCTAAATGCTGGTCAGACGTGTATTGCTCCAGATTATGTACTGGTGGATGAAAAGGTAAAGGATAAATTTCTTGCATTGGCAGTTGAGGCCATTGCAAAGGCGAAGTATGACGTAGACAATGATAATTACACGCAAATAATTAACGATAGGAATTTGAATCGTCTTTCGGCGTTGATACCAAAGGATAAGGTATATTATGGTGGTGAAATAGATACGGCGGCTAGAACAATTGCCCCAACTATTTTAACGGAAATTGATTTTACTTCTGAAATAATGCAGGAGGAGATCTTTGGGCCAATCCTACCCGTGATTGGGTATACAAATGTTGATAATGCGATTGCCGAAGTGCAACGACTCCCAAAGCCATTGTCTTGTTATACCTTCACTTCAAGTAAGAAATTTAAAAAGAAAGTTTTGAATGAACTGTCTTTTGGAGGTGGTACAATCAACGACGCTGTTATGCATATAAGTAACCCGAATTTACCATTCGGAGGTGTTGGTGCGAGTGGTATGGGCTCCTATCATGGTGAGGATGGATTCAAAACTTTTAGCCATTATAAAAGTATTTTAGACAAACCTACTTGGTTTGAACTACCATTAAAATATGCGCCCTATTCTAAGATGAAGTTGGCTTGGCTTCGACGCGTTATTGGACTGTAACTATGTGGCAAACCATTTTACATTACGGCCTGCATCTGTTATTCCCACTAGCGATCGCCATCGTTTTCTTCCGAAGCAACTGGAAGATTGCTTATGTTATCATGTTAGCAACTATGCTTGTGGATTTGGATCATCTATTGGCTTCACCTGTATTTGACGCAGGGCGTTGCAGTATTAATTTTCATCCGCTACATACATATTGGGCTATTGGTGTGTATGTGCTATTATTGTTTATGAAGAAAACACGCATCATCGCAGTTGGATTACTGATGCATATGGTAACAGATTTTATTGACTGTCTTGAAATGTGTTGATTATTATCTAAACATTTTATTCATTTTGTGCGTTTAGTAAAATAGATTTTGTGGCACAGAGATTAGTCATTACTTATGATGATAGGGCTCATTCCTAAGAATTGTAAACCCTCTGTATAATTGCTCCACCACAAATAAACGCACCATTTGATGGGAAAACGTCATTGCCGATAGCGCTACTTTTCCGTTTGCACGTGCATAGATGGCCTCGCTAAAACCAAACGGTCCGCCAATTACGAAGACTAGGTTTTTGAGTCCGCTATTCATTTTTTTTTGAAGGAAGTCACTAAACCCAACAGATGTGAATGTCTTTCCATTTTCATCGAGTAAGATGAGATTATCAGTAGTCGCAATTCGTTTCGTTATTTCTTCTCCTTCTGCTTGTTTTTGAAGGGCTTCTGAAAGGTTTTTGGCGTTTTTGATATCTGGAATTACCTCTAAAGAAAAAGACACGTAATGTCCGAGTCGTTTGACGTATTCTTCGATCAGAATTTGCAAGTTTTTATTGTCGGTTTTACCAATAGCTAATAAGGTGATTTTCATTAATTTGATTTCAGGAGGTGAAAATACAAAGATAAAAAGGCTTAGTTCAGTGTTCCGACTTCGGTCTTCAAACTTTTTAGGTTATTTTTACTAAAAATTGAGTTGTCATGATTTCAACAAAGAAATTCAACAAAGAAATAAACATGATAATCGCTAATGCGATTCGTGAAGATATTGGAGGTGGTGATCACAGCTCGCTGGCTTGTATTCCGTATGATGCGGTTGGAAGAGCCAAGCTTCTTGTGAAAGATGAGGGGATTATAGCTGGAATAGAATTTGCCAAACAGGTGTTCGATTATGTTGATCCGGGTTTGAAAGTTGATGTGCTAATTAAGGATGGTGAAGCCATCAATCGTGGAGATATCTGTTTTTATGTAGAAGGAAATTCTCAGTCCATACTTAAAAGTGAAAGACTTGTACTTAATGCCATGCAACGTATGAGTGCGATAGCCACTAAAACAAATAGCTTTGTAAAATTGCTTGAGGGGACTGGCACTAAGATTCTAGATACCAGAAAGACAACCCCTGGAATCCGAGCTCTAGAAAAATGGGCGGTTAAAGTTGGCGGGGGAGAGAATCACCGTTTTGCTTTGTATGATATGATTATGTTGAAAGACAATCATATTGATTTTTGCGGTGGTATAACGAAGGCTATTCAGCAAACTAAAGAGTATCTTGAAGAAAACAATTTCGATCTAAAAATTATAGTTGAAGCTAGAAATCTAAAGGAGATTGAGGAGATCTTGAAGTCGGATGGCGTTTATAGAATCCTCATAGATAATTTTAACTATGATGACACTCGCGAGGCTGTTGCGATGATAGGAGATACTTGCCTTACGGAATCCAGCGGTGGGATCACCTTAGACACTGCACGGAAGTATGCCGAATGTGGTGTTAACTATATAAGCAGTGGTGCACTTACGCATTCTGTTTATAATATGGACCTAAGTCTAAAAGCGGTTTAGATGAGTGGTGAAATAGAGCAAAAACTTTTAAAAATTCCTGTGGTTGGCATATTGGTTAAACTGCTGAAGAAGGTAATTCTTCCGGGCTTTAAGGGCTTATCTCTCTATGACTTATTAGAAATCTATATTTCTGGTATTATTAAAGGAACTTTTTCATCTAGAGCCAGTTCTGTGGCCTACAGTTTTTTTGTTGCACTGTTCCCTTTTCTTCTGTTCATTCTAAATTTGATTCCGTATGTTCCGATTGAAGGTTTTAAGACCCGCTTCTTAATTTTTATTGAAGATTTATTGCCTGCTCAGACTTCAGATTTATTTTATCCTGTTATTGTAGATATCGCTGAAAACCCTAGAGGTGGGCTACTGTTTTTTGTAATTATGTTGGCTATATTTTTAGCAGCGAATGGGGTGAATTCAATTTTCAGTGCATTTGAGTATTCAATACATGTAACAATCAATAGAAACTTCTTTAAACAGTATTTTGTAGCATTAGCAATGTCTCTCTTTTTAGCGTTCTTGTTGTTATTAACAGTGGGAGTTATACTTTATGGTGAATACATCATTAGTTCAATGAAGGATAATCACTTTATAAGTGACGATCTTTTTTGGGTTCATATCCTTCAAATAACGGTCTTCGTTAGCATGATTTACATAGCGATAGCCTCGCTCTATTACTATGGGACTAAAGAGGGGAGAATGTCAAGGTTCTTTTCAATAGGAGCAATGGTCACCACTTTTCTTTTTCTGTTAACAACCTATTTTTTTGGGGTGTATATTGACAATTTCTCCACGTATAATGAGTTATACGGTTCCTTAGGGGCTCTTTTAATTATGATGTTATATATTTGGATAAACTCAAATTTACTTTTGCTAGGATTCGAATTGAACGTTTCATTGCGGAGATTGAAAGATAAAATTAAACATTGAAAACTAATTTATTAAACAAAAAACATGAAGAAAGTATTATTGATTTTCGTTGCCATATTAAGTGTGAACCTTGCTATGGCGCAAACTCAGGTTGGAGCAGTAACACTGCCTAATACAGTGAACTTTGGGGAAGCGCTTGCATTAAATGGAGCAGGTATTAGAAAGAAGGCGATGGTTTTGAAATTGTATTCTGGTGGATTGTACTTGCCAAGCAAGTCTAAGGATGCAAAAGAGATTATCAATAGTGATGGAAACATGGCGATTAAATTGCACATTACTTCTGGGTTTGTATCTAGTGAGGCAATGAGTGATGCGGTTAGCGATGGCTTCGATGCTTCAATGAGAGGAGATACGTCTTCATTAGCTTCAGAAATCCAAACCTTTATCAGTTTCTTCAGTCAAGAAATTGTAGAAGACAATATTTTTGATATTACCCACCAGGCAGGAAAAGGTGTGGTTGTATACAAAAACGGAACTGAGCTTGGAACCATAACCGGTTTAGGTTTTAAAAAGGCGCTATTCGGAATATGGTTAGGTTCAGACCCAGCAGATAGCAAATTAAAAAATGCCATGTTAGGTAAATAGGGTTCTAATAAATGAACAAACTCACAGTTGTTTGTAGTCTTTTTTGTTTTGTTTGCTTCTGGAGTGTGTCCGCTCAGGATGTCTTCGGATCCTGGAAAACCGTTGATTAGGTTTCTGGAGAAGTAAAGTCAATCGTAGAAGTCTATGAAGAAAATGGCAAGCTTTATAAGTGTTATATTACGTTATAGGATCCGGATAAACTAAAGGTGCGATGCTATATTGGTTTTTCACTATTAGGTCGCAAACAATATTGGTCTCGAGTTGATTGAGGTATTGTTCATAAAATAAAGCAAAGGCTATTCATTAATTGGACAGCCTTTTTTAGTTTTACGCTTGGAGCATAAAAAAGAGAAGAGGCAAATGATTCTTTACATAGAAATGTAAAACGCAACGTGTAAAATTTAAAAGTTTAAACCAAATTTGCAACATACCAATAATCTAACATACTAGAAATCTAAAATACCAG
>Ga0114916_1000760_pt1 | contig 20165 bp, 17 predicted proteins | sample MalvirAntarct_66_FD_83501 | JGI IMG/M metagenome (GOLD analysis project Ga0114916, IMG submission 83501) | Marine viral communities from the Global Malaspina Expedition - Malaspina viral metaG Antarct_66 | ecosystem: Environmental > Aquatic > Marine > Oceanic | place: West Anvers Island... | reverse complement strand
GCGCTCGGTGTTGCGGAGGGAGGCTGCTGGGCCGCAGACGAAGAGTTCGTAGCAGAAAATAAGCGGCAGAAAGCAAAAAGGCCCACCGCATGGGTGAGCCTTTTTGTTCGGATTAGTGGTGCCAGGGACGGAATCGAACCAAGCGCTACAGCCTTCGTCCTTTATGGCTTCGTTTGGTTTGTTGCTTCGGGGGTTCCCCCAAAAATGCCCCCAAATAGAAAAGTGCCTCCTTTACTTGCGAAATCGTTGCCGACAATTCAATCGTGTTATCGGCCTCGCGCGCGCAGGCATATGGCTCCCCAAAAATATAAATTTTAGTGATTTGATAGGCTCCCTATAGAACAGAAGCCGCGATCGTCCTGCGTTCTGGTCAAGTAATCGGCAGAAGTTGAGGTGCTGGTATCATCGGGAATACGCTTCTGATAGCGCCCCGACCTGGCGAACATGTTCGTCGCGCACGGCGTTCTCCGCTAAGGGATCGCTACTGTGAAACCAGTTCGCCTTTAATGAACCCGCCGCAGCGAACAAGATGGACGACCGCCTTCACTCTTGGGAAATACTGCTCGATCAAGCCGGTCAACCCATCCACAGCACCACCCGATCCATCTCCCAGAAACAACCCGCTGCGGGTCTGCTTGTGCTTGCCGGCGTATCGACGTATCCGAAGGCTATCTGGTTCGCCCTTACTCTGGCTTGGCATATCGCGCACAATAGCCGCCATCTAAGCAGGACAAAATACCTGTGCTAGTCATCAACTTGAGCCAGCCCTAACCGACTATGAGCCTTCTGTCCCTCTGCAAACCTCGCCAAACTGTATTCGCTGCGGATCGCCGTGCCACAGTTCTCAACCTCGACACCTTCCTCAAAGGGCATGTCAATGGAACGGAGTTCTTCGAGGAGAACTACTTCACCAACGGTATGCTTACTCTGGTGGATAGGGCATTTCGGCATCTAGGGGGTGCTGGAGCAGGTTCTTCCGTTTTCCTGCTGTCCCAGGCGATGGGCGGCGGCAAGACGCATAGCATGATCGCTCTGGGACTGTTAGCGCGTGATCCCGGGCTGCGGATAAAGGTTCTTGGTAACGATCATAACCCTGCGCCTAATCTTGGCCGGTGCCGCGTCGCAGGCTTTAATGGTCGGAGCACTGACGCAGCAGGTGGCATTTGGGGTTCAATCGCAGATCAACTAGGTAAGGCAGAGCAGTTCGCCCGCTACGTCTCACCCTTGCTCAGTGCTCCTGGTCCTGAGGCTTGGAAGCAGTTGCTCGGTGGGGATCCACTGGTGCTCTTTCTTGACGAGCTACCTCCCTATCTGGAGTACGCCGTTGCGGTACCGGTTGGTAATGCTGATCTTGGTGTAGTGACCACGGCAGCATTGGCCAATCTGTTCGTAGCTGTTGCAGACATGGATAACGTGTGCCTGGTGTTGTCTGATCTTGCTGGATCGAACTTCGGCGGTGGACAAGCGGCACTTGAGGCCGCCTTCAATCGTGCTGTTCAGGGGCTGACAGGCGAGGCCCGACGTATCGCTGTGCCGATCACCCCGGTTAATCCCAACGGTGACGAGCTGTATCACATTCTGCGCAAACGCCTTTTTGAACAGGTTGCGCCCGAACCGGACATCCAGCAGGTTGCGGGTGCTTACCGTGAAGCCCTGCGTGAAGCGGTGCAGATGAACCTGACTACGAGTTCGCCGGAAACTCTCTTTGCTCGCGTCAATGACTCCTATCCGTTCCATCCGGATCTAGGCGAGTTGATGGCGAAGTTCAAGGAGAACGAGGGTTTTCAGCAAACGCGGGGCGTCATTCGCCTCATGCAGATGGTCGTGTCCCACCTTTGGAACTCTAAACGTGCAGCAAGCATCGACCTTATTCACCCCTACGATCTCGACCTGAATCAGGATGAGTTAGCGTCGGAGGTTCGCACTATTAATGCGTCGCTGAGTTCAGCCATTGCTCATGACATCGCTCACGGCGGTGATGCCGAAGTCGAGCAGATCGACCTCGTTAACGGCAACACCGATGCCTCGGATGCAGCCCGCCTAATTCTTATTGCATCCCTATCCACTACGCCTGGCGCTATTCACGGCTTGCGAGAATATCAACTGGTCGATTGCCTCCAGCGACCCGGTCGCGATCTGTCCACTTTCAAGGCCAACGTACTGGACAAATTGGCTATCCGGGCATGGTATCTACATACCTCGGCTGACGGTCGGCTGTTCTTCAAGAACCAGCAGAACCTAGCTGCCAAATTACGCTCAACAGCGCTTTCGCTTCACGCCGAAACAGTGGACCGCATGCTTCGCCAGCACTTAGAGTCCTATTTCTCAGCCTCCCTACGCGACTGCTATCAGATCGTCAAAGTGTTGCCTCCTCTTGACGAAGTGCAAGTTGAGCAGGAAAAAACAACTTTAGTTATCGTGCGTCCTGGCCTCCAAGCCAACCAGCTACCTATTTCAGCCGACTGGCAGGCTTGGTGGGAACAGCAGCAGTATAAGAACCGTGTCCTCTTTCTTACCGGGTCGCGTGACACCTTCCAGAAGGTTCTTGATTCCGCAAGGCAAACACGCGCACTGCAAAGTATCGATGACGAGCTGCGTTCCGAGAATACGGCTGCTGACGACCCTCAATGGCGGGCGCTGGATGCACTGCGCGACCGCGTGGGGCTGCAATTTACCGCTGCGTTGAAAGAAGCTTTTGACCAGCTTGTCTACCCGTCGATCAACGCTGCAATGCGCCACACAGGCGTTGATCTCGCTTTTGCCGGCAACCAGAACGGTGAGGCTACCCTGCGACATACGCTTGAAGGGGCGCAGAAATTCACCACCAAGATTGATGATGACAGCTTTCGCACTCGTGCCGAGGCTCGTCTATTCGGGTCAGCTGAAAGCAAGACTGTCCTCTGGTCAGATTTCAAGCGCGCCGCAGCCGTAAATACTAACTGGCCCTTGCACAAGCTTTCAGCGCTTGATGATCTGAAGACCACCTGCGTGAGTCGTGGGCTTTGGCGAGAGGAAGGCAACTACGTACGACGTGGACCTTTCCCTCCACCCGTACCAGAGGTCTCAATACGCGAACTTTCGGTGCAGGATGACGGCGACGGATACACATACCTGAAGATAGAGCCGCTACACGCGTCCTCTCTTGTCTTCGAGACCGGTGACTCCGACCCTACTAGTGCGTCCAGTCCTGTTCCGACGCCTACCCGTTTTGAGGCTACGGCGTTGCGCTATCGCTTCCTCGCCTTCGACCCCGCCGACATGGTGCGTGTGAGTCCCGTTAAGGAGTGGACCGCTAAGCTGCGACTCAAATATCAGCTGCACGATAGGGGCAATCACTATGAGGTTGAACTGCTGGCCTTGCCCAAGGCGAATGGCATCAGCATTCGTACGACCACCGATGGGTCGTCACCGACTAGCGCCGGTTCCGCTATCTACGATGGTGTATTCCGCGTACCGGCCAATTGTCGGATTGTTTGCGCAATGGCTGTCTGCGCCGCCTACGACGTGAATTCGGAAGTGATTCGCATCCAAATCCCCCAACGAGGTCAAGAGACTCGGCCGCCTATTGACCTTATCCTGCCGGCCCGCTGGACGCAGCAGTTGCGACTAGATGATGCCAGCTTGGTATGGGCCTTTCTTAAACGCTTAGAACAAGCTCCTAGCGTTATTGCCCACGAAATTAGCCTCACGGCAGAAAGCACCGACGGCATGCAGAACATTGAGTACTCAGGTGCGCTAGAGAGCGGATATGACGCCGCTGCTGTGAAATCCGTAGCCGAACGGCTGGAAGAAATCGTCAGCTCCGGCAGCCTGCGCATGACCGTTGGCAGCTTGGCCTTCCCTAGCGGTCAGGCATTGCTCGATTGGCTTAGGGCGACTAATCAGTCATTCAATGCGGCCTACGTAAAGCAGCTAGTGAGCTTATAAGCCATGGCGCGCAAAACTGCATCAGCAGATACCCGCAAGGTGGTCGGTCTTGGCTTCCTGCCAGAAGAAGCACGTCATGGGTTTCTTATCGATATCCCCAAGAGTGCCGGCGAAATGATCTGCATCAGCGAACACCGGGGATCTGACCTCGATCATCTTGGTGCCCGTACTGTGGCGCCTCCCTCTCCGAACGACCCGTCACTGCGTGTGCTAATTGACCGAGGGCGCTGGCTGGCCATAGCGCCAGCCTTCTGGGAGGAAGCCAATCGCCGTCTGCGTGCCAATGGTCTGCCTGTCTCCAGGTTTCTGAAGACTCCCGGCAAGCCAGTACCGGTGCATCCTTCACTGGGCAAGGAACTCTGTATCCTATGTTGGGCGGTGGAGAATGCCTCGCCCGATGACATTCCCAATGCTCTCCATAACTGGGAAGCACTGGCTCCTGAAGAGCGTTGGTGGCTCTACACCATGACCGTAGCAACCACCGGTCAGGCGATGCAGAAAGGCATTGGCTGGCGCAAGGCCCTTCGTGCAGCCATCGCCGATAATCCCTTCGTTAAAGGCGAAGGGCTCTCTTCAAAAGATCGTCGTGAGTTGTTGGGTCATTCGCAACTCAGCCTGAGCCTGTAACCACATGCCTACCTTTATCGAAACCCAGTTCCCTATTGCCCGCCTCTCGGCTGAGTCCTACAAAGAACGCAAAGCGAACAATGGTCAGACGCTTACCCGCCTTGGTAAGTGGTGGGGGCGCAAACCTCTAATACTGGTTCGCGCATCCATTCTTGGCATGCTAATGCCCGCATCCAGCGACGCAAAGAAGGACCGAGAGATATTCCTCAAAATTCTAACCATGGACGACGACGGTATATGGCAGCGTTGCAAAGGTGAAATCCCCGCGTCGGCTTGGCGCGAGGCTGCTTCGCTTGAAATACAAGACGAGTACTTCGGCGCTCGGGGATTTAAGCAAGGCATAAGCGAGGAGGAGAAGACCGACATCTGCGAGCGGATTTGGGAAGCTCTCAGCGTTGAGCAGCAAGCATCGTTGGATGCATTGCGTAGACGTCCTATTTCAGAACGCAGCGAGTTTGAAGCTCTTACGTATGCCAAGCGGTTGGTCCGTTGCGAACGCCCAGAAAACATCCCGGGTCCCACACCTGCCGCCTGGGGTGACATCAATGCACACCTGGGCACAACGGCGTCCACTCTTTCAGAGCTGGTAGCCCAACTAGGCCAACGGACGTTTGGACACCCCCCGCGTGTGGGCGACAGCTTTTGCGGCGGCGGCTCAATCCCGTTTGAGGCGGCTCGTATCGGCTGCGAAGCATTTGCCTCTGACCTCAACCCTGTTGCGGGGCTTTTGACGTGGGCTAGCCTGAACCTGTTGGGTGGGGGTAAGGCGGTACAAGAACGAGTGATGCAGGTGCAAGCATCGGTTTTACAGGAAGCCAACCGGCAGGTGAATGAGTGGGGCATCGAGCACAACGACCAAGGCGAACGGGCTGACGCCTACTTGTATTGCGTGGAAGTGAAGCCTGATGGTTGTGATTACTTTATCCCGCTCGCGCCAAACTGGCTTATCGGTGAAAAATCAAAGGTGGTAGCCCGCTGGAAGCGTGTGGATGGTTCCGACCGGTTGCAACCCGAAATTTGCGTGATCTCAGACGCCGAACTAAATCTCTACAAAGATAAAAAGGGCGCGACCGTGGTTGATAGCCGGGTGGTCGACCCGTTCGACTCAACCCGCTCTTGGTCTATCGAAGCGCTGCGCGGAGCTGAAGGGTTGCGTAGTTGGGCCAATGAGGATTTGGTGCCGCGCACGGGTGATGTGTTTCAGGAACGCCTGTATTGCATTCGTTGGGTCAAAACGGTAATCAAGAATGGCAAGCCCAAAGAAGTGCGCCGCTATGCGGCGCCCGATGCGGCCGACTTGGCCCGCGAAGCCAAGGTGCTCGGCCTACTGCGCGAGCGTTTCGCCGAGTGGCAGCATGAAGGGTTTATTCCCACCAAGGTAATTCCAGAAAGTGGTGCTGAAACCGACCGCCTGTTTCGCGAGCGAGGATGGACGCATTGGCATCATTTATTCACGCCGAGACAGCTATTGACGCATGGTTTACTCGCGAAAGTTGCGGCTCAGGCGGCAACGGACTCAGCGACACGCGTTGCTTGCCTCTTAGGGATCGGACGAGTGGCCGATTGGAATTCTCGCTTGAGTGCCTGGATGTTTCATAAAGGAAATGAAAAGGGTAATCAGGTTTTCTATAACCAAGCGCTCAACTGTCACTTCAATTATTCGGCCAGGGCGCTCTCAAAGCTCGCGGAAACCTTTGCTATTCTCAGGAAAAAAAACGTTAGCTCCTTTTCAGAACGGGCTGTAGTTGATCTGTGCGATGCTCGTGACTTGCGCGATTCTTGCGACCTTTGGATCACTGACCCTCCCTACGCTGACGCAGTGAATTATCACGAGCTCGGAGACTTTTTTCTCGCGTGGTACGACAAGCAACTAGGCAAGGCATTCCCAGAATGGACGCCCGACGCGCGAGCTGAACTGGCTGTGCGTGGTGATGGCGAGGACTTTCGCCGTTCCATGGTCGACATTTACAAGAACCTTGCATCCCACATGCCGGACAACGGCCTCCAAATGGTCATGTTCACTCATCAAGACCCGGCGGTTTGGGCTGACTTAGGAATGATCCTCTGGGCGTCAGGGCTCAAGGCAACCGCAGCCTGGACCATTAGTACTGAAACCGAGGCAGTCGGTATTAAAAAGGGCAACTACGTTCAAGGGACAGTCTGCCTAGTCCTTCGCAAGCGCGTCGCCAACGAGCCCGGTTTTCTGGACGAGGTGTACCCGCTAGTAGAAGATGAGGTGAAGCGCCAGATAGCTTCAATGCAGGCACTAGATGAAGGCGGTGAACCCAACTTCAACGATGCCGACTACCAGCTGGCCGCCTACGCCGCCGCGCTCAAAGTGCTGACGCACTACGGCACGCTGGATGGCAAAGACGTGGAGCACGAAGTGTTTGCGGCGCGCGAGCGCAATGTCAAAAGTGATTTCCAGGTGGTGATTGAGCGCGCGCTGGGTATTGCCTGCGACACATTAATTCCCCGTGGGCTGGATTCGTCGTGGCGCGACCTTTCCCTAGTGGAGCGCTACTACCTGCGGTCGCTGGATATCGAGAGTCGAGGCGAGCGCCGCAAGGGCATGTACGAAGAGCTGGCGCGCGGTTTCGGAGTGACTGACATTCGTCCTCTGCTCAAGAGCGATAAGGCTAACGGCGCCCGCATGTTAACGCCCAGCGGTCTCGCCACCAGTATTTTGATGGGTGTTGGCATAGACGAAGCCGGTGCTACAGGCCAATTAGCTGCATCAGGAGCATCTAGCACCAGAGGCCGGGCCTCAGCCAGCGGGCCGCACCGGTTTGCCACTTCCCCGCTGCGTCACTTGATGTTTGCCGTGCGTGAAACCGCCGCCAACGACAACATCCCAGAGCTCGGCCGGCAATACCTGCGCGACACTTTTGGGCAAGCCTACTGGAGCAAACGTGAAGGCTTGATCAGCCTGCTGGAGTGGCTGGCTGCACTGGGCAATGCCGAAGGCATGAGCGAGTGGATCAAGGATTCAGAAGCCGCTCGTATTCTGGCCGGGCGCTTGCGGAATGATCACGCCTGATGCTGCAACGTCATTCCAGTCGGCGCAATCGTCTTGACCAAACGGTTCTGGCGCAGCGCCTAGATGGCGCGGTGTCCTACGACCGCATCGCGGGTTATTTTCGCTCCAGCCTGTTTGAGGTGGCGGGGGAGGCGATCTCCAAAGTCGCTGGCCCAGTGCGCATCATTTGCAATTCTGACCTTGATCCGCAGGACCTGATCACCGCTACTGCTGCCCAGGCCTCGCTGCGGCGGAGCTGGTGCGCAGGCAATCCGGAAGATGCGCCGCCACCGGCTCTGCCGCGTTATAAGGCATTGTTCGATGCATTGATCAGTAAGAAAATTGAAATTCGGGTACTGCCGGATTCGGCCTTTGGATTAATTCATGGCAAAGCCGGAGTGGTGCGTCGTGCCGACGGCACAGTGTCGGCGTTTCTTGGCAGCGTGAATGAGAGCGCCTCAGCCTGGAAAGTGAATTACGAGTTGTTGTGGGAAGACGACGACCCGGCAACGATTGCATGGGTGCAGGAAGAATTCGATGCCCTGTGGAATGACGCCCGCGCAGTCGATCTGGCGTGCTGCCCGTTCATCGCTCAGGATGTGCAGCGCATTATTTCTCGCCGGATTGTCGAGCCTGAGGACTTGCAGGAAATTGCCGACACGAGGGCTGTGGCTGCTGCTGCTGCGGTTGAAACTCCAGTGTATCGTCGCGAGCAGGGGTTGTGGCCACATCAGAAGTACTTCGCACAATTGGCGCTTGAGCGTCATCGACTCGGTGGTGCCCGTCTGGTGCTTGCTGACCAGGTAGGCTTAGGCAAAACAGTGCAGTTGGCTATGGCAGCTATGCTGATGGCACTCGACGACCCTGACGGCGGGCCAATTCTGGTGCTTGCCCCTAAACCCCTGCTGCAACAGTGGCAGGACGAGTTGATGGAGCTGTTATTGCTGCCCTCTGCTCGTTGGACTGGCCGCGTCTGGGTGGACGAGAACGATCTTGAATACCCCTCTGACGGTGCAAAGTCACTGGGCAAATGCCCACGTCGAATAGGGCTGGTGTCACAGGGTTTGGTGGTGCGTGGTCTGGGTGAGGCGGTGGCTCAGCTCTTGAGTCGCCAATATACCTGCGTAATTGTTGACGAGGCGCACCGTGCACGCCGCCGCAAGGTACCAAAGGTGGATGCAGGTGCCGACGAGATCAACGAGCGTGCTGAACCCAACAAGCTGATGGCCTTTCTAAGACTAATTGGCCCGAAGACCAAGAGCATGTTGCTGGCGACTGCGACCCCTGTACAGTTACATCCGGTGGAAGCGTGGGACCTGCTGCATATCCTTTCCCATGGAAATGAGAGTGTACTTGGCGGCTGGACGCAGACCAGTCCGTGGTTTCAGGCGAGTCATTGCCTGGATATTGCCACGGGTGCAGCGACGGTACCTGCCGATGATGCCCGCAATGGCTGGGAATATGTGCGTGATCCTCTACCCTCCAAGCTTGAAGATCCGGGCTTTGAACGTATTCGCCGCACTCTAAATGCAAGCGACACTCGCTGGCAGTTCAATCCAGAAAGCTTGAACCAGCTTTCCATTGCCATCCAGCGTGTCCAGCTCAAGAACGGCTTGCTTCCGCACTATGGCGAAAACTTCAATCCGCTGCTGCGCTGTATTGTGCGTCGCACGCGTGCCTACTTGGAGGCCACTGTTAACCCGGCCACCGGCGAATATTTTCTGCCCAAGGTAACGGTGAAGTTGTTCGGCGAAGATGACAAAGGTGCATTAAGCCTGGGTAGCTACCTGCGGGACGCCTATAAGGAGGCTGAGGACTTTTCTCAACTTCTTCAACAACGTGTCAAGGGCGCGGGTTTTTTCAAGACTCTGTTGTTGCGCCGCATGGGAAGCTCGATGGAAGCAGGGCGGCGAACTGTTGCCAAGCTGCTTGGTGAGACGCCAGATGATCTAAATGACGAGTTAGAAGAAGAGGATGAGGCAGAAGATACCTCGCCGCCGCAAATAGGCAGACCAGCCCAAGGCGCGACTGATTTTAAAAACTTTACTGAGGCAGAAATTGCTTCGCTGCAGCGATGCCTTGAGCTACTGAAGCAGGGCGGTAATAACGATCCGAAACTCGAAGCGTTGATCAGTTATTTGCTTGGTACCCAGGCAGGCGTTAGCCGACGCTGGCTGGATCTAGGGTGCATTCTCTTTTCGCAGTATTACGATACTGTACGCTGGTGCGGCGACCAGATGGCCGCGCGTGCTGAATTTTCAGGTATGGACATTGGCTTGTATGCAGGCAGCAACCGTTCCGGCTTTTGGCGTAATGGGATATTCCATCGCTGCGACCGGAACGTGTTGAAAAAGCGCGTACGTGATGGCGATCTTAAATTGCTGCTTGGCACCGATGCAGCCTCTGAGGGGCTTAACCTCCAGCGCCTTGGAACCCTTATTAATATTGACTTACCTTGGAACCCGACTCGACTGGAGCAGAGGAAGGGTCGAATTCAGCGCATTGGGCAGGTTCGCAATGAAATATGGATTGCTAATCTGCGCTACCGGGACTCTGTAGAGGACCGGGTGCATCAGGTACTAGCTGACCGTCTCGAAGCTATTCATGGTTTGTTCGGCCAGATTCCTGACACGCTAGAAGACGTCTGGGTTCAGGTAGCGCTGCATGACGAACAGTCCGCCAATCAGCTCATCGACCGAACCACAGCAACACGCAATCCATTCGATGCGAAATACAGCAAAGTAGAGGATGCCGACTGGGAGACCTGCGCTTCCGTTCTAAATAGTCTGAGCATGAAGGAAATGCTATCGAAAGCCTGGTAGCAAGCTTTGCTCGACCCCATCAGCGCGAAATGGGGGCGTGCACAATACTGCAGTCAGGCTTGGACGCGTGCCCGTAACGCTCGATTATGGGATGCGGTGGGGACATGAATATCCAGAGTTTGCGACGCGGCTGATCCGCTCCGTTGTTGCGGTGCAACTAACGGAGCCAGCTACGTAACGCAAGGAACGGAGGCGGCTCCGCCTGCTGAGCATATTGGTGGATACCAGCTTGGATACCAGTGCGTGGATACCAAACTTAGACCTGGCATGAGCGTCGTCACCCGATCATCCTTTATTTTACGCTCCGCCTTTGGGACAGGACGGTAAGTTATGCTCGGGAAGCGAAGCCAAATGGATGGTGCGCAAACTGCCCGTTTTCGTGCGCACCTCGCTGCGTACCGCTCCTTTGCGCACCAGCATGGATACCAGCGGCGCCATTGAAGCGCCTCGCCAGTGGCTCTGTAAGATCAATTCTTCAGTTTCTTTCGCAAGCCGCAGGGGGTAAGCCCTTAGATGGAGGAGAGAGTAGACATGAACAAACGGAAAAGAGCAGATACCACAAGCGGCGATCAGCCAACCGACGAAGATTTGGAGTACTTCAAGCTGACGCTTATAAGCCCAAGACCAACCCCTTTCGAGGTTACGATCAAAGCGAAGGAAACCTGGTGGTCGCTTTTTATGCGCTGGCTGACGGGGCGCCGATAAGATGCTGTTCCCTTTAGCCTAACCGGCGATCCGCTCGGGTGTGGTGAGCGTCCATGTGTCGATCAGCATTACGTCTCCTTCAGAATAAAGCCGTTGCCAAAGGCCAGCGGTTGAAGCATGACCGGTACGCTGCCGGGATCAGTCATGACAATCGCAAGCCCTTCCAGGCAATCAAACATTGCATGACAAAGCATCGTGAACTGAGATGGGCCTGTTACCCAGTTGGAGGAGAAGGGTATCTCAACGTATCTTCCTGCGATGGTTCCCTTCAGCCGAAGGTCATGGCGTATTTTTCGCTGACCGGGGTCTTCGTAGGATGCTTTCCAGAGTTCCGCCTTCGTGTGGCCAAACGAGTCGAACTCAAGCTCTCCGCGAAATGCTACTAAATCGCCCGTACTCACATGATCCCAGTCATCTACCGCGGCAATTTGTTTGGTCATGCCTGTTTCAGGAATGATCTTGACCAGTGTGGCGACCATGTTCTCGGGGACCATCATTTTCTCCGTCGTTTTCTTTCCGCCTCTCGCGCCCTTCAGCGATGGTGTCAAGAACGACAGTATGCTAACCCCCAGACCAGCTTCGACGGAGCTAGACTCTTCCGCACTAGTCTTGGAAATAAGGCCATCGGTAAGCTGCGAATAGACGCTCTTGATCCTGTCCTCGTTACGGTATAGATAGCTCTGCATGCTCCCCTCCACCATATACAAAACCCAGGACTGCTCCACTGACTGGGAGCAGATGCTGCTTAGACATCAATCAATAGCGGGCCAGTCTTTCGGTTGCTTGGATTCTAAAAATAAATCTGCTTCTGGGCCGGTAGCAGCCTTTTGAGACTGTCTGCTTTGTGTTGTGGATTCAACCGGTCGACAGCAGCTTTTCGCATCAAGCAGCTAGCGGCCAAAGCAGCTAGGAGAGTTCTACCTGTCTCGGCATGCTCAAGAATTGCCAGGTTGCCTTTTGTAAGAGTCATGTCATTCGATTGACCCTCACCTGTGTAAGTGAAGACGCCGTCTGGTCCATGCGTGTCTGCATACCCGAATTGCTCTCCTGAATCGCCCGTAAAGATGAAAATCGTGGGATATTTGGCCGAAGGGGATATTCCGCTTTGCCGGCTACCACCGAACAGGTCATGGATTTCTGTCGGCCGGTCATATACCTGCCCCACTACGAACTGAAGCTCAGGCTCAGAGGAGCGGGGTAGGTCCACGATCGTGAAGCCATGCCGTATCAAATATCCGTTTGTAGGCCGACCACCTGAAAAAAGCCCTACTGGCGTACCTGTGGCTAAAGAAACGATTTTCTTTGCGGGATAGAGCTGGCCATTCGCGCTGATTGCGTATCGGTGTGCTTGATTTTCCATCCAGCCTTGCCACTCGTAGTTGTGGCGAAATTTATGATCAAACAACTGCAACGCAGGTCGAGTTTTTCTTTTTTCACAGTTGGCAATTTCAAATCGACGTCCCTGTAGGTATCCGTTCAGAAGTACGAATGCTGGCTTGCTGAGTGGACTGACGCAATAGCGAAACGCCACAGGCACGTATGCGTACGTTCTTATAAATCGACCCCGCCTACCTCATCCGTATCTACTCATTCCACCGCGTATTTACAGAGTTTGAGACTGTGCCTTCTAGCGATAAAAATGAGCTTTTCTTGAAAAATGAGGCCTGAAGGATCGTCCGAAACTGTTCGTTTCCGTGCGTACCCCGTTGCGTACCGCTCTTTGCGTACCACCTCCCTGCATCGCGAAACGCAACGCTCCGTTGCGAGGCGATAATTCGCTTGAGCGACTTCGCGTGAACGAGCGGTGCGATACATACATCGCGCCAGATCTCTGTCGAGAGAATTCCGCCCTACCGTGTTAACTCAAGTGTTAACTGCCCGTGTTAACCATGCGATTGCGCCACTGAAACGGCCAGCTCTGGGCTTCTTAGCGATACTGGTCGAGGCACAACAGTGCGTTCAGGTTCGTCAAGGCTCTCCATTGGCGTACTGCAGTATTGCTGGCTCAAAGCGGACCCAGCGGCGCAATGTCTTCCTGTAGGGGCGTTGCAGGCGCGGCAGGCCATGAGGTGGTTGAGGTATTGGTCACGGGCCTGACGCCATTCATTCGAAGCGGTGGCGGCGGTCACGATGTGCCGGGCCGGGGCGGTATCCGGCTGCTCGGTCGGGATGGAGCTGTCATTGGCATTGGGCTGAATCGGTGGAGTGGGAGGCGCTGGTCTGGGTTCGCTCGATAACCCTAAGCTGCTGGCTAGCTGTCGCAAAGTGTCCATTTGCTTTTCCTTTTTCTTATTGCGGTGGTACAGGTGGTGCAAGGGGTACGGCGAGTAACGGCGCGGGTTGTAGCTGTACCCCGTACTCTCGCGGCACCGGCATATGCGGTACAAGCGGGCGACTTTGTATCCTCTGTATCCCCTAACCATTTCAGTGCGCGGTACAGCCGAAAGCCGTATGGTTCTGGGCTGTACCCTCTGTATCTCCACGAAGGTGGTTGTAGTCAGTCCAGGAATGTCAGCCGTCCAGGGTCGACCCAATAGAACCGGTCCTTACCACCTTCTGGCAGCCGCTTTTGCGCTTGGTGTTTGCCGTACTCTCGCTTGGCAATAGCCCCGGCAGAATCAAGCGCTTGCACCACCCGCCCCAGGTCGTACCCTTTGGCGGCTTCCTCCAGTCCGGGTCGGTTGAACAGGTACAGACGACCGCCATCGGCAGCGTCAACCCATAAGCCGGCTCGATCCCGAACAGGTTCGCTACCTGCTGCGGCACTTTGGAAATGGCTCCCACCATGCCGGGCGACGAAGTTCCCGATGCTGCGCAATATCTGACGATCTTCGCTTGGACCTTCACCACGACCGGCACGCCATACCTCGTACAGCTCCGACATGGCATCACGGGCGGTTCCCGCTGGTAGGGGAAGAATGCCGAAGCTAATCGCAAGCTCCCCAGCCATTGCGACCAGAGCGAAGCGTTCGGCGGCGCGGCTTTCCTGGCCGCTGGTGCTGGGGTATTGCGCGCAGAACTGCGCAAGCAGTGCGGGCAACCCTTCCTGCTCGCCACACTCCAGCAGTTTACGGATGAATTGCGGCCCAGCATGGCCGTAGTGGGTGACGCTGGCACGCTGTATGGCGTCGGAAAACTCACGGCCACCGGCCATGTCGTGTAGATAATCCCAAGCGCCATACGCACGTCGGGCGGGGATATCCAACAGGCGAATTTCTTGACCGGCGCGGCTGCGCCTACCGCCTTCAGCCATCAGTGCCGATAGCCCCAGCTCACCAGAGGAAAACAACATTACGCGCCAGCGTTTTGTAGCCCGTGCCGAACCGTTGCGGCTGGCTCTGGCTTTGCCGGTGCCATTCGCCATCGCATAGATCACGGCGCCTATCTCGCGCGGATCGGCCTCGCCTATCTCGTCCAGCGCCAGCAGCGTGTCATTACGTTGGCTGGCGATGCCTTCCAACCCGTTACCGGTAGCGCGCCAAGTGCGCTTGAAGTCTTCACCGTGCCCCCATACCGAAGCCCCGGCGAGAATGGCGGAGCTCTTGCCGGTGCTGGAGTCGCCAACGATATGAAAGCCTCCACCTTGTCGTTGAACGTGGTACAGCAGTGGCCCGGCCAGCGAAGCACACACGCTCAGCATCAGCAGCGGATTCCCTTCGCACATGGTTCCGATGCCGGCTTGCCAGCCATCCAGCGTGCCGCCTTGTCGATAGTCGTCACCATGAGCGGCTTCGCTCTGAAAAGTCGCCCGGCCCTTGCCGATGTTCTGACGCGGCATGATGAACAGCGTCGGGGTCTGCCACCCGGTCGAAGTTGCGGCGATTACACGGTCTATCGGGTACTGCGCCGCGATGTACTGGCAGACCTTGGCTTGGCACCGATAAGCCACATCGAGTCCCTTGCTCATCAGAACGGACAGGATGGCCTCTGGCTTGCCGGCCAGTAGTTCGTTGGGCATTGCCCAGGTCAGTTCGCGGCGGTCCGAATTGCGAAAACGCAGCAGTCGACCGTAATCGCTATCCTGGCCTTCATTCCGGGTGACCGCATCGACATGCAATGGACCGCAAATCCATTCATCGAACGGCTGGTATTCACCACTTTTGCTGTCCAAGCTTCGACCATGATGCCAAACGCCTGGACGCAACTCCTTGCCGTCCAAGGCAATGGGATGGTCATAGACCCGATAACAGGGTCGCTCGATTTCGGGCGCTTCAGCTTCGGGCACGAGCGGGGTAACGGCGGTGGTATTCATTGTGCGTTCCTCCAGCTGGCGAGATCGTTGAAGTCCGAAAGAACTGGTGGTGCGTCCGCGGGAAAGGATGGCAGCACCAGACCACAACCCAGTGCCGCAGCAGCTTTCATGGCTGCGCTCCGACCAGGATTGCCCTTGCCTTTGGCCTCCGTTTCGCGATCGTCGTCTCCGGCGATGATGAGCGGGCTGTCGGGGTAATAACGCTGGAGCTGGCGCCCTGCCTCTAACAAATTGTCGGCGGACATTGCGCAGGCCACGGGGGCGCCCGTTTCGGCGTGGATAGTTGCGCCAGTGGCCCATCCTTCGCAGACGTACAGCGGCTGCCCGATTACCAGTTTGCCGATGGGCGAATACGCGCCCTTTAGCCGGCCGCCGGAAAGAAAGCGCTTGGCTCCGTCCGGCATGATGCGTTGAAGATTGCAAAGACAGCCATCGACATACAGCGGCACCATGAGCGCATCTCCAAGCTGACGCAGGCGGCCTGGCCTGATGCGTTTTTCAGCCAAGTACGGGTGGTCAGCATCAGCGGAGTGCCCGCAACTCCAGTCACGCTGTGCATAGCTAGCCGTAACCATTTGCTGCCGCGCTTTGTCGGCTTCGCGATGCTCACGGGCCTGCTCGATGCGCCGGCGCATCAGCTCGGCTTCTTGAGAATCAACGGGCTCGCGGCTGCTCCAAGTGCGCCAAGCACCAGAAGCCTTCCAGCTTCCGAAGGCGCCAGATGCTATGCCGTCCATATGCAGTACGTACCAGCCATTACGATGGCCTTTTCGATCTCCAGGAACGTGGAAGCGGTGAATAGCGCCGTCTGCCTCTGGCAGCCAATCAAGTGGCCCAAATGCGGTTTGCAGAGCTTCACGGAAGCCTAGTTCGACTTTCTCCAGGCCAGCCGAACCCCTCAGCGCATGCGAGCTGTTTTGAATATTCATGGTTTAACCCTCAGCAGGGGATGTATGGCGAGATATACATGCTTTGCAGGTGCCGATCCGGCGAATGCAAAGCTGTCCGGTTATATCGCTGTTTTCTTGCGACGACCGAGCTTCGCCAGTACGTGAGCTGCATGGTTTCGCGCGCTTTCAGTGATGCTGTACCGAACGATTGACTGACGTGCGTGCGGAAGCTTCTCCGGGGTGCGCTTGATGAGCACACCGTGATTATTAGCGAGGTTTGAAATGGTGCTATGCAAGCTCCAATCTCCCAGCTTGCGGGCAGCTTCGAACTTGTTCAGCGAGCCATCGAAAAGGAGGTGGTTGAGAACGGACGCAAGCAAGGTCGGGGCGGTGATGTGCTGGTCGCCCGAGAGGGTGGCTTTTTCTTCGGAACGGATGGTGGTTTTCATGGTTTTCATGTCAAACCACCTCGCGCTGTGCGGCGAGCGCATCGCACCAGTCCAAGATTTCCGATTCGACGAAGGCGACCGATTTAGGGCCGAGCGCGACTTGTTTCGGGAAGGTGCCGGCAGCAATGCGCCGGTAGATTTCAGACGTGGAAAGGCTGGTGTATGCCTTCACTTGCGCCAGCTTGATGAAGCGGCGGGATATTTGGTCTTGGTTGGTTTGCATTGCCATCGTTGGTGCCTCCTTGGGCGATGTGGGTAACGATGGCGGCAATGTTCAGGAACTCGCTCTGCGCTGAATAGATAACGGGTTTGCAATCAAGAGGTGACCGGTCATGGGTGGTTATGCTTAGGTATACCCGCAGCGGCCGGACGCCGCGCGGGCCTGAAACGTGTCACCCCTTCCCAAGCAAGCGCTTGGCGACCATGCCACCTTTCTTCCTGTCAGGCCAGGTTACCGCCCAGCTAAGATGCTTCCCCACGATTTCTGGCGCTTCTCCAAAGCGAGATTTCCACCAAGTCACGGCTTGTGTCTTCACTCCGATCCCAGTTTCAGATACAGGGTCTTTCGTTCCGCTTTCTGTCGCCTCATCCCAAAACGCAACTATTTGCCGGCCCATTTCGGGAGAGAGCGGATTATCCGGATCCATGAATGCGATGATTCCGGCGTGCTGCCGCAGCGCATCCTTGGCGATGGAGAGCTCGCGCTGCAGCTCATTCATCTCTCGGCGCTGATCCTCCGAATGGTTGAGGGAGCGCTGCAGCTGCGTAGTTAACACTTCGCACTGAGCCCTCAGGCCGGCGGTCTCTTGCTCCACATGTTGGCGTCTAGCCTGCTCAGCATCCAATCGTTCGGTGGCCCTGCGTTCACCCTCTTGCCGCTGCTGGGCTTCGCGCATTTTCAGATAGCCAGGCTCACTACCCCTTGGAGGCAGGGGCCGATCGGCATGGCTGGTAACAGGCGAGGCGTTAATTACAGCCGAGAGATTAGAGCTATCGTTGGCTGGTATAGCCAGACCAACTACCAAAGCCACACGTTTGGTGGCCTCTGCCGCAAGAACGCTGAGCCACTGACGCCAAATGATCACAGAGGCAGCAGAAACAGGGCCTTGGCTGGTGTCAATTGTTTCTGAAGGCCTCCCCAAGCTGGCGCTCCCAAAAAAGTCAGCCAAGGCGCCATACGTGACAAAGCCTTGACCGGGGGGCGTAGCGCTGAGGATTGTAGAAACGTAAGTCTCGAGGATCGGTTGATCGTGCGGAGCTAGCGTGCGAAGAACGTCAGCAATCTCGCTAGCCAAAAGGCGGGGATTGATCGGATGTACTTCCTCCCATTCGGCAGGGATTGCATCCAGGGAAATGCGTCCGAAACGTGCCAACATACTTGCCCCTCCGGCAGTGTATGGCCTATCCGTGGCTAATTATTCAATCGCTCTGGCAGACGCCCCGTTAGCGATAGTGGCTCAGATGGTCGCCGTTGTGTGACTCAGCGGCGACGGCTGAGTATACCTGCGCCTTATCGGGAGTGTGTGGGAAAGCATGGGTAGCTAGGCGGGGCGCTTTATGGCCACCACGTTTGCACCAACGCAAAGGGCCTCAATCGAATCGGCCCAGGCTTGCATCATTTCCCGGCGCTGTTCCAAGTAGGTGGCGTGGTTGTAGGTGTCGCGAATTTCGTCGTTGTCGCCGTGGGCTAGCTGGCGCTCGATCCAGTCGCGGTTATATCCACGTCCGTTCAGTTCGGTGCTCAGCAGGTGGCGGAACCCGTGGCCAGTCTGACGTCCTTCGTAGCCCATCAGGCGCAGCGCTTTGTTGATGGTGTTCTCGCTCATAGGGCGGTCGGGGTTTTGCTGTCCGGCGAACACTAAAGGGTAGTCCCCGGTGATGTCCTTGAGCTGACGCAGGATGGCAATGGCTTGGCGGGGCAAGGGCACCACATGAGGGCGGCGGGCTTTCATGCGCTCTTTTGGAATTGTCCAGGTGGCGCCATCCAGATCGAACTCCGCCCACGGCGCCTGGCGCAGCTCACCAGGGCGAACAGCGGTCAGCACCAGCAAGCGGATGGCGCAGCGGGTCAGGGTGTTGAGCGTGGTCGATTCGATCCTGCCCAGCAGCTCGGGCAGTTCGGCAAAGGCAACGTGCGGATGGTGGCGGGTGGCTTTTGGCGGTGCGGCTACTACGTCCAGATCGGTGGCCGGGTTGGCTTCGACAACACCACTGGCCAGGCCATAGCGGAATATTTGGTGTAGCCATTGGCGAATCTTGCCTGCGGCATTGAGCTTCCCTCGCGCTTCGACCTTGCGTACCAGATCCACCAGTTCGGGGCGGGTGATGGATTTCACAGGGCGCGCTCCGATATTGGGGAGCATGTCATTGTCCAGGTACAGCTTCGTCTTGTAGGCAGTGCTTTCTGCCCAACGAGGGGCGTTGTAGCTGTACCACTCCCGCGCCAATGTCTCGAATGTCACACCATCAACCCGCTGCGCTTGTTTGGCGGCTTTTCTCTCTGCGCTAGGGTCAACCCCCAGGGCAAGCAACTGGCGCGCCTCCTCGCGCTTCTGGCGCGCTTGAGCGAGGCTTACGGTTGGGTAGGTACCAAATGCCAGCCCCTTCTCTTTGCCATTCACCCGAAATTTCAGTCGCCACAGCTTTGATCCGTTCGGCTTGACCAGCAAATACAGGCCGTGGGCATCGCTCAGCTTGTAGTCCTTTTCCTTGGGTTTGGCCGTCTTGATGGCGCTATCGGTTAGCGGCATGGCCGGTTCCCTCCGATTCAACGGCCAGCAGAAAGGCGCGAACGGCAGCAGTCTGCGAGGGCGTAAGGCTAAGAATTTGCTTCGGCGTCTCTATGGTCAGCGCGCGGTCAAGAGACATGACCAGACGGAAGGCCTTCGCGTGCGCTCGATGTTTGCTGCGTTCGGCCCTCTCGGCTTTGCGGAGCGCGCTCGGATCGATGCCAGCCTGGATAATCGCCCGGGCTTCATCGCGAGCTTTGCGAGCCTGCTCCAGCGAAACGCCAGGAAAGGCGCCTAGGGATATCTTGTTTTCTTTTCCGCCGAAGCGGTACTTGAGCCGCCACAGCTTGGAGCCGTTGGGTGTGACTTCCAAGAATAAGCCGCTACCCGCTCCTACCTTGTAGGGCTTGTCTTTGGACCCAAGTGCTGCAAGCGCCTTGCTATCTAGGTTTGCGTCCATGCTGGGGGAACCGTTTTTGACCGAACTGGGATTCCACCAGATATACCCCCAATTGTTTGGGCTTACAAGGGAAGGGTGGGGAAGTGCAGACAACAAAAAACCCGCACTAGGCGGGCTTATTGTGGGCTTTCGGGTGGTTTTGACACCACCTGAAAACGAAAGGTGGTGCCCAGGGACGGAATCGAACCGCCGACACGGGGATTTTCAATCCCCTGCTCTACCGACTGAGCTACCTGGGCAACGGGGCGCTATTAGACGGATTTGCCGTTTGCCTGTCAAGCGTGG
>Ga0114916_1000759_pt1 | contig 20175 bp, 24 predicted proteins | sample MalvirAntarct_66_FD_83501 | JGI IMG/M metagenome (GOLD analysis project Ga0114916, IMG submission 83501) | Marine viral communities from the Global Malaspina Expedition - Malaspina viral metaG Antarct_66 | ecosystem: Environmental > Aquatic > Marine > Oceanic | place: West Anvers Island... | reverse complement strand
TCGTAGAACTTAATTCATTTCAGAAACCTCTTGAAAAAGCACAATAGCTTACCTAAAAATTTTCTTTTTATCTCCCGTTGGGGAGAAATCCTGGACATCGCCTATGCCACAAAAAACGAAGGACACGATGTTAAACTTTATATTGAGGACAAGCCATCGCGGGAAATTGGCACTGGCTTCGTTACAAAAGTTAGAGATTGGAAGAAACACGTGGATTGGGCGGACATTCTTATTTTTGACTACACCGGCTTTGGGAAGGAATGTACAGAATTACGCGCCGCTGGCAAAATCGTATTTGGCGGAAGTGCCTATACGGATCTTCTTGAATTGGACCGCAACTACGGCCAAAAGGAACTTCAAAAACATAAAATAAAAACGCTTCCCTTTAAGGAATTTGTGAGTTTTCAGGACGCCATTGCCTATGTTGAAAAAAATCCTGATGCGTATGTGATAAAACCTTCGGGTGAAACACAAGAATTGAAGCAGCTATTATTTGTAGGGAGTGATGATGAAGGGCTTGATGTCATTCGCGTATTGAAAGCCTATGATAAATCGTGGGGCGATGATTTTGGAAATTTTCAACTTCAAAAGAAAGTGAAAGGGGTAGAAATATCCGTATCCGCCTTTTTTAACGGCAAAGAATTTATAAAACCCATAAATGTCACATTTGAACATAAAAAGCTTTTCCCAAAAGAACTGGGTGTTTCTACGGGAGAAATGGGGTCCAGCATGTTTTGGGTAAACCAGTCCCCTGTTTTTGATGCTACCTTATTAAAATTTGAACCTTCTCTGGCCAAACAGAAATTTGTTGGCCACATTGATATCAATTGTATCGTGAATGGCAATGGGATATATCCCTTAGAATTTACTTCACGCTTTGGCTTTCCGCAAATATTCATTCAGCGGGCAGGTATTAATGAGCCTATTGGAGAATTGCTTTATAAAGTGGCCACAGGCCAAAACTTTAAAATTGCGACCAAAAAAGGATTTCAAGTTGGCGCGTTTATGGTTGTACCTCCATTTCCCTATAACGACAAAAAGACCTTTGAACTGTTTTCAAAGGATGCTGTAGTCGTGTTTCGAAAAGACCTTAAAGAAGGCATCCACCCCATGCATCTTAAGAAAGTTAATGAGGAATGGCTAATTACAGGCAACACCGGTATAGCCCTTTTAGTAACAGGAACTGGCATCACTATGAAAGATGCCCAAAAAATGATGAATAATAGAATCAGCAACGTTATTGTCAATAACGGGTACTATAGAACCGACATTGGCGATAGATGGTTTGAAGATTCAGACCGCTTGTGGTCTTGGGGTCTTTTATGACCTATAATCGTTACAAAATTTATAACTTTATACTAATTATTTGAAACGCATTAAACTTTAATCATGGAATCCCTCTCGTTTAGACAATTAACTTCAGAACCACAACAGTTCTTTGATATGTTACCTTCAGAATGGCAAAAAGAAATTGCGCCTTTTTGGAAAGATTATGAATCGGTAGCCAAAATTTATGTCATCGAAGAAGATGATGTGATTATTGGCGGTGGCATCATGTTTTCAGCTTGTCCGCCTAACTTTACCTATTTTGAAGATGAAGCCAATTATTGGTTCAGCAAAGGCTATTTATACCTAGGATTTATTTGGATTGCCAAACACAAGCGCAGTAATAATTTAGGCTCATATTGGCTCAGCCAATTAAAAAAAGCCGAATCTCATGAAAAATATTTCCTCTTAACTGAAGAAAACCGTTTGCACCAGTTTTACGTTAAAAATGGATTTACCCGTATCAAATCATTAAAAAATGAAGATCATTTCGAGTGGTTGTATTTATCGGAAAATCAATCGTAAAAACTTCTAAAAACCGAGCTTAAACTTTATAGATCAATACTAAAACGGCAACCTTCAGAAATTAAAATCTCCCCCAAAAAATTAGCTTATACAGGATAACATAGGTATTTTTGCATAAAATTTAAAACACCATGTTTACACTAGTAAAGAGCTTCAAAATTGTTGCCGTTTTAGAAGGTATTTCCTACTTAGTATTGTTTGGTAACATGCTATTGGTAAAACCTTTCCAACCTGAACTTTATAAGACCTTACTCTACCCTATTGGTATGGCCCACGGATTGTTATTTATAGCCTATGTGCTTTTGGCACTCTTAGTAGGTTCTAAACTAAAGTGGTCCTTTAAAACCTTAGGGATTGTATTGCTGGCTTCCTTAGTCCCTTTTGCCACATTCTACATAGAACGTAAATATTTAAACCGCACCGTCTAATGTCGGAATTTAGCCATATTTTTTGCGAATATTTTCTTGAACTTGGACTTACTGACTGGTGGGCCACGTTATTAAATATGCTCACCCTACTGCTCATATTGGGCGTGATCATTTTTATATCAGATTTATTAACCCGAAAAATATTGGTTCAGGCGTTCAATAGGTTTGCCACACGCTCGAGTACTCAGTTTGATGATTTTTTAGTGAGTCATAAGGCACCCCGCAATTTGGCGCATTTGGTGCCTTTATTTTTTACAATAAAATTATTTCCAGTTGTCTTTTACGACTTTCCTAAATTCCAGGCTTTTTTCATTATCATCCTTAAAGTATATGGTATTTTACTAACCATCTGGATTGTGCGTAGTGTGCTCAGAAGTTTAGAGTCCTACTTTAAAACCTTACCGCGCTTAAGAGATAAACCCATTGATAGTTATATTCAGGTGGTCATGCTCTTTGTATGGGTCATAGGCGTTGCCTCCATTCTTGCAGCACTGATCAATCTATCCTTCTTAAAGTTTTTCACGACCATTGGTGCCGCTTCCGCCATTTTATTGTTGATTTTTAAGGATACGATATTAGGTTTTGTGGCAAGTATTCAAGTTGCCATCAATGATACGTTACGAATTGGAGATTGGATTACGATGGATAAATATGGTGCGGATGGAGATGTGATTGAAATCAACCTGTCTACCGTTCAAGTGCAGAACTTTGACATGACCATTACCAACATTCCAACCTATGCGATCATTTCAGAATCATTCAAAAACTGGCGTGGGATGCAATCTTCTGGTGGACGTCGTATCAAACGTTCTATTCTCATTAAATCTAAGAGCGTGCATTATTTAAAAGATGAGGAAATAGAAAATTTGAAGAAAATTGAACTTATTTCAACCTATTTAAGCACAAAACAAAAGGAATTAGTTGAGTATAATACGACTAATAATGTAGATAAAACAACCTTAATCAATGGTAGAAACCTGACTAATTTAGGAGTGTTCAGAAAATACATTCAAACCTATATAGAACGTCATTCTGGAATTAATAAAGAGATGACCATCATGGTACGTCAATTGGAACCCACTTCACAAGGTATCCCGTTAGAGATTTATGCCTTTAGTAGTGATAAGCGCTGGGTGAACTATGAATACATTATGTCAGATATCTTTGATCATGTTATCGCTGCCATTACCTACTTCGACTTGGAGTTGTTTGAATTGACACCTACTCTTTTTAATATGGATACCATTGATTCCAAATAAGATAAAAAAAAGTAGCCTTATATCGTAATGCGACATAAGGCTACTTTAAACTGTTATAGAACGAAAGGGGATTTAGTTACCCGCTTCTTCCATTGCTTCTTTTTTCATTTTCTCATTGGCAATAATCGCCAACTCTACACGTCTGTTTTTTGCTCTTCCATCAACCGTAGTATTATCATACTTTGGTTGATTTGGACCATACCAGTTGGTTGTAAAACGATCAGAAGGAATGCCTTGATTGGATAAAAAAGAAGTTACTGCAGTTGCACGTTGCTTAGACAAGGTCATGTTAAAATTGTCTGGACCTGTACTATCTGTATGTCCTTCAATTAAGATATTAGTATCAGGATACTCCTTAAAGACATTCGCCAATTTTTTCAAGGTTTCAGATGATGCCGCATTGATCGCATATTTGTTTGTATCAAAATATACACCACTTGTCTCATCAAATACTACATTAATCCCTTCACCAACTCGTTCTACTTGAGCCCCTGGAATCTCCTCCTCAATACGCTCAGCTTGTCTATCCATTTTGTCACCAATAGCATTACCCGCAACACCTCCAACAACAGCTCCAATAATAGCACCTAAAGCCGAATTGTTTTTGCTGCCCACGTTATTGCCAATAACACCACCTATTACAGCACCACTACCGGCGCCAATAACGGTTCCTTTTTGTTTATTGTTTGCGTTTCTAGTTGCGTCGCAACTCACTAATGCCATTACCATAAATAGCAATGCAATTGTTTTAAATGTATTTTTCATGTTTCTAAATTTATAAAGTTGTTCTTGTAAAGTTTAAATTTATATTAAAAGGTTTGCCTTCAAATTGAATAGTTTGTTTGATTTGCATACTATTTTCATCCAAATATTTCAGATTCATTCTATACCCTGCATCTTCTTGCAAGTCTTTGTTTTTCTCATCGGTGAATTTCATGGTAAAATCGAAGTTACCGCTGTTTTTTCCAATTTCATTAGCTGCCCATCTAAAATTTCTAACCCCTGTAGTACAGTCGGCGTTGATAATATTAAAGGTTCCCGTACTATTGTTAGATCTGAAAAACCATTGGCTATCCACAAAGCAGGAAGCGGTGGCATCGTTAAATAAAAGCGTATTGAAAGTTCCTGGCGTATCATAGGTTACAGAATTGAGCACCCAATTGCCATCAACAGTTTTACGCGCTGATTTTTCTACTTTTGATAAAGAGCACGACACAAAAAGTGTCGACACGAGAAGTATAATTCCTATTTTTTTCATTGTGATAAAGTTATTGTGGTTTATATTAAATATACGAATATTACTACATAGGGGCTGTTAAGGCTTTCCCATATTTTGTTAACCAGATTTAAAAAATATTATAGCAATCGATTTTTCACAAACTCAATTTGTGTTTTTCCGTGAGGGAATGGTTTGCCATCTTGCCCTAGATTTACCATTATTATATTATCAACCGTGAGTATTGTTTCTCTAGTCATTTTATTACGTGCCTCGCATTTTAAAGTCAAAGAAGTCCCTCCAAATTTAACCACGTCCATACCAATTTCAATGATATCTCCCTGTTTGGCGGAACTCATAAAATTGATTTCAGAAATATATTTGGTAACGATTTTAGAATTTTCAAGTTGAATTACGGTATAAAGCGCTGCCTCTTCATCGATCCAAGCCAATAATTGACCTCCAAATAAGGTGCCGTTGGGATTTAGATCTTCAGGTTTTACCCATTTACGTGTATGAAATCTCATAAAATAATTTAATTGGTTCTTATTATGTATGTAAGTCGGATAAGCACTTAAAATAAGCTAAGACATATAAATGGTTGTCAGCTAAATTCGACTGTGCTCATTACCTGCAAAGGTAGCACAGTTGCGATGGCAACCTTAATCATATTGAAATTTTTACTGACTTCAATGCTATTTTATTGTTACCACGCCTATTTACAATTTTCAGTATTGTTAAAATGTGCATAAATAAAAGTGTTGTTAATAACGCGGTTAACAAAATCTACAGCCCTTGGCTTATATACAGGGCATTATGCATAATTTTAATAAAATCGAAAGTTATGATAAATAGAACAGAAGATCTTCTGAAAATAAGACCTGTCATTTCAAGTGCTAGAATCTACGACACGATGAGCAGTGAGGAGCGATTTCAAAATGGCACTTTGAGACCTTTATTAAAGCTCCAAAACGACCTAATCATTGCGGTGTTTAAAAATTATATTGGGAAGCACAAAAATGTGTTTTATGATATATCTTTGCCGAAACAATTGGACTATATTGAAAATGCCATTAACAAGGATATGAAACTGAGAAATTCAATAAAAGGAATGATCATTGGTCAATTTACTATTGAAGAATATGCCGAGTATATCGAAAATTCATCCGCATTAAACAAACGCATGATGAATCTTGTAAAGGAGCGCTTGGTCAGCCATATCCAACTCTTTAGGCCAGAAATGGCGCCCGTGCTATGAAATTAAAAAGTGATGTTCTACAAGCTTGTTATGATTATGCTAACAGACGAATTGCCAATTATAAAAACGAAATTGAAACTATTAAAGATTCCATAGAAAGCAATGACAAAGGAAACGGAAACGATGACGACTCAGGAAACGGTAAGCTGTTTAATGACTTAGAAAAAAATTCGCTCCATTTGATTGACGCTCAAAAAATGCTGGACAGTTTAAAAACCATTAGTGCAAAGTCCGTACACAGTTCTGTCTCCCTGGGGAGTTTGGTCAAAACGACGTCCAATAATTTCTTTATTTCCATTAGTGCTGGAAAAATTGATATGGATGCCTTGAGTGTTTTTGCAATTTCACCCAGCTCTCCTATTGGCCTACTTTTGAACAATAAAACTATGGGCGATACGATTGAATTTAATGGCAACACGTTTACCATCACAGAAGTTATATAAGTAACTCCCCATTGCTATTGGTGTTGAGCACATCACTCATATAATCAAAATATGGCCTGATGGCTATAAAAGATGCGTTAACATCCTCTAAAAAATTTGAGGACAGGACTTCTGCGTCCGTATACGTTTTAGTGAACACGAACTGTTTTTTACGAATGAGATCAATGGCTTTGTGCGTTTTATCAAAACCTTTTGGGGCCGTTTTGAGTTCATCCCCAGTCAGTTCACCCCAAATGTCACGTAATTTTTTACTGCCAATAATGGCTCGGATGTCTGCGTCATCCATTTCAAACTCTTTGCGAATTCTCAATAAATCCTCTTTTGAAGGATCCCAAAAACCAGCAGCAATGAACGATTTGTCGTCAGGTTGGATATGCAAGTAATAGCTCCCACGCAATTCTGGCTTACGCCTCTGAAAAGAGCCACTAAAGTGGGTTTTATAGGGCAATTTGTTTTTAGAGAATCGCACATCTCTGTAAATCCGGAATACTTTAACCCGATCTACATCATCATGCACTTTTAATGCTTCAAATAGACGATTAAAATTTTGTTTGGCTGCTGTTTGAAGTTTTGTAAATTCAGTCTTATGTTCATTGAACCAATCTCTGTCATTATTTGCTTTTAACTGATCTAAAAACACTAATAAATCTTTGGAGAATGTACTTGATAAGGTCATAGAGGAGTAAATTTTAAGCGCAAAGTTAGCAAACAAATTTTGAACTGTTTAGCTTTCGGATTGGTCAGGATTTTCATTGACCGTCAATTTATTATTAAATTGAAGCGTTCTAATTGGGAACGGAATGTTAATACCTTCTTTATCAAATGCTTTCTTAATGGCTATTATCGCTGTATTGGTGGCGTTCAATTTATGGACATTTTTGGTGCCTTCAATCCAAAATCGGCATTTGAAATTTATAGAACTGTCTCCAAATTCGGTAAAAAAGAATTCTACAGGTTTCATGTCATCAATTTTCTCAAAGCTAGCTTCTAAAGTTTTTTTAGTTAAGGCTTCTACAAACTCCAAATCGGACTCGTAGCCCACACCACAAGAAACTGTCACTCTAATAAACGGCGTTAACGAATAGTTTTTCATCGGCGTTTCAAGGATGGTCTTATTGGGAATTAACACCATGTTGTTATCCGATTCCTTTAAAGTGAAATTCTTCAAATTGATGTCGATAATCTCACCAGCAAAATCGTTAGTTTCTACCCAATGTCCAATTTGAATTTTATCTCTAAATGAAATGACAATTCCTGAGATGGTATTGGATAAAGTACCTTGAAGAGCCAGACCAATTACCAATCCTAAAACACCTGCTCCGGTAATGAGTGAAGTTAGTGTTTGGGAAAGATTTAAAATTCCTAGAGCTAAAAACAATCCGACAAAGACTACAAAAATAGTGGTCAACCTGGCAATGATATTACTCACTGATTTTTGTTGTACACGACTCCCCACCAGTTTTAGGACAAGTTTGCTGACATATCTCGCCATGAAAAACGCTATAGTCATCACTATAATAGCCAACACTAAATTTGGAATATTCTCAATAATCGCATTCATCCAGCCCAACAACTTGTCCATGAGCGTGTCTAATGATTTGTTTAATTCATCTCTCATATAATTAATTTTAAAATTTAAAGGTTAATATCAATTGCGCTACGTATAGTTTAATTAAACTTATGAGGTTCAATACAGAAGCCAAATACTTCTGTTCAGCAGGCTTAAAGAACTCTTATGTTGTGTTTCAGTAAATAGTGTATCAATTGCTTTATGGTATAAAATAGGCGCGATTAAGTAAGTGGTAACCAGAAAAGTATTACAGCCATTTCTTTTTTCTGAAGTAGATTAACATCATCAAGAATATAAAGATCATAAAGCCCCACAAAATAAAATACGCATATTTATAATGTAATTCTGGGATGTAATCAAAATTCATCCCATAAATCCCTGCGATAAAAGTTAAAGGAATGAAAATGGTGGCGATTATGGTAAGCACCTTCATCACTTCGTTCATTTTATTGCTAATGATGGTCATGTACATATCCAGTAAACTCCAAACCATTTCTCGGTAAGATTCAATACTTTCATTGACATGCACAATATGGTCATATAAATCCCTTATAAAATTACGGGTTTTTTCATTGATAATAGGGTGCTCAATTTTTTCCAGTCGGTTGATGACTTCTCTTAATGGCATCACTGAGCGTCTGATTTTAAGCACCTCGCGTTTTAGAGCTTGAATGGTATTTGCTGTATGATCACTTTCTGCGTTGGCATCAAAAATATACTCTTCTATATCTTCAATCTTATCCCCAAAAGCTTCAATAACGGTCAGATAATTATCCACCACCGCATCCATGATGGCATATGTCAAATAATCTGATCCCAAACTGCGGCTTCGACCTTTTCCTGAACTAATTCGGAGCCTTAAATCATCAAAAACGTCGCCGTCAGCTTCCTGAAAAGTTAACACATAATCGTCTCCCACAACGATACTCACTTGCTCGTAGACCAATTCTTCATCGTCTTTAAAATACAACATTTTTAGAACAATGAATAAATAATTATCAAACTCGTCCAACTTTGGCCGATGGTTAGTGTTCAGAATGTCTTCTAAGGTCAAAGGATGTAAGCCATAATGATGTGCCAACTTCTCGATTTCGGAGGTGTTATTAAGGCCATTAACATTAATCCAAGTAACTTTGTTATTTCCTTTTAAATGAAACGCGTCTTCTACCTTCTTCGTTTCAAATTTATGATAATCCTCCTTAGTATAATTTATAATATCGACGGCAGTAACGGTCGACTGCTTTTTACCGCGATAATGGGCAGAACCGGGGGAGCGATTGATTGTTTTATATGATTTTTTCTTCTTTTTAGATCTCATTAGATATCGATTTCTTTTGCACATCAATGGTTTAAAAATAACTTTTTTCTCTATAGTGAAGCTCAATTTGTGAATATAAAATTACTATCAATAATCTTTAAGTTAGAACTTATAGAGGTCTATATTTGAAAAGTTCAATTAACGTTTGCTTTTTGACATTATTTTGTTTAATATGCGAGTTAAATACTTCAAACATTTAAATTCATGGGAAGACCACCTACAAGACCGATCAAATTTAGAGACGGTTTTTATATAGAAATCAGAAATAAAGGAAAAACTACAGGAATTAAAATCCATAGAGATACCAAAGAACACATGCTTCGTACGATCAAAGAGTATGAATTGACAAAGGAAGTTTACATCTTGGGCGAATCTAAAAATGGAAAATGGGTGAATAAAACGCCCGTACTTCATGTGGTTGATGAAGATTAATTCATCGCCTAAGATAGCCATTTAAATATATGTGCTGTTCCTTAATAAAAAATTCATAAATTGTTGTGTTTTAAAATCTCAAAACCGACAGTTTATGAATTTTACTAGTTTAAATAAGCCTCCTGCCTACTTTTGGATTGTTAGCATCATCGCCTTTTTATGGAATGCTATTGGCGTGTACAACTACCTAGCACACGCTTTTATAGACGAGACGCAATTGACAGAACTCTCTAAAACTGAGCAAACTATTTATATAGATCTGCCAGCGTGGTACATCTCCGTATTTGCTATTGCCGTATTTGCCGGATTGTTAGGGTCCATTGCCCTACTCCTTCGCAAACGTTGGGCTTACATCTTATTTATTGTCTCATTCTTAGCAGTTGGCCTACAGCAATTTTACATCTTGACGGAAGTTAATCCTAGAGACATTTTTTTAAGCTTGGCCATCATGGTGATTTCAGTATTTCTGATTTGGTTTTCAAAACGTGCCGTGGCCAGAAAATGGCTGACCTAAAAAGTTAAGATTTCAGATTAAAATTTATCAAACGCCACACGATTCAGAATCAACCCGGATGCTGGTGCTATGAAATCCATTACTATAGTACTATTTGGCTCTAAACTTTCTGAAATATCTTTCAATGTGATTTCGTGACGTCCTAGTTTTACCAGCGTACCCATCATGGTCCTGATTTGGTTATAGCCAAACCCTTCACCTTCAACTTTTAAAAGGTAAGACGCTTTAGGCAAAAAACTGGCGGTAAAGAGGGTATTAGGAATGAGTTCACAATGTGCCACCGCTCTTGTGTACAAGCCGTTTTCAGAAACCTTAGAGCAGTAGCCTTTAAAATTATGCGTCCCAATAAATAGTTTAGCGCCTTGCGCCATAAGTTCAATATCCAAAACATCTCTGAACGTAGTCATGAGGGAAGCGCAAAAGGGATGGGCTTTCTGTCCGTGCGCAAATACATATACATATTCCTTTATTTTAGCATTTTGAATAACATTAAAATCCTTGTCTACAGCGTGCATCGCTACTGCTCGGATATCTTGTGGTAGGTAATAGTTGAACTGGGCAATAAAAATGTCAAAATTTAGGATGGGTTGTTCTACAAACAATTCAAAGGCGGTATCATTGGCGGATACCATAGCGTCTGTCCTTCCCACGGCCAAAGACTTGAATTTAATCTCGCCACCAAACACATAATTTAAGGTTTTATCAATCATTAAATGAACCGTTTTTAGTTTGGGCTGCTTTTGCCACCCATGATAACGAAACCCCAGGTATTGTATGCTGATCAGATAAAAATTGTTCATTTATTTTTTCTCTCGGTTTTTGAGCACCCTTTCAATATCTTCCAATCTAAAGCCTTTAGCCTGCAGTAGCATGAGGTAATGAAACAGCAAATCCGCACTTTCATTTAAAAACAGGGTATCATTAGAATCTTTGGCTTCAATCACCACCTCTACCGCCTCTTCACCTACTTTTTGAGCTAATTTATTGATGCCCTTAGCAAACAAGGATGCTACGTATGATTCTTCAGGTGTAGCGTTACTGCGACGTTCTTCTATGGTATTTTCCAATTCTGAAATAAATCCGAAATTTGAACTATTACGCTCATCCCAACAGGTGTCTGAGCCTTTATGACACGTGGGACCTTCGGGGTGCGCCTGAATCAACAAGGTATCCTTGTCACAATCTAGCTTGATATCTACCACGTTTAGAAAATTGCCACTTTCTTCACCTTTAGTCCATAACCGTCCTTTGCTTCTGCTATAAAACGTGACCTTATTACTGTCTTGGGTTATTTTAAACGAATCGGCATTCATGTAGCCCAACATCAATACATTTTTAGTCGTGGCATCTTGAATGATGGCGGGAATTAACCCGTCTGAATTAAATTTTAAATTCATTGTTATCTCTATTTTATTGAGCGCTTCTAAAAATAAAAAATATCATAATTTAATATAATATTCTAAAAATATAGAGCTTATATGCTTCACTTAAAGTCGCACTTCAATGTGATTGCGCTTTAAATTTTCTTTTAAATCCTTAATTTCTATCTCGCCAAAATGAAACACGCTTGCCGCCAACGCCGCATCCGCTTTTCCTACTTGAAAGGTATCTACAAAGTGCTGTATGGTTCCGGCACCTCCCGAAGCAATAATCGGGATGTTCAATTCAGTCGACAATCTTAACAAGGCTACATTGGCAAAACCATCTTTGGTGCCATCATGATCCATGGAAGTAAATAAGATTTCTCCCGCGCCTCTTGCCTCTACTTCTTTTGCCCAATCAAAAAGATTTAATTGGGTTGGCACGCTACCACCTGCCAAGTGCACGATCCATTGGCCACCAATTTGCTTGGCATCAATGGCCACAACAACGCATTGGCTGCCAAATTTACTGGACAATTCATTAATCAACGCAGGACGTTTAATGGCTGAAGAGTTGATGGACACTTTATCAGCACCAGATTTTAAAAGCACATCTACATCTTCAACTGATGCAATACCGCCGCCCACCGTAAAGGGAATATTTACCTGTTCGGCAACTTTTAACACCATGTCCAACGTGGTTTTTCGGCCTTCTAAAGTGGCGGAAATGTCCAAAAACACCAGTTCGTCTGCACCTTTTTCAGCATATTGTTTTGCTAAAACTACAGGATCTCCAGCGTCAATCAAATTGACAAAATTAACCCCTTTAACGGTACGACCGTTTTTAATATCCAAACACGGAATGATTCGTTTTGTAAGCATCTGTTAGTTACATTTTATAAGAATTGCTCCAATTCCTGAAGGCTAATCTTGTTTTCATAAATAGCCTTTCCGATAATCACACCTTCGCAGCCCATTTGCTGCAGTTTTGGAAGTTCGTCAATATTCGAAATCCCTCCAGAGGCAATTAATTTTATAGATTGACCAGAACTGCTATTGGAGCATTCTTCGATAATATCCTTGTACAAATCAAAGGACGGTCCTTCCAACATGCCATCTTTGGCAATATCCGTACAAATGACGTATTGCACTTTCCGGCGTTGGTAATTTTTAATGAAGGGAATCACATCTAGACTGCTTTCCTCCTGCCATCCGCTAATTGCGATTTTTCCGTTGTTACAATCTGCTCCTAAAATAATTTTAGCCGAGCCGTATTGCGCTAACCAAGACTCGAAAGTCCGATGGTCATTTACCGCAATACTTCCTCCTGTCACCTGTTTGGCGCCAGAATTAAAAGCAATATGCAAATCTTCATTCGATTTAAGTCCACCACCAAAATCGATCTTTAAACCGGTTTTAGAAGCAATTTGCTCCAACACCTTATAATTGACAATATGTTGCGCCTTAGCACCATCCAAATCGACCAAATGCAGATATTCAATACCCGAAGCTTCAAACTGCTTGGCGACCTCTAGCGGATTTTCATTGTATATTTTCTTGGTGCTATAATCCCCTTTGGTTAAACGCACGCATTTTCCGTCTATAATATCTATTGCTGGTATTATTCTCATGTTATAATTTTAAAAAATTATTTAATATCTGCGCGCCCTCAGTACTACTTTTTTCGGGATGGAATTGCACCCCATAAAAATTCTCTTTTCTAAGCGCAGAACTGTATTTCAATTCGTACTCTGTCTGGGCAATAGTATGCTCGCAAAGCTCTGCATAATAACTGTGCACAAGGTACATATAAGCTTCATTTTTTATGCCTTCAAAAAGATTGGATTCCAAATTAATGATGGTGTTCCAGCCCATTTGGGGCACTTTAACTTTGTTAGAAAACCGTTTGACCTCCACATTAAAAACACCCAGACCTTTGGTATTCCCTTCTTCTGTACTGCGACACAACAATTGCATTCCCAAACAAATGCCAAGGACCGGTTGTTTCAGCTGAGGAATAAGGTTGTCCAAACCTGATGTTTTGAGCATTTCCATTGCATTACGCGCTTGACCAACCCCAGGGAAAATCACCCTATCTGCTGATGTGATCACTTCTGGATCCTTACTTAACAACGGCTCGAATCCTAACCTATTACAGGCAAATTGCACGCTTTTGGTATTTCCCGCACCATAATCTATAATAACTACCTTCATATCTCAACAATAAAATGATTTATAGCCCCTAAATGCTTTTTGTTATGTGTTCTCTAAATAATCTACAGCACTCCTTTGGTGGACGGCAGAATCATTTTCTCCAGATCACGCTTAATGGCCATTTTTATGGATTTGGCAAAAGCTTTAAAAATTGCTTCGATCTTATGGTGTTCATTATCGCCTTCAGCCTTAATATTCAAATTACATTTTGCCCCATCCGTAAAGGATTTAAAAAAATGGAAAAACATTTCGGTTGGCATTTTGCCAATCATTTCACGCTTAAATTCCGCGTCCCAAACCAACCAGTTTCGGCCGCCAAAATCAATTGCAGCTTGCGCTAGACAGTCGTCCATGGGCAAACAGAAACCATAGCGTTCAACACCCAATTTATGGCCTAATGCCTTGGCGAAAACTTCACCCAAAGCTATGCCAGTATCCTCAATGGTGTGGTGTTCATCTACATCAAGGTCACCTTTTACTTTAACATCCAAATCCAATTGGCCATGACGCACAATCTGATCTAACATATGGTCAAAAAAAGCAATTCCTGTATCAATAGTACTCTGTCCAGTCCCGTCAAGATTCAGTTGGATGGCAATTTTTGTTTCGTTAGTATTGCGTTCCAAACTCGCGGTCCGATCTTCTGTTTTTAAGAAGTTATAAATCACTTCCCAGTCTGTTGAAGCCAAGGCAATATACTTACGTAATTCTTCTGTAGAGGGTTCATTTTCCGTGAGCGCATTCATATAAATTCCGTTCGCTCCCAAGTTTTTGGCCAATTCAACATCGGTTAACCGATCTCCGATAACAAAGGAATTCTCCAAATCATAATCCTCTGTAAGGTATTGGTTTAATAACCCAGTTCTTGGTTTGCGAGTGGGCGCTTTGTCCTCTTCAAAGGAGCGATCTATGTGTTCTGCTTTAAAATTGATGCCTTCCGACTGAAAGGCTTGGATCATAAAATTATGAACTGGCCAAAAGGTGTCTTCAGGAAATGAGTCGGTGCCCAAACCATCTTGGTTGGTGACCATGACCAATTCGTAATCCAATTCGCGTGCTATTCGTCCTAAATACTGAAACACTTTAGGGTAAAACTGGAGTTTTTCAAAACTGTCAATTTGATAATCTTTTGGTTCGACGATGATAGTGCCATCGCGATCTATAAATAAAACTTTTTTCCTCATGATGATGTTATTATAAGCTCTTCAAGGTTTCAATTAAATGTTTATTTTCTGATTTGGTGCCCACGGTAAGACGCAAACAATTATCACAAAGTGGCTGGGTCGTTCTGTTTCGAATTACGATGCCATAGTCAATTAATTGTTGGTAGCGCTTGTGCGCATCATCAACTTTGATCATGATAAAATTGGCATCAGAACCATACGTTTTCTGCACAAAATTGATATCAACTAATGCTTTATGCAATACCGTCCTTTCTTCTAATAAACAGTCTATTTCATTTTTAATAAGCGTGTTATTTTCAAACCCTTCAATAGCTCTCTTTTGAGTCAGCGTATTGACATTATACGGAGGTTTGATTTTATTTAAGGTGGCAATTATCTCTGAGGATGCAAAGCACATCCCTAACCGAATGCCCGCCATACCATACGCTTTTGACAAGGTTTGAGTGACGACCAAATTAGGAAATTCCTGGAGTCTAGACACCCAACTGTCTTCATTTGAAAAATCGATATACGCTTCATCAATAACCACTATGCCTTTAAACGTGTTCAACAAGCTTTCGATTGTTGACGCTTTAAAACTATTCCCTGTAGGATTATTTGGTGAACATAAAAATAGAATCTTACTGTTGGCATCCGCCGTTTCTAAAATCTTTGCGGTTTGCGGCTGAAATTCTTCTGCTGATAAATTAACCTTTAATGTTTTTACTGCATTGATATTTGCCAACACCTCGTACATCCCATAAGTCGGCGGAAGAATTACGATATTATCTACATTAGGCTCACAGAACATCCGGATCAATAAATCGAGAACTTCATCACTTCCGTTACCTAATAACATATTAGCAATAGGCACGGTTTTCAATTCAGAGAGTACGGATTTCAATGCGGTCTGTTGGGGGTCTGGATATCTATTGACGCCATTATCAAAAGGATTTTCATTGGCATCGAGAAAAATCAAATCTTCCTTTTCACCTTTAAATTCGTCCCGTGCCGAGGAATACGGCTTTAAAGCTTGTATCGTCGGTCTTATTAAGTGTTGTATGCTCATTTTGTCAGATCATTTAATCGTATTGATACCGCATTCTTGTGTGCTTTTAAGCCCTCGGCTTCCGCCATGAGCTCAATGGTTTTTCCAATAGTTTTTAAGCCTTCCTTGCTGATCTTTTGAAAGGTCATGCTTTTAGAAAAACTATCTAAATTAACCCCTGAATATGCTTTACTGTAGCCGTTTGTGGGCAGGGTGTGATTGGTGCCAGAAGCATAATCTCCCGCACTTTCTGGGGTATAATTTCCAACAAAAACAGAGCCTGCATTACGGATGCCTTCTAAAAAGAAGGTCTCGTTTTGAGTACACACAATAAAATGTTCGGGTCCGTAAGCATTTATAAAATCTAAAGCATCTTGATCGTCTTCCATTAAAATCAATTTAGAATTGTCAATGGCTTTTTGTGCCATCGCTTTTCTTGGCAATGCGGCCAATTGCTGTTTAATTTCTGACGCGACCGCAGTTAGCAGGGCCTCAGAATTGGAGACTAAAATCACTTGGCTATCGGCACCATGCTCAGCCTGACTTAATAAATCTGCGGCAACGTAAGCAGGCTTCGCGCTCTCATCTGCTACAACAAGCAACTCACTTGGTCCTGCGGGCATATCAATTGCTACCCCATGTTTGGTGGCCAACTGTTTTGCAACGGTCACAAACTGATTTCCTGGTCCAAAAATTTTATATACCTGTGGGATGGTTTCAGTTCCAAAAGTCATGGCTGCAATGGCTTGTATCCCTCCTATTTTATAAATTTTTGTGACTCCACACAACTGTGCTGCGTATAAAATTTCATTGGCAATCATGCCATTTTTATTGGGTGGTGTACAAAGAATAATCTCTTTACATCCCGCAATTCGTGCTGGCACGGCCAGCATTAACACCGTTGAAAAGAGCGGAGCGGTCCCCCCCGGAATGTATAAGCCTATTTTTTCAATAGGGCGTTTTTCTTGCCAACACAATACGCCAGGCATAGTTTCTATCTCAACTTTACCAGTTTTTTGAGCGCTGTGAAAAGATTCGATATTTTGTTTGGCAACTTGAATTGCCGATTTTAAATCTTCAGAAACTTTTTGCGCCGCTTCTATAATTTCAGTATTGGTCACCGTGGTGATCTCGGCATCGGTACCATCAAAAAGCGCGGTGTACTTTTGTAGTGCTACATCGCCATTTCTATAAACATCATCAAAAATCTGAACCACGGTTTCTTCGATACTTTCTAGGGATTGTGTTGGCCTTTTAACCAACTCAGTCCAGGTTGTTCTATTAGAATTTTTTATAATCTTCATTGCATTGATATTAAGTACATTTTAATCTACTATTTCAAGTATATATTAAATGTTTAAGTTTGGTAAACTGTCTCCTATTTAAAGCTAAACAACCATATTTTCGATAGGGCATACTAAAATCCCTTCAGCGCCATTTGCTTTCAGTTCATCAATCACATCCCAAAATTCATTTTTGGTTATCACCGAGTGAATAGAGCTCCAGCCTTCTTGCGCCAAGGGCAATACGGTAGGGCTACGCATGCCGGGAAGGACACTGATGATTTTATCGAGCTTATCATTGGGAGCATTTAACAGGACATATTTAGACTGTCTTCCCTTTAAAACCGATTGAAACCGGAATTGTAAGCGTTTTAATATAGCTTCATCAGAAGCGGAAATTAATGGTGATGCTGCCAATACGGCCTCAGACTTCAACAGCACTTCCACCTCTCTTAAATTGTTTTTAAACAAGGTGCTTCCACTGGACACAATATCGACGATTGCATCTGCGAGCCCAATATTAGGAGCAATTTCTACAGAGCCATTGATTATGTGCAGTTGGGCTGTGATCTTATTTTTCTCCAAGAATTGGTTTACAGTGTTGGGATAGGATGTAGCTATTCGCTTTCCTTCCAAATCCTTAAAAGATTTGTATTTGAAGGATTTAGGTACGGCAATAGAAACTTTACATGTAGAAAATCCTAATTTTTCAACAACGGATATATCGTTACCTTTTTCTACTAAAATATTCTCACCTATAATGGCTGCATCCACCACGCCGTCCCTAAGGTACTGCGGGATATCGCCATTGCGAAGATAAAAGACTTCTAAAGGAAAATTCTTGGCAGATGCTTTTAATTGGTCTTTACCATTGTCTATTGAAATGCCTACATCGCTAAGGAGTTTCATGGAATCGTCGTGTAAACGACCCGATTTTTGTACTGCTATTTTTAATTTACTCATTGTAGTGCCCACTAAGGTGGGTGTCTTTTTAGTTAAACTTAAGTGTTGTCTGAGTAAATCTGTTGGTAAGATTCCTAAATGAATAGAAACAAAAAAACCGCTTGAGTTACTCAAACGGTTTTAAAATATGTTGACTTTATTCAATACATCTTCAGTTCGCTTGAGTGCAAATATGATGATGGTGATGATGTGATTGAATAAACTTCATGTTCTTCTTATGTTTTACAAATGTCGTAAAATTAATTTTATAAATCCTAATGATGGACTGAAAAAATTTGAAACTATTTTACAACTGCTACACTATTAAAGTGTTATTTTATTGATTACCTAAAATTACCGGCAATCCTGAATCTCCTGAACCAATAACAATGACTTTGCTATTTGTTGATTGAGATAATTTAACGGTGGCTTCAATACCTTTATCCTGAAGAATCTTGTCAGTTAAGGATGCGCTCAAAATTCTGTTGGCATCTGCTTTACCTTGAGCTTCAATAATTACTTTTTCTGCTTCTTTAGCTGCGGTAACCAATCGGAATTCGTATTCTAACGATTCTTGCTCTTGCTTCAATTTGCGTTCAATAGCATCCTTAATGGTTGGAGGCAATGTGACATCGCGCACCAAAATATCAATCAATTGAATGTATTGATCATCGACATAATTTTTCGTTTCTTCAAAAATCTCAGACTGAATGGCATCTCTTTTACTAGAATACAATTGCTCTGGGGTGTAACGCCCAACAACACTTCTGGCTGCTGATCTTACCGCTGGCAATAAGATACGCTCTTTGTACATTTCACTTTTTTCTTGATGTAATTTTCCTAAATTTTCATATTCAGGTTGAAACCAAATAGACGCGTCCAATTTGATATCCAATCCATTTGAAGATAAGGCGCTCATCTTTTCAAAAATCTCTTGCTGTCTTACTTCGTAAATAAACACCTTGTTCCAAGGTGCTACTACGTGAAATCCTTCACCGAGTGCTGGTTCATCGGTCACGACACCCCCTCCAAAGGTTTTATACAACACTCCTGCTTTTCCTGAATCGACAGTAACCGCTGATTTAGCAATGATAATAATTAAAATAATTGCACCAATAATAACAGGTAATGCGATCTTAGGTAATTTTTCCATAAATAATAAATAGTTTTTTTTTAAATTAATCCGTTGTATTTTCTAATGAACCATTCCGTAGAAAGGCTTAACGCAATTAAGGCGAGTAGAAATTTCCAATCTATCAAAGGTACGACTTTTTTAGTGCTTTTTTGAATGGTTACGAACCTTTCGTCGTTTAACAGCTGAGCGACGATTCCGTTGCTGCCCTCAATAAAATAAGCTGTTCCTTTACTGTTGGATGCCACATTTTGAAGTTTTGATACATTCGCATTTAAGAATTGCTGTTCTACGTTATACTCTAAAATTTTAAATTCGCCAGACTTTGAAATAGGTTCACTTTGATGTTTTACGACAAACTGATAGTCGCCGTCCTGAAGGCCGCTTAAATCAACCTGATAATTGTTTTGTTTTAAAATAAACGGCAGAGTTTGCGTTACCTTGTTCTCTTGATTGGTGACGGTAATTTCAAGATTGGCCGTGTTGTCAAACTCAAAATTCTTATTAAAAAACTGAGCTGATATGATCAGGTTATCGTTGCCATCGTAAAACGATTCATAAGAAACATTTAAACGGCTCCTGTCCTGATTGGAATCCAAATATTGAATAATTTTTCCAATAAAATTATCAAACTCAAGGAATGACTTTTCGTTAAGATAATGTTGAGCTCTCCAGCGCCAAATGCCTTCACCGTTCAGTACGGCTCCCCTTTTTTGATTTAGCTTATAAGTGAGCAATAAGGG
>Ga0114916_1000758_pt1 | contig 20187 bp, 19 predicted proteins | sample MalvirAntarct_66_FD_83501 | JGI IMG/M metagenome (GOLD analysis project Ga0114916, IMG submission 83501) | Marine viral communities from the Global Malaspina Expedition - Malaspina viral metaG Antarct_66 | ecosystem: Environmental > Aquatic > Marine > Oceanic | place: West Anvers Island... | reverse complement strand
TCATAAAATAAGATGTTTAACCGCTAATTTTACCATAATTCTATAGCGGATGGTTTAAAGCGCTAATGTTTAAGAAAGCGATTATTAAAAGATGTATATCTGAAAGAACTTTATATGGCATATAAATGCTAAATAAGTTGCAAGGATATTAATGCTGGTCTTTGTTCAGCGCTAATGACTCTGAAACAGTTTGCGCGGTCGTTGCCAATGGCTTGGGTTTGGTCACAATCGGATAGACGTCTTCTCTTGGCATAAGTAGGCGCATATGAGGATAAGGGGTCGAGATATCAGCGGCATCAAAAGCGCGTTTGATATTCTCTCGTAAATCTTCTTTGATTTTGGGCATACGAGCAACTGCCGCTGGTTTGACCCAAAAACGTACAATAAAATATACGCCATACTCGCCAATCTCTGCCACAGTCGCAGAAGACTCAGGTCGGTTGAGGACCGCCTCACTATCAGACAGTACCTGTAAAATCTCATCACGTGCTTTATCAATATCATCTTCAAAAGCAATACGCATCTGAATATCAAAGCGTATAAAGTTTTTGGAGGTCAGGTTGGTAACGACGGAGGAGGCCACATTCGAATTGGGTATGATAACCGTAATATTATCACGAGTTAAGACGTGGGTCGTACGTAAGGCAATCACCACCACGCGCCCTTCATTGTCATTGATATTGACCCAGTCACCAACTTGAAAGGATTGCTCAAGCAAAATAGTAATACCTGCGATAAAATTGGCAAGCGTTGACTGCGCGGCAAAGCCGACCGCCAAACCAGCAATACCCAGACCTGCTACTAAAGAGACGATATCAAAGCCAAACTGTGCCATGACGCTGGCAAGCCCTAATACCAGCAATAGTACGGATAAGATATTTTTAAGCAGCTGCTCAATAGAAGCGTTTAAACCATAGTGCTGTAGGATTTTATGGACAATTTGTCCAGATGATGTCCATAGCACGTAATATATCCCTGCCCATGTACTGGCTTTGGCAGTGGCTTTAATGGTATCGGGCTCAAAATTCAGCTGACTCATAATAGCAATGACACTGGTCACAGCCCATACATAACGCAAGATTGAGCGGGCAATTTTAGCGCGACGCTCATTCAGACGAATACGTGCTTTGCTTTTTTTTAGTACATAAATAGCAAGCCAATACATAAACCCTGATATCGCAAGCAGTATTAGAATTTTGATGCCAGTGCTCACCAGTTCTACTGATTTAGACGACCAATCTAAGGTGCCTTCCTCGATAGAGCCACCAATCGCAAGAAAAAGGCTGGTATGTAGGTCACGAGCAATCTCTTGAAAAAATTCAGTAATACTAGCGATTGCCATTATCTTATCCATGAAAGGTGTGGTTCTAAAAAATATTACTCTGTACTAATAGGATTTTAACCGTATCATTATAAATAAAACCGCTTTTACCAAATACTGCTTTAACCATATAAAGTAGCTTAAATCCTGACGGCAAATCAAGTTTAAATCTTCTGAAGTCAGCGCTAGTAGGTCTACTCCATTACCTTTAAAACAGAGCATTTAACAGTTGATTAAGAATTGTTTTGATGAATATCAAGCGACTGATACGGTATTTCCATCAAATCCTGAACATCACGCAAGGCGGTACGCAAGCCTTCTAGGATAGTAGGATGGTAAAAAGGCGTATCAAGCATGTCTTTAATACTCAAGTCATTAGTAATTGCCATTGCTAAGATATGCCCGATGTATTCTGTATCTGGACCAACCATACTTGCACCCAAGATTCTGTCTGTTTTTTTGCAGCCATAAATATGCAATAGACCACAGTTAACACCCATGACGCGGCTACGACCTTGATTGTCGAAGCTGACTTTCCCAATCACATGCTCAAGTGTTGAATCTTCTTGGATTTCTGGCAAAGACATACCAACATTGACGATTTGCGGTGAACTAAATACGATGGAAAATGGCGTGGCAGGCGGACGAATATAAGCATCCTTTTTGTTGTCACAGACCATACTGCCAGCGCTAAAACCTTCATCGCTTGCTACATGCAGCAAGGGAATATTAGTATTGGCATCGCCAACGATATAAACGTCTAAATCACCGATTTTACCAGTTTTTTTATCCAGCTGTTGTTGGCGATTTTTTTCATCAAGCTCAACGCCTAGGTTTTCAACACCCCATACCTCTATATTATTACGTCGATCAGTCGCGACCAGTACGTAATAACCTTGCCATTGTTGCACTTCGCCAGCACTGTCTTCATAATCAATAAAGGCAACAGTGCTGTTTTTATTTATGCTTTTATCGCTATTTTCATCTGATCTTTGACCGACATCAGTAATTTTGCTGCCCAAGTGCATGGTCAGCTCACGACTTAAGCAATCAATAGCTTTGTTATTGATGTCTTCGTCCTTTAGACCAGCAACGCGTTTGGCGCGATTAAATACCGTTACCTTGACACCCAATCGTGTGAAAGCTTGGGCAAGTTCTAAACCTATAGCACCTGCGCCAATCACAGCCATAGATTTTGGCAAGTCGGCTAACTCAAAGACAGCATCTGAGGTCAGCATAGTATCACCAAGCTTATCTTCCCAGCCATCTGGAATAAAGGTCGAGCTGCCAGTGGCGACAATGAGTTTATCTGCTTTGATCAATTGATCATTGACCTCAATCAAGCCTTGCTTATTAATATAAGCCCGTCCCGCTATCTTACTATCCTCAGGCCAGCTATCGACTTGTTTTTCGATGTAGCTGGCAAAATGATCACGCTCAGCGCGCACCCGTTCCATCACCTGTTTGCCATCTATGCGAGCAGTGGCATGTACGCCAAACTCAGCAGAATGATTGGTATCATGAGCGCGGTCAGCGGCTGCAATGAGTAGCTTGCTTGGCATGCAACCTACCGCAATACAAGTCGTTGTCCAAAAGCCATCATTGATAATAATGACATCTTCTAAGAACTTTTTTGCTTGGCGAAAAGCGTTTTGTCCGGCAGTCCCAGCACCAATGACCGCAACAGATACCTTGCGAGTCACGTTTTGATGATTGCTATGATCAAAGGGAACAGAAGAATCAGAGGCGGTATCAGGCTGTTTATTCATAGTATTCTCAAATAAAAAATAATTTTAAGGTTTATCGTAAGATCGATTAGAAGACTAAGGTGCAAGTGTAGTTAATAAACGCTCAGTATAATCCTTTGCTTTAAGGTTACGCTGTGCATGAGTGAGCGTACCATTTTTATCAAAGACAAACGCCGAACGTACAAGACCTAGAGTAATATTGCCATACATGTTCTTTTCTTTAATCACATCAAAATAGTGGCAGAGTTTTTCATCGGCATCACTGATAAGTGGAATATGTAGATTATATTTGCTAATAAAATTTTCGTGTGATTCAACGCTATCACGTGAGACACCAATAATGTCGTAACCTAAATCATCAAATTCGTTAAGATGGGCGGTAAACTCTGTCGCTTGTGTGGTACAGCCAGGTGTATTGTCTTTTGGATAAAAATAAAGGATAAGTCCTTTGCTGGTGTTGGCGACCAGCTCTTTTAGGCTAATATCATCATGAATAAAATGACCATCAAGCTCACGCACGATAGTGACTGGAAAATCAGGTAGAGTAATGGTTTCTGTGGTTGGCTTTGCCATCATAAAATCCTTATTTATTTTGATTGCGGTTATATTATTATTGGTCATCCCATTATAGGCAGATTCATAGAAATAAATCCTCGATTTTACACATCACTTATGGATGAGCAACAAAAAAGACTGGCAATGGCCAGTCTTTTATATATCTAAAGATTTGAGGATTAAGCAGGTTTTTGTGGCTGCTTTAAGTCCAAACCAACGGTACACTGTTGCAAATCTTTTTGCATTTTTTTCACATACGAGAGGCTTGATGGGTCTTTTTTACTTTGCGCATAGCTCTCAATCTCCCACATCTGACCAATGGTCATATTGCTACGGACACCGATCGTGCAATCACAAAGCTTAGTTGCGGTGCTCTTGTCAGCGACTTTATATTTGACCGCGCCGTTGACGCAAGTATTGATATTATTCTGCTTAATATCAACAGCGTTTGCTTGTGGCATGGCAAATAGTGCAGCAAGAGCTAGAGGTAGTACTGGCAAAAATTTCATAAATATCCTTTTACATGTGACATCGATAACTTGAATTTTTTATAAATGAATTAGATTTTGTATGAATGATAAAATATTACTTCTAATAAAACGTTGCTACTTTGATGAGCATTTATATCTTGTGGTAGATAAAGTGGCTCATACCATAGCAATGATTGTATTTAAAATACAACGGTAGCGTGCTGTGTTAATGCAAGCGAATGTTTCGCCAATGTTTAATTGCCTTTATTTTAAGACCGTTTATTCATGTCCTGAGGCGAAACTTCTAAAATCATTACTGATAATGGGTAGGGTCGGCAACGCCTGCCTGAGCGAACCCTTGACGACGCAGCGCGCAGCTATCACAAACGCCGCAGGCAAGACCATTGGCATCTGCTTGATAACAAGAAATTGTTTGTCCGTAATCAACCCCTAGCGACAGACCCAGCTCGATGGTTTTGGCTTTCGATAATTGTTGTAGCGGGGTTTGAATCGATAAATGATGACCGGTAACGCCCGCTTTGGTAGCAAGATTTGCCATATGTTGGAAAGCGGCAATATACTCAGGACGGCAATCAGGATATCCTGAATAATCGACTGAACTGACACCAATGATGATATGGTTTGAATCAGTTACTTCAGCAACTGCTAGGGCATAAGATAAGAAGATGGTATTGCGCGCTGGCACATAAGTGTTTGGGATCGCGTCATTATCAATCTCATCACGCTTTTTGTCTGGGAATTTATCGGTATCACCATCAGGCACAATCATACTGTGATCCGTTAGTGATGAGCCACCCAGTTGGGCGATATCGATATCAATAATTCTGTGATTAACGGCTGCAGTTTCAGCGATTGCTTTGGCAGCGACCAGCTCACTATTATGACGTTGACCATAATCAAAGCTGACTGCGGTTACTGACGCATAACGGGCCTTTGCCCAATATAGACAAGTCACTGAATCAAGCCCACCTGATAGCAGTACGACCGCATTTTGGCTTTTATGCAGCTTGTTTAATTGGATATCGTTATCTTGATCAGCAGAAGAGGTTGGTAGAGCAGTATTTGTCATAGTGGCATCTATTATTGATTGACGAAAAACGCCTATTTTAGCAAAAATACGGTCATTACTAAACCTTGAAAACAGCGTTAAAACATCATGCAAGTAATAGGATAAAGTTTAGGAAATCGATAATTATTAGCTTTAGATAAGCAGTCGCATTTAAGACGATAATTTAATGTCATCTTTTCAATCTGTTAGCAAATTTTGTTATAATCGCTGCTGTTTTAAATCATGTTTGAAGCGTTGCCTTATGAAGCATCATTGTTAGCCCTACGCAGATAGCTTTTATTGCAGCCTTTTGAATAAATCGATTGATTATCTCTTTTGAAGTACCGCCATTCTTGTCAAGATATTGAGTAACTTATGACTGCAGCAACCTTATTTACACCATCAATCACGCCTCAGTTTGACAAGGCTTCTATCGATACTGATGTGAATCATCATGATAAAGCAACTGATATCGAACAGATGTTATATGATGATGGCGATGACAGAAATGATGATTTTATGGATGAGCAAGCAGATAATATATTGGCTGATACGCAATCACTGACCGAGTCGGCTCACTTTCGGAAATTGCAAAAGAAGCTTCGTCGTCAAGTATCATGGGCGATTCGTGACTTTAATATGATTGAAGATGGCGATGTGGTAATGGTCTGTGTATCAGGCGGTAAAGACAGCTATACGTTGCTCGATATCTTGCTGCTATTAAAACGTATCGCCCCGATTCATTTTGATATCGTTGCCGTCAATCTTGACCAAAAGCAGCCCGGCTATCCAGAAGAGGTGTTGCCCGCCTACTTAAACGAGCAGGGCATCGCTCACTATATTCTGGAAAAAGATACTTATAGTATTGTCAAAAGCGTGGTGCCAGAAGGGAAAACTTATTGCTCGGCGTGTTCACGTCTGCGTCGTGGCTCACTGTATGGTTTCGCCAAACAAATCGGTGCGACCAAGATTGCGCTTGGGCACCATCGTGACGATATGTTGGCGACTTTCTTTTTGAACTTATTCCATGGTGGCGCGTTGAAATCGATGCCGCCCAAATTGCTCAGTGATGACAAGCAAAATATGCTCATTCGTCCACTGGCTTATGTGGAAGAAAAAGACATCATTGAATATGCAAGCCTAAAAGAATTCCCGATTATTCCGTGTAATCTCTGTGGCAGCCAGACCAATCTGCAACGTGCCATTATTAATGACATGCTACGAGAATGGGACGATGCCCATCCCCAGCGCCTAGCATCTATTTTTAAAGCGATGCAAAATGTTGCGCCCTCGCAATTGGCAGATAGAAAGCTGTTTGATTTTGAAACCTTGAGCCTTGAGCGTGATGACAACGAGCGTTTGTTTGAAGGTGACAATATCCAAGCGGGGCAAATAGAGAGTCTGGCTGAGATTGGTTTGCCAGTATCACCAGAAACGCAGATATTCAATCCAGACTTTGCTGATGCAGAAAAGGGCAGCCGTACTACGCAAAAAATCCCAACGATCAATCCAGTGATTTGATGATTTAATAATTTAATGATCTAATACTGTTTACGCTCTTCAAATAATAAAAACCAGCTCATGATAGGTTCATGGCTGGTTTTTTATTTTAATCATACTTTGAACAGTTTAGCTTTCGCCAAATACTGGTAGAGGATCAAAGCTAACCTCTGATCGTGGTAACTTGGCAACATCTTGCATGCGCCAATCGTCTTTACCTTTATGACTTACTTGTAAATAATATTTTGCTTTAAGAGGATCGATATCTACTTGGGCGCTATATTTATTGCCTTCTAGATGCTTTAACACCGCATCACGGTCTTTTTTAATGTCAGTGGCATGAGATATAGACAGATCCAGTGTTTCAGGATAGCTAAGTGGACTGCCATTAATCAGTTTACCCGACTGCAAACTTTGCTCAGGATAATTCAGATAAAACACAACATCGCCATTGTCTGCAAATTGCATTTGTCCATGCAAGTCTAAATCATAGGTCAACTTGTCACGCGACACATCATGATAAAGGGTTTTACCATCCATATACCAGTCGTCGCGTACCACGCTATCACGAATCTGATAAGAGTAATAAACAAACCAGATGCAAGCAATGACGACAAAAGCTGGCATACCAATGACAAAGATAACCACCATATAGTTTTTATACCATGGCTGGCTGTCTTGATGCTTAAAATTTGGGGCTGGACTGGACATAACATACCTATTAATCAGATATCTAGTAACCGTATCAACGGATAAAGCTGACAGCCAAAAGCTGCCAAGGTAAGGTAACTCAATCACCAGTGAGCTATCAAGCGCTAACTCACTGGTAGGTATCATTTAACAATGAATGTTAATACTTACTGACCTTGAGTGGTAAAAACATTCTGCTTACTAACATGATATTTGCCGTCTTCACTACTGACATTCAAAGTCACCGGTGTTTGACCAAATTCAATCACATCAGGGTCGCCATAGATACTAACTGGCATATCAAAGCTTTCACCGGCATCTAACGGCACATCGTTAAAGCGAATCTCCAAGCTCAAACCCTCTTGCGGTGCGAGCGTTATTTTATAAGTATGGGCATCTTGGGTTTTATTGGTCAACTTAACGATATAACTGTTTTCAATCATGCCTTGCTGATTCAATGAAGACAACTGATTGCGGTCACGCCGTATATCAATCTCTAATGGCACACGGTCATTCAAAGCGTATAAAACACCGCCACAAAGTATCGTGAGAAGTGTTAAGTAAGCGAAGAAACGAGGGCGAAAGACACGGCTCTTCTCTTTTTCAGCCAATTGACGCTCTGTGGTATAGCGGATAAGTCCGCGTGGATAGCCCACTTTATCCATTATCTCATTACAAGCATCGACACAGGCGGCGCACTGAATACAAGCTACTTGTAATCCATCACGAATATCAATCCCAGTAGGGCAGACTTGTACACACATCTGACACTCGATACAGTCGCCTAAATTCTCAGGGTTGGTGCCTTTTTTGCGAGCACCGCGAGGCTCGCCGCGCTCATAATCATAAGAAACCACCAAGGTATCTTTATCAAACATCACACTTTGAAAACGACCATAAGGACAGATTTGGATACACATCTGCTCGCGCATATAACCTGCATTAACGTAGGTCGAAAACGCAAAGATAAATACTGATACCCAAATCCACGTCGCCCAATCAGGGAAGGGGATAAAACCAATCATCTGCCAGCTATTGTATAGCGCATCTGTACCGGATACATAACTTACAAAGGTCGTGGCGGTAATCGTGGAAAACACAAACCAGATGAAATATATCAAGAAGCGTTTAAACGCCTTGGTTGCGCTCATTGGTTCTTTATCAAACTTAATGCGTTTATTACGATCGCCAATCACCCATTTTTCTACATATTGAAATAAATGCGTCCAAATGGTCTGGGGACAAGCATAGCCACACCAAACTCGCCCTGCATAGACTGTTACCATAAATAAGGCGAAGGCTGCAATGATAGCAAAGGCGGCAATAAAATAAAAATCCTGCGTCAAAAATGTCATGCCAAAAATATAATAATGCTGCGATGGCACATCAAACCAAATAGCTTGTCGTCCGTTATAGCGTAACCACGGCAACAGCAAAAACGCCGCTAAAAGTGCATACATCGTAATAACACGAATGTTTTGATAGAAACCAGTCACAAATCGTGGATGGACACGATGCTTGGTAGCATCAAGATCTACTTGCTGTACAGGGATTTTATTAGATTGTGGTGCTGACATAAACGTGCCTCTTTAAAAAAAGAATCAGTCTGCTGGCATGGGTAACAAACATCTATTATAAAAATAAGATAGGTGGATGTGCGGTGTTATCAATGTCAGTAAGTAGAGAGATAAAAATTAAAATGCCTTTAATTCGTCTACCAAATGAGGGATGATCAATAATTGGCAAAAAAGCTGAAATGGCTCTGTCACCAATGTCTTATGGTCTAACTATTTTAACATTCTCCCTACTATAAATGGGGTGAGAGTGTTAAAAAGCAATATCTATATGAGGGCTATTAGGCTACAAATAGTAGTACTGCTAAAAGCCATAATTGATGACAAAGCTTAAATATTTTAATAAAAAAGAGAGGACTGTAATGACAGACCTCCCTTTATCTAAATCTACTCGTCAATGAGATAGCTGCTAACCAAGTAACTATAGTTAAAATTAACCGTATTAGTTAACCATCTTCTCTGTACTTGCCACTTGTTTTGGCATTGCAGCAGCAACAGAAGTTGCCTTAGCAGCAGGTTGAACAGTTCTATCTGATAATGAATATACGTAGGCAGCAAGCAACATAATACGTTCATTACCTAGCTTGGTTTCCCACTCAGGCATCACACCTGCACGACCATAACGTAATGTTTCTCGAATAGTCTCGCGATCGCCACCATATAACCAGATATTATCTGTTAAGTTTGGCGCACCCGCTGAAATCATACCTTTACCCTCTGGACCATGACAAAGCACACAGTTGGTAGGTTCTTTAAAGATAGCTTCACCTTGAGCAACTTGGGCTTTATCAAGCTCGTAACCGGGTTGGTTACCAGATAGTGACAACACATATTCAGAAACAGCACGAATACCATCTTCACCAAGTTGATCACGCCATGCAGCCATACCGCCGACGCGCCCATTATGTAACGTCGTTAAAATGTTTGACGCTTCGCCGCCATATAACCAATCATTGTCGGTTAGATTTGGATAACCTGTAGCACCTTTGGCGTTTGAGCCATGACAGACCGCACAGTTCTGTAAGAACAAGCGACTACCGACTTTTAACGCATTCGGGTTTTCAGATAGCTTTTCTACATAAGGTGACAGTTCGGCAATTTTCTCATCAATTTGAGCTTGCAGATCTGCAGGCGGCTTTTCACTGCGACGCATAGTCGCTTGCATCTCAGACAAGCTGGCTAGGGTCTTAGTAGCACCGCTGGCATCTGCTTTTGCCAAAATGTTTTTCTCAAAGTTATCCGTAAATACTTTGTTGTTACTTTCAAGCTCACTGTAAAGCTCGTTTTTAGAGGTCCACGGCAAAGTTTTGCCATCAACTTCTACGGTTGTGATGCCTTCCCATTTTGAGGGGAAAATACCTGGAAAGAATACCCAGTAAGCAACACCCCAAATGATTGATCCAAAAAATATCACTAGCCACCATTTAGGCAGCGCTTTATCATATTCTCGAATACCGTCGTATTCATGCCCTGTGGTACCATCGTCTTCTACTTCTGGTTTGAATTTTAAGACCATTAGTAAAATACCGAGGATAAATGCCCAGCACATGATACTTAGTATAGTTATCCAAGAACTCCAAAAGAATGTCATCATTTATCCTTATCGCGCTGCTCGTCAGACAGAGATTTGATATCCTCGTCATCAAGCGCAAGTTGTGCATCTTCTTCGAAGCGTTTTTTGTTTTTTGGCGAATACGCCCACCATGCAACACCTACGAAGGCAATAAAGGCAGAAACGGTCGCAATTGTTTGTAATTCACCAATACCCATTAGCGCTGTCCTTCCATTGCGGTACCTAACTGCTGAAGGTAGGCAACCAAAGCATCAAGCTCAGTAGCACCAAGCACAGCATCTGGAGCGCCTTCAATATCTTCTTCAGTATAAGGCACACCGAAGCGATCACGGAAGAGACGCATTTTGGCTTGAACATTAGAACCATTCACTTCATTGGTCGCAAGCCATGGGAAACCAGGCATGACTGATTCAGGCACTAATGAACGTGGATCAATCAGATGTTGTCTTTGCCAATCTTCAGAATAACGTCCGCCCACACGTGCTAAATCAGGACCAGTACGTTTTGAGCCCCAAAGAAAAGGGTGATCCCACGTTGATTCGGCAGCACGTGAGTATGGTCCATAACGCTCAACTTCAGCACGTAATGGACGTACCATTTGGGTATGGCAGACATGACAACCTTCACGAATGTAGATGTCACGACCTTCAAATTCAAGCGCAGTCCAAGGCTCCATAGAAGGGAGAGGAGTGTTTACACCACCTTCTTCAGCACCTCTATAATCGTATATCAGCGGTACAATCTCAACGAGCGTTGCAAAGCTAATAGCGATAACGATACCGATGACCAACAAGCCTGTATTTTTTTCAATAATTTCATGCGGTGTACCAGCCATGATCGCTCCTTATATTTTAGCTGTCGAGATTTGATCGACACTAGGTTCATGATCAGTCGGATCAGCAATGTCTACTGGCTTACCTTCTGGCATCTTGATTGTTCTATAAACATTATATGCCATCACAAACATACCAGATACATACAGAAGACCACCAAACGCACGACCAATATATGGGAAATGCGAGAACTCAACGGTATCAACAAAGCTGTATACCAAAGTACCATCAGGGTTGGTCGCAAGCCACATCATGCCTTGGCCAATACCTGAAATCCACATAGATACGATATAGAAGATGGTACCTGCTGTTGCTAGCCAGAAATGCGTTGTGATCAAGCTGATAGAATACATTTTAGGCTTGTTATAAATACGTGGTAACAGTACATATAGCGAACCAATGGTAATCATACCAACCCAGCCAAGCGCACCTGAGTGTACGTGACCGATCGTCCAATCCGTATTATGCGATAGCGCATTGACTGTCTTAATCGACATCATTGGACCTTCAAACGTCGACATGGCATAGAATGACAAAGCGACAATCATAAAGCGAATGATCGGATCGGTACGCAGCTTATCCCAACTACCTGAGAGCGTTAGTACACCGTTAATCATACCACCCCAAGATGGAGCAAATAGAATGATTGAGAATACCATTGCTAGAGACTGCGTCCAATCTGGAAGCGCTGAATAATGCAAATGGTGACCACCAGCCCACATATATGAAGCAATCAATGCCCAAAAGTGAACGATAGACAAACGGTAAGAATAGATAGGGCGACCAATCTGTACTGGTACGAAATAATACATCATGCCTAAGAAAGCAGCCGTCAGATAGAAGCCTACCGCATTATGCCCATACCACCACTGCACCATGGCATCGGTTGCACCGCCAAACAGCGAGTAAGACTTAAACGCACTAACAGGAATCGCCATGCTGTTTACAATATGCAGTAGCGCAATCGTAATAATAAAGGCAGCAAAGAACCAGTTAGCCACATAGATATGTGACGTTTTACGCTTAATCAGTGTACCGAAGAAGACAATAGCATAAGATATCCATACCAATGCGATAAGGATGTCAATCGGCCATTCAAGCTCAGCGTATTCTTTAGCCGAGGTTAAACCTAATGGTAAGGTGATAACAGCCGATACGATAACCGTCTGCCAACCCCAAAAGGTAAACCAAGCTAAGTAAGGCGCAAATAATCTTGTCTTACAAGTACGCTGAACAATGTAATAAGACGTTGCGAACAAGGCTGAGCCACCGAACGCAAAAATAACCGCATTGGTGTGCAGTGGTCTTAAACGACTAAAAGTCAGCCATGGAATGTCAAAATTGAGTGCTGGCCATGCTAACTGAGAAGCAATGAACACACCAATACTCATGCCGACGATGCCCCATACCACGGCCATAACCGTAAAGAATCTTACGATAGTAATTTCATATTCACGGTCAATGGGGGCGAGTGCTGTGTTTTGTAAACTCATTGGATGATTCCTTTACAGCCCGAATTATCAACAGAATTAACTAACATGCCATGTCATCTAGATCATGATAAAGATCATAACCAAACAATGGCTTTGGTAAAGGCTGTTTTCACTCGTCTTATCAGGCTGACGGTATTAACTATCAAGCTAAGCATGGCCTAGATATCAGTGATTGCTGATGGGTAGAGAGCAGTACTAAAGCGGACTGCCCGCGAAGCTGATTGATAGTAGGATTGTTAATATGTTGTCAGGTTTAATAAGAAAATGTGCCGTTCTCGAGCATCAAACATCTATTGAGGCTGAGTATTTATCTTAATTGTCACCGCCAAAAGCCGTACAAACCAAGATAGATACTGATGTTCAACCGGTGATAAGAAGGTATCGACCGTCAATGTATGCTAGCGATAGCTGACAAAAAAACATATTTACGTAATGTTTAGTTAAAACTCCCGACTCTGTTTAAGGGTATTGTAACGCAAACCTAATCAAATATCATCAGAACTATGCGCCAAAATACAAACTCTTTAGTAAAATCTTAGCAAGCAACTTATCACTGCTACGCTATCCACTTATTTTATACCCAATTTCATGACTATTCTATAGATGAAAAAAGATAGTATTCACAAGTTTGTATGGACCAACTATGAACAAGGTTTTGTAACAATTTTATTATTTGTTCTACAAATAAGTTTTACTTATTGTAAAGTCGCATCTTATAATGCCACTGAGCAGCATCCATAATAAAGTGTCTATTATATAAAATAGTCACCTTGTAGTAGTAAGTTTTTTGGCATTTAACTGGCTGTTAGGTTGGAGCACGAAAGGTGCTGACCTAGCACCGATTAACAACAATAGGTATTAAGGATAATAATATGGCAGTTTTTTTGACAGATGAATGGTTTGAGCAAGTTGAGCAAATGGGTCAAGAAGCAGGTGAGCTTAATTTGCCGCCCGCACTTGCGAATATGATCGTCAATCTAAAAGTATCTGATAGCGATCAAGACATTGAAGCCAACTTTGCAAACGGTCTATTACATCGCGGCTTAAACGATGGAGCGACCACCACGTTATTGCTTGATCGTAGTATCCTACAATCCATCATCACTGATTTCGATACCAATGAAATCATGGGCGCCTTTATGGGTGGCAAGATCCGTGTCGAAGGCGATATGTCACAGTTAATGGCAGTACAGACGGCTCGTCCAAGTGCTGAGCAAAAAGCGCTTTATAGCAATATTAAGTCAATGACTACAATGGCTTAGAGTCGTTATTAATTTAATCGTATTTAGACAAATAAAAAGCCCCTAAAATCAATTAGGGGCTTTTTATTTGTCTAAAATAATTTAAATCTGACTAGCTGGCTTTCGATTGTGCTACTTGCTGATTTTCTTTATAAATAGCCGCTTGTAGCCATACGTTTGCTTGTACGTAATCATGAACGTTAATAGAGGCAGTATCAGGTGTTTTTAGCGCCCCAATACGCATCACAAACGGATCAGCATCTTGTTCGCGCAGTACCACGACATCAAACAGAATAATCGTTTTACCATTAAATAGGGTTTCTTGCTTGCCAAGTACTTGACCTTGACACCACGCTTCATCTTCTTGACCTAACGTATCGCCAAACAAATAAGCACACATATGACCCAGATTGATCTCGACCGGCGCCATTTGTTCTTTGGTTTCTGGTTGCCATGCTTTGATTTGTTCTTGTAGGTCATCCGGCATCTTTCCATCGTTTGCCGCAACGATATCATTAAAAGCACGGTGATAGCGTATCGCTTCTTGGTCTTCTACTTTGATGACTTCATTTTGTTCACTGATTTTGATCTCATGTGCCCAGGCGCTAAAATTCACAAAATAGGTGGTGTCACGTTGGTATAAATGACGATTAGCGGTATATAGCTGATCAAAAGCATAGATGATGCTGCCATCAGAGGTACGTAAGCGTAATACGGCATCGTGTGAGTTGTCATTGACAATCATACGCTCGATTTTACAGCTCAATCCATATGGGCTATCGACACAAGGGTAGGCATTGATAAAGCATTCAGGCTTGCCATCCTTCATTGCCAGTACTTGATTGATATGACAAGGTTGGTTCTCAGATAGCAATAAACAGCTGTCTTTGGCACTGACATCGGTATTAAGGCCTTTAGGCATCGCTGCTTTTTCAATCATCTGTTGTAACCATTCAGGTACATCATGACTCATGTCATCAGTCAGAATACGCCAATGGTCACCGTGACCAGCTGATTGCTCATCAGTTAAGGTGATTTTGGTAGGAGATTGGATGTTTTTATATTGATAATTAATGGTCATGAAAATACTCAAACTTAAGTCAGCCATGAGGTTTGGGTCTGAAACTGTGATCGCTGAGTACCATGTACCACTTGAAAAGAGGGGTTTATGATGGTCAGCAATGCCATCAGCAAAGAGGCAACAAACAACAATGAGGGGTTAATGACAATTGTCCTTAGCATACAATATATAGGTATAGACACAGAGAATAGCAAGTCTGTTATAAAAAATAATCATAAAACCGCATTTTTTATTATAAAATCTGGACAGTTTTCGGTAATGACTGGCACCTGTTAGCCAAATTGTGTCAAACTAGCTCCCTTTTGACAGCCACATTTGGCTTGTCTTACACCCTGTTTTTGTGTTCGATTGATATGTTTTTGTGGCAGCTGCAAAAGTGTGATGCAATTGCCGCTATTTGTTTTGTAACCTACATAAAGTCGCACGTAGATAAGATAAAGAGTTTGAATATGTTTCGTCCTTTAGCGTTATTTATCGGCTTACGGTACACCCGAGCAGAACGTAGTAATGGTTTTATCTCTTTTATATCACTGATTTCAATGATTGGTCTGACGCTTGGCGTGGCGGTATTGATTACCGTACTGTCGGTCATGAACGGCTTCGATCGTGAGCTAAAAACGCGTATTTTGGGTATGGTACCGCAAGCGACTGTTACATCAACCGAGATTATCGGTGATTGGAAACAAGTCGCGGACAAGATTAAAGAAGATCCGGAAGTGGTTGCAGTTGCGCCTTTTATCCAGTTGCAAGGTATGTTGACCTCGAATGGTCAGGTAGCTGGCATCATGGTGACAGGTGTGGATCCTGAGTATGAGAAAAACGTTTCTATCATCAATGAGCATATGGTAGAAGGCAATATTGATACCCTAAAAAATGGCGAGTTCGGTATTGTGCTTGGTGAAGGTATGGTGCAATCACTAGGGCTACAATTGGGTGACAAAGTCACTCTCGTACTACCAGAAGCATCGCCATCACCTGCTGGCGTTATACCACGCTTTAAGCGCTTTACCTTGACAGGTATATTCTCTATCAGTCCAGAAGTCGACAGTCTCATGGCGTTTATTCCAATGGGCGATGCGGCAAAATTACTGCGTTTACCAGAGGGCGCGCAAGGTATCCGTATGAAGCTTCATGATATCTTTACAGCGCCAATGGCGGCACAAAAAGCGGCGGCGATAGCGCCAGAGCAATTATATCCTAGTGATTGGACCCAGACGCATGGCAATCTATTTGGTGCTATCCAAATGGAAAAAGCCATGGTTGGCTTGCTACTGTTCTTAATCATCCTCGTGGCAGCTTTTAATATTGTTTCAAGTTTAGTGATGCTAGTCACAGATAAAAAAGCAGACATCGCTATCTTAAAAACTTTTGGCGCCTCACCGCGTCTGATTACCCAAGTTTTTATGGTACAAGGTGTGGTGATTGGTTTTATTGGTACCATTGCAGGTACGATATTGGGCGTGATATTTGCATTAACGGTCAGTGATATTTTGGGCTTTATCAATAATAGCTTTGGTCTAAATTTATTTGATGCCTATTTTGTGAACTATCTACCATCGCAGCTGCGTTTGGCAGATGTGGTATTGATTACCAGTGCGTCATTTATATTGAGCTTTTTGGCGACCATTTATCCAGCACGCCGAGCGGCTAAAATTCAGCCTGCACAAACGCTGCGTTACGAGTAATTTATAGGCGTTAATGCCGTTATAAATAAAATAAAGGAAGCATTATGTCTGCTATCTTAAAAGCGACCAATATTAATAAGATATACGATGAAGGTGCCGTGAGCACCCAAGTCTTGACCGGTTTAGATTTGACTGTCATCGCTGGTGAGCGTATCGCTATCGTTGGTACCAGTGGCTCAGGAAAGAGTACTTTGCTCCATCTGCTTGGTGGACTTGATACGCCAACCAGCGGTGAGGTTTGGTTGCATGGTCAGTTGTTAAACAGTATGAATGAGACCGAACGCGGTGCGATGCGCAATAAGCATTTGGGGTTTATTTATCAGTTTCATCATCTATTGGCTGAATTTACTGCCATTGAAAACGTTGCCATGCCGCTATTGATGCGCCCAGAAGTATCGACGGCTGAAGCGCGTCAGCAAGCCATCGATATTTTAAACAGTGTTGGTCTTGAGCATCGTTTGGCACATAGACCTGGTGAGTTGTCAGGCGGTGAGCGTCAGCGCGTGGCGATCGCGCGTGCTTTAGTCACCAAACCGTCGCTTATCTTGGCAGATGAGCCAACAGGTAACCTAGATTATGATAACGCACAAAGCGTTTTTGGATTATTATCAGAGCTGCAAAGTACGATGCAAACGGCACTATTGATGGTCACTCATGATCGAAATCTAGCGGCGCTTGCTGATCGTCAGCTGCTTTTACGTAATGGTCATTGGGAAAGTTATTAAAATATAATAGGAAAGGACTGCAAGATAGCAGTCTATTGATTGAGTAAGGATAAATATAATGGATAAAGATGACGACCCGATTGCTGCTTTTGGCAGTATTGAAGAAGGCGATGAGCCACTAAAACTTTATATGGATACCGCGTTATTTGATACGCTCGATAAACAAGGTCAAATAGATTTACTGACGCCCGTTTTCGATCGTATTACTTTGGCAGGTGTTGATTTTGATTTAAAGGTTCAAGACAGTGCGACAGGTAAGCGTTATGTATTGCTCAAAAACGAAGAAGTGGTTGAAGTTTTTGTGATGGATAATAAGCTCACTGACAACATTCTTAATGCTATTGAAGAAAATAGAGATGAGGATTGATAGAATTTATTAAAGTTCGGGCGGCTTATCCAAAGAGCTAAGCTGCCTTTTTTGCCAACTCGTGACAGTCTTATAGCGCCAAATGGCTTTAAACGCTAAGCCGCAGACGATGCTTGTAATAATGGCTAAGATAGTCAGACCTAGGCAAAATGCGGTCAAGGACACAGTGCCTTTATAAGTAATAAAGGGGTTGGCGCCGTCCGATATAATCCATAAACTTAAGTCAGAGATCATCCTGCCGATCGTGCGCAAGCTAATCATCGGCAAATCGAGTATTTCGGCACCGATATAGTATCCAGCGTAAAATACCGGTAAGGTGGTGAGTGGATTGGTAATCCATGTTAAGCCCAGTGCCATAGGGACATTGGCACGGAAAATAAGCGCACCAATCAATGCTAATAACATCTGTCCTGGCAATGGAAAAAAGGCACTCAGCACGCCGATATAGACGGCTTTATTTAAGCTATGGCGATTAAAATGCCACAATCGTGGGTCAGAAAGTTGCGGCGCAAACAGTTTTAATGTGCGACTTTCTAACACTTTCTCAGGGGTAGGTAATAAGTCTTTTAAACGTTTTTTTGGCACAGATTTGCCTTTACTCATTGTCCGCAGCCCGCTCAATCATAATAATAGGCAGATAGGCAGTCATGTTATTGATAAAAGTATAGATAAGAATTCTATCAGAAAAACGTAAAAAGAACGTTAGACAATCACCATCCTAGTGTGTGCAATTAGTATAGGATAATATCCGGATAAATACCATGGCTTGATGTAGCGGTATTTAGCGCCAAGTTAATATAGCAAGCGCATTACAGTTTTTTAGTGGATGCTATATATTATTTAAAATATCAAGCAAGGAGCACTGGTGTATTGGTTAATAGGTAGCTTTATCATCCTTGCTATAATGGGTGTTTTGGCGGTTGCTGATAGCACGCCTATACTAATAATGCCGCTATTTATGGATAGCGCCACCACTCCTGTTCTGACTATTTCATTCATACTTCTTACCTTTATTTTAATTTTGATCAGCCAGTTTACTATCCCGTCAGTTAATCCTATCAATTCCGTAAAAAATACGTCTCATCACTCTAGGTTTGCTTCTCGTATTCTCTATTTTATATCAATCGCTATACTAGCAAGCACTTTGGTTATTGGTAGTGGTTTGAAGGCACTAGTAAGTCATCAACAAGCAGACGATCAAAAAATTACTGAGCCAATGCGTGTGCAGGCTTTGGTTCATATAGAGGGAATAAGCGATAGTGTGTATGATGCTGGTACCGATACCGGCTATCGGCAAGTGGCGATCATCAGTCAAATATTGCCATTGGTTTCTGAGCTGACAGCGCAAGACTTGGATAAAGTGACAGCAGAATACGGAGCAGGGCTAAATAATAGCCTAAGCGGCGATGATATCAAGTATGAATCTTCAAATGCCATATCTTCACATCAAAACACACTTGCTGAAAATGCTGTTCAAGATAAGGTATACCGCGTCCTACTCAATGCTTACCCAAAAAAGCCAGCCAAACAGTCATCTAAGACTAACTCTCAGAAAAAATCTAAGAAAACAGAAAAACAAAGTCAGATTGCTGACTTAAATCATTTGCAGCCGGGTGATAGATTGTTTATGACCTTGACGCTGGCACCGCTTGCTACTTCTGAGCAAGTATCAAATAACCCATCAGGGTTTGATAGTTATCGCTGGCTACGTAGTCGGCACATTGACGGCGTTGCCAATATACTGGCTACCAGCAGCGCGATTTTGCCATCCAGTCACCCACAGATACAGTCACATTCAAATTCAAATTCGCATTTACTCTCTTCTGATTCTTATTTAACACGGTTGCGTACTGCTATTGACCAAGGGCGTTGGCAATTACGCCAGCACTTTTATAAAGATTGGGCTACAAATACTGCTGCAGAGCAACAAGCAAAAGCGGTCACATTAAGCTTGCTGACCGGTGATCGCAGTTTAATTAATCGTGAGACCAAAGATCTATATCAGTTGGCTGGCATTTCACACTTATTAGCAATATCGGGTACGCATGTTTTGTTTTTAGCGATTGTGCTGGCTGGTATAGTTATTCTACTAGCTAATCGTATGTATCCCGCTTTATATCGCTATATTCCGCGCTGGCACGTACGTTGGTGGGTGATGATTAGCGCCGCATTTATTTATGCATTGTTTACAGGGTTTGATGTGCCCGCTGCACGTACCGCATGGATGCTACTGGCAATTGGTCTGACAAGACTAACTTTATT
>Ga0114916_1000756_pt1 | contig 20200 bp, 18 predicted proteins | sample MalvirAntarct_66_FD_83501 | JGI IMG/M metagenome (GOLD analysis project Ga0114916, IMG submission 83501) | Marine viral communities from the Global Malaspina Expedition - Malaspina viral metaG Antarct_66 | ecosystem: Environmental > Aquatic > Marine > Oceanic | place: West Anvers Island... | reverse complement strand
ATCTATATAAATGACTAGGGTTTGACGCCTTTATTAATCTGAGATTCATCAATGATCGTAAATACCAAACCTTGACCTTCTAAAAACCGCACTTCGACCGATTTATCAATCACATGCTCAGGCAGATTGTCGCGTAAGCAATAAGTACCGGCGACTGACACCAGAGAGGGGTTAAAAACTTGGCAAAAAATGCGTGCGTCTTTATCGCCCGTAGCACCTGCGACCAAGCGACCTTGAGCACGACCATAAACGTGCAAGTTATTATCAGTAATAGCTTCAGCGCCACTATTGACACTGTTGGTCAAAATCAAATCGCCACCGACATGATTGAGACTTTGTCCTGAGCGCAGCATTTGATCATAGATAAGACTGGTAATATGCTCAGTACTGATAAGGGTTTCTGCTGTTTCTACAGATAAATCAGCTTGCATTTCTGCGCTTGTTTGTAGCGCTTGATGAGCACTCACGTTATCCGTCTTAGACTCACTATTATCAGTAGCAGCCGTTGTAGAAGCAGCAACTTGGCTTAATTGCGTTACTGCTTTTTTACTGGGTAAAATGCGCTCAATACGCTTACCATCTGCTGGAAATATTGCCAAGCGTAGCTCACGTGCTTGCGCGTCAAGTAGCCCCGTCACGACGCCGATAGGCTGTAAACCCCAAGACCATAGCAACTCGACCAGTGCTGATAGATCTTGCTCAACCTCGCTATCAATCAACACAGGAATATGACTGCTCTTATTGCTCAACGTGCTTTGTAATTGAGCAGCAATCGCCACAAAGTCATCGGTACTAAACTGTACCCGTGAAAAGGTCAGCATTTTGCCATAAAAGGCTAAAGCAGGTGTGGCTGACGAAGTGTCGGTATAGTTGTCGGCAATGGTCATAATCTACATCCTCAAAAGGTAATCGTAATGCTATATTCGTGGTGATATTTTTCTTATCAAATCATTATTTTAAAGCTTTAAAGATTCTATAATTTAAGCAAGTCTTGATGCTTCCACTGTTGAACTTTTATTTGCGCTTCAAATTCTGTCAGACCATCATCGATAATACTAGCAATGAGATGGTCTAATGCCGGATTGTCTGTATCGATTTGAGCGATACCACTAGCGATAGCGACCATCAATGCGTCAAGGCGTTCGGCGTCAAGCAGACGCTCGTTGAGCGCATAAACCACATTTTCACCAATATTTTGCCCCACATGTTGTAGCTGTGATTCAATCAAGCTACCCGCAATAGGTATCATACGCAGATAGCGGCGCAATTCTGGCGTATTGGCAAGCCCATCTTGGATCGCATTGCCCACTTCACTAGCGATGATAGCGCCGCCACCTGCTGACTCAGTTAGAGCTTGTAGTTTTGGTGTCATCTCTTTACGCAGTAGTGACAGTATAGCGGCTTCAATCTCATCACGATTGCGCGAGATGGTAGAGTCGATAAACGATTTTTGCCTCTTCGGATCAGTAAGCTCCTGCCGAAAGGTCTGAATGGTCGTTAAAATAACTCGGTCAGACAACTCCTCTAATACTACATCGATATAGAAGTTGATTCTATTGATCCATGGCTGGGGCAATACTTGATAGCCTAGTTGATATAGGCGTCGTCCGATAATAACAACGCGAAATAATCGCAGCGCACGCAATTGCGGAAAACAGCCTAATACCTCGTACCAATGCACAAAAGGAAAAAAGAACCAGCGGTAATAGATTTTTTCTTTGATGGCAATCGCCCAGCGTAATAGCAGCTCTGCAATCAAAAACAAGGTAAAAAAGCCGCCTACGGTACGTAATGAGTCATGGATATTACTTTGATACCAGATTAATTGATTGGAAATTCCAAGCCAGTTTGCCGCGTCACTACTAAAACTACTCATCAAAATAGCATCAGTACTGATAACCAATAAATCAATACTGATGGCGATAATCATCACGATATCATAAGTAAGCTTTAAACGATTTGGTTTAGGACGATTTGGTCTTGAAGGCGGAGTCTCTGGTGACCCTGTTGGTGGCTCCGACCCTGCTAAGGACTGATTGAGCGTGGACGTTGACTCTATGGGCGGGCGAGTAGTGGAAGAGGCGGGCACAGTCAGTCCTTATAAGTAATAAATGGCAGCAGTCATGAGAAGTATTACACCAATCACAACAAAATCAACACAGCGTTCTAACGGTCATTCACATTATCAATGAATAACGCCAAAAAACAACCCATCGACCATTATAATTTGGTATTTTGCCATTTATATTCTTTCAAACAATCCTGTCATTTTAACTGCTCGAATTATCAACCTTAGAATTGGTTTCAAACTCAGCCAACATAGTGGTGATACGCTGATTTTTTTGTTGCCAAACATGCTCTACCCAATCAAACATTTGTGCTTTTATATCCTCATCGTTTTCATAGCCACCTTCTTTAATTCCAGAAAATAAATCATCAGGTATTTCAAGATAGCGCACATCAACGCCTAAGCGCTTGATATTGCCTTTCCACAAATCCCCGTAAGTTGGTACCCCATCAGGATAGACAATGGTCATATCTAAGATACCATCGATGTGTTCACCTAAAGCACTAATCGCCAGCGATAAACCGCCAGCTCTTGGTTTTAGCAGATGGGTATAAGGCGAGTTTTGCTTATTATGCTTTTCTTTGGTAAAGCGTGTGCCTTCTAAATAGTTCAGCAAGGTAAAAGGTTTGTCTTTTAATAACGCGCAAGCACGCTTTGCTTCTTCGATATCTTTACCTTTTAAAGCAGGGTTTTTGGCAACTGCTTCTTTAGAGTGACGACGCATCATCGGAAAATCTAAGAAGTAAAAAGCCTGACCAACAATCGGGATATAAATCAGCTCAAATTTCGTAAAAAATCGCGTGAGCGGTAAGCGCTTTTCGCTAATGTACTGCACAATACTGGTATCAACCCAAGATTGATGATTGCTGACGAGCAGATATTTGCCATGCACATGTACATCATCAGGTAGCGTGATACGCCAATCTTTTCTTGGTAAGAGGTTTTTTATTAAGGCATTATTACTACTAATCCAGTGATTGGTAATTTTAATCACTGTTTGATCTGCAATAGGTGCGCCAGTGATAATTTTGCCCATACCCATCAACCACAAGGGAATACTACCACCAAAGCTATTGGCAGCAATGACACCCGTTGCCGTTGCTAGCGAAACCGCTTTGCCCAATTTAGGGGCACGCTGATGGAGTTTTTGCATGGTGGCGTTTAAGCGCATGACCCATTCCTCTCTGTTAATTTTACAAATATATCAATAGTATGTTTTAAGTATTTCTAACACTATATAGCCTCAAAGACTTAGCTTGCAGGTAATAGGACAACACATAATAAGTCTTATTTTTACGCATTTTGACTTTGCTAGACTCTTGATAGTATAGTCATATTCACTTAGCCTACAGATACTGCTAATATTAATAGTTAATGGCAGCCTTTTATAGATAAGGCTTTAAGTAAAGAGTCTTCTATGTAGAGTGATTTCATTTTTAGACTTTCGCACTGGCTGTTAATAAAAGAGCGTTTAAGTGATAAGACACTTACTGTTATTCTTGTAATGTTGCTGAGTAATTTTAGCAGAAAAAAATAGAGTGTACGGCTGTAAACGTGACTTGCGATAGCAAATTATGCATTTAACAAAATCGTATTTATCAACACTTATGCACTTCTCATACATAGATGTGACAAAATATTACACAGAATTAGAATGAGATTGCCATAATACTTTTAGTGTCGATAAACACCCAAACAATATAGTTAATGGCTAATTTGTCGTTAGCGTCTTTTATAAAAGTACGATTATTTTTTCAACTTAAGAGGACATATTATGCGTAATACATTAATGGTTGCAGCAATCGCTTCAGGTTTGGCTCTTACTGGCTGTGTCACTGATCCTAACACTGGACAACAACGTCTTAACAAGTCTGCTATCGGCGCTCTAGCTGGTGCTGCAGGTGGTGCGACTATCTCAAAAGCGACTGGTGGTGATGAAACTGGTCGTGATGCTGCTATTGGTGCTGCATTAGGTGCTGGCGTTGGTTACTATATGGAGCGTCAAGCTCGTCAGCTTGAGCAACAAATGGCTGGTACTGGCGTAACGGTTAAGCCAAACGCTAACGGTAACATTGATCTGGTTATGCCAGGTAGCATCACGTTCTCGTTTGATGATGCGACTTTGAACAACTCATTTAAGCCAACGCTTGATAAACTTGCTGCGACGATGAATGAGTATAACCAAAACACCATCACTATTGCTGGTCATACAGACAGCAAAGGTACTGATGCTTATAACATGAAGTTATCACGTGACCGTGCTTATGCAGTAGCGAACTACTTGAGTGCCCGTGGCGTAGCATCTAACCGTATCAATGTTGTTGCTTATGGTGAGTCACGTCCTGTTGCTGATAACAATAGCGAATTTGGTCGTCAACAGAACCGCCGTGTTGAGCTGACAGTTAACGCACCACAAAGCGTTCGTTAATTTTAAATGATTAGCTAATAGTTAATATCAAAAAAAGGTCAGCATAAAGCTGGCCTTTTTTTTGGCTTAAATTTTGTCTTTCATTAAGAAATTATATTTGATAATAGTTATCAATAACATTATAATTCCCATGCATTTATTTTGCGGATAGCTATTTTTTCAGTTTTTAATAGCAAACTGATCATTGCTATTATCTATAATCAAGCTGTTTCAATGCCCGATACAGTGCTGGTTTCGCCTATTTTCATTACTAGTATCGATGTGAAAGATTTATCTTATCTCTTCTTTATTTTGTAGCCCATCAAGGACATCTATGAATATCACGACAGTGACAAGCCGTAAAATCTTACCGACTACTTTAGCTGCTGCACTGACAGGGATATTGATGGTATCAGGTTGTAGCAAACAGTCTGATGAAAAAGCGACCACAGATGCACCAGTTGAAACCGCAGAGAAGACAGCTAGCAAAACTTCATCAGCTGCTGATAAAGCTCATATGGATCGCTTGCTTATCAGTTATGCGGATATGGCACATGCTGCATACAAAGATTCGTTAGAGATGGCAAAGCTTTTACAGGGCGCCGTCAATACTTATGTAGAAACCCCGACGCAAGCTAATTTAGATGCTGCAAAAGCCGCTTATAAAGCCGCGCGCCAACCATACTCGCAGACTGAAGTATTTAGATTTGATGAAGGTTTTGTAACGCCTAATGATAAGCGTGAAATTGGCAGCACGGACAGCTGGGAGGGGCAGGTAAATGCTTGGCCTTTAGATGAAGCCTTGATTGACTACGTAAGCGCTGACTATGAAGGCGAGTACAATAGTAAAGACAACATCATTAATAGCGATAGCATTAGCGTTGGTAGCCTCAAGCAAGATACCAGTAGCATCACGCCTGAGCTGCTCGTAGAGATGAATGAGATTGGCGGTAGTGAATCCAATGTGACCACAGGCTACCATGCTATTGAGTTTATGCTATGGGGTCAAGATACTAATGGCGTCGCTGAAGGTGCTGGCAACCGCCCGTTCAGTGATTATCTAACGACTGATGGTCAATGTACTAGCGGCGAGAGTGTCAATCCTGACGCTAGTATCTGTGAGCGCCGCGGACAGTATCTAAAAGCAGCAACTCAACTACTGGTTGATGATTTAACCGCGATGAAATCGCAGTGGCAACCTGACAGTGAAAACACCTTGCGTAGCGACATGATGGCACGTAAGGATAGCAATAGTCTGCGCCAAATTATGTATCAAATGGGCAGCTTAGCACTTGGGGAGCTTGCCTCTCAGCGCATCCAAGTAGCGTTCGTCACTGGCTCTACTGAAGATGAGCATGAGTGTTTTAGTGACTTGACACACTTAAGCTATGCCAATAACGCTCGCGGTATCCAAAATGTCTTTAATGGTAGCTACAAAACAGTCGCGGGCAAAACCGTAGGTGGTTATGGACTGAAAAACTATCTTATCGATACAGGAAATACTGAAGCTGCTGATAAATTGGCTGCTGATTTTGCAAAAGTAGAAGCGGCCTTTAATGTCATTGTTGAAAAAGGCGAGAAAGAAAATATCAAGATTGATCAAATGATTGCCACTGTAGGACAGGCGAGTAAACATGGTGTTTCTGCTGAAGAGCAAAACAAGCGTCGCGGTTGGATTGAAACCAGTATCACAAGTCTGCAAGAGCTGACAGCTGGAATTGAAAATGCCGCAAAAGCCGTCGGTATTGACAATTTAGATGCAGATGCAGGTTCGCAGTTTTAATTGCTCACTAATCTACTGTTTTAACAGCAAGCATAGCAATGATTGACATAGCATTGATCGATAATGCCTAATGAGTCGCTAACAGTGAATGAGACTTATTTTCATAAGAAAACAATATAGGTATAATAAACACGTTGTCAATTTTGCTTGGCAACGTGTTTTTTCATAGCGTATTAAAATAGCCAGATAAATCAGCGTGTCGCTGCCACTTATCGACTAGCAATAAAAAATTTTATAGCATGCGATTTTAATGGTTCTATACCAGAACTAAGGTACTCTATGCACGTCAAGAAAGGTTTTATCAGCAAACCACGCCCCATACCCCATTCTTCTCTTATATCCCAGTTTAAAACTGCCTCTGTCGGCATGTCTGCGCCATTTACCTTATCACTGGTATTATTGGGTGTCTTATCACTCAGTGCTTGTCAGCCAGTCAAAGACACTGATGATAATGCAGTCAATAAAGACAGCTTGCAATCAGAAGTGTTGACTCCTGAACGCCTCAGAACCATCGAAACACTCGCTGGCGTACCTATGCAGCAGCTTGCAAGCTTTGAGCCGCAAGAAATCAAGCAAGGCGGTGATACTGGGATTAGTATTACTAGTAGTGAGAGCTACTCTAAACCTTCATCGAACATTACCGCATCTCGCAAAGGCTCGTTCTTTATTGGTAATGCGTTTTTCCGTCAGCCGTGGGTAATTGCGCCTGCCAGTACGGATAGCCGTGATGGTCTTGGTGCGTTATTTAACGTCGCTGCCTGCCAGTCATGCCATGTCAAAGACGGTCGTGGTCATGCTCCTATGACTGCTGAGGACGATGCCGATAGTTTTCTGATTCGTTTGGCGATGCCAGCGACCACGGATGAACAGCGTCAGCAGTTAAAAGATTCACTTATTGAGAAAGTTGCTCATCCTATGTATGGTGGTCAATTGCAAGATCGCGGTATTCAAGGCGTCCCAGCAGAAGCAAGAATTGCCGTGCAGTGGAAAGATAAACCGGTTACCTTTGCCGATGGACATATCGAAACCTTGCGCGCACCAACTTTTAACTTGACCAATCCGGGTTATGGTGCGTTTGATGATGATATGATGGTATCGCCACGTGTTGCTTTACCTATGATTGGGCTTGGCCTACTTGAACAAATACCTGATGCGGATATTAAAAAACAAGCGGCTAGCAATCATAAAAACAGCAATGATATTAAGGGTAAATTTAACTGGGTCATGGATCCACAAACGGGTAAAGTTGCCTTAGGTCGGTTTGGCTGGAAAGCAGGGCAAACCAAGCTGATTACTCAAAATCAAAGCGCCTTTAATGAAGACATGGGTTTAACTTCAAATATCCGCCCACATGAATCCTGCATGCCAACACAAACCGCTTGTAAGAATGCGATAACGGGCGCAGATGAGCAAGGCAATGGTAAGCCTGCGGTTGAAGTCAATGATGAGGTGGCAAAATTTGTAGAATTTTATACGCGCAATTTGGCAGTACCGCACCGCCGTAATGCAGAGGATAAGGTGGTATTAGCAGGCAAAAAACGCTTTTACGATATGGGCTGCCAAAGCTGTCATACGCCAAGATATCAGCTACCAAAAACCGCTGATGATCATCTTGAGCAGCATGGACAAGTGATTTATCCTTATACAGATCTGCTGTTACATGACATGGGTGATGAGCTTGCGGATCGCACCATCGCTGGCAAACTGCCGCCAAAAAATTGGCAAGTTGAGTTTTTAGCCAATTCTTATGAGTGGCGTACGCCCGCTTTATGGGGAGTTGGACTTGCTCAAACCGTTGATCCACAAGCGACGTTTTTACATGATGGACGTGCCCGCACACTGATGGAAGCAGTATTATGGCATGGCGGCGAAGCCAAAAAACAGCAGCAAAAAGTGCTGATGCTTGATAAACAAGGACGTACTGAATTGAGTGCGTTTTTACAGTCATTATAAGCGTCTGACTGTATGTTTTTTAATCTTTCAATGACAGATAGATAAGGTTATCCGCCTGAGAGCTCTGTCACTACGATACTGATACTCGACGATAACGATTGATAATATTACTGAGAACTCTATGAAAATAAACCATGCGCTAGCAATGGCGCTCTCGGCATTAAGTGCTGGCATACTTATTAGCTGCGTCAAACCTGCTGATGACAATAAAGCGGCTGAAGTAGATAGCCAAGTTGCACAAGACAGTGCTGAGCTGAAAACTGTCGAAAATGCTGCGGTTGATGGCAGTACAGATAAGAATGTTGAAAAAATAGTCGCTGTCGATATCAGTGCTCAGACTGAAAAAACCTATTTAACCCATGTAGCTAATGAGATTGTCATACCTGCTTATGCTGACGCGGCGAAACAAAGTGATTTGTTGCATGATTTGGCACAAAAACATTGTCAACAAGCGCCAGTCAGCGGTGATGAATTGCAAGCGCTACGTGACCAGTGGCTAGTATTGGCACAAGCATGGGCAAGTGCTGAAATGGTCAACTTCGGTCCTGCTACCGCCAGTATGAGTAATCTTTATATCAATTATTACCCTGACGAGCGCGGTTTGGTACATAGCGGAGTGGCGGATCTTATCGCTGCCAATCCAAAACTGACCGCTGAACAACTTGCTAACGAAAGTGCCGTTGTCCAAGGTGTGCCCGGTTTAGAAGAGGTGCTTTATGCCAATGACAGCTTGGACGCTGGCCAGTGTGCGTATGTTATAAGCGCGAGTAGTGCGCTGAGCACACGCTTAAAAGCTATTGAGAAAAACTGGCAACAAAATGCGACTAAGTTATTAGCAATTGATAAAACTGCTGAGAGCGACCAAGGATTGAACCAATGGATTAATTCCCTACTGTCGTTGGTTGAGACGATGAAATCTAACGCCGTTGATCAGCCATTAGGCTTGAGCGGTAAAGCCAAAGGTCATCTACCTGCTGCGACCGCAGAGCAAAGCCGCGCGATTATCAATGCAAAATTAGCGGCTTTAAATAAAGCCATGACCGATCCGGTACTGACTGCTATCTTGGGCAGCAATAGTGAAAATAACGTGGCTGACAATCTATCGACTGCGCTCGCTGATACCACTACGTTATTGGCACAAATGCCAGAAGATTTAGCCACTGCCGATAAAGCCAACCAGCAAGAGCTGTATGATCATCTTACTAGCGTTACGCGCTTAATCAAGCGTCAATTGATTCCGGCACTTGGTCTCCGTGTCGGCTTTAACAGTAACGACGGTGATTAAATAATGGCTATTATCAAAGCGAGTCAAAAGGTCTCAGTGAATAAAAATCATAGGCATTCGTATGCGCTAAAAGCAAAACCGTTTAGCCATGAGCTGCTGACAACCTCATTATTGACAGCGCTTGGTACGGCAACATTCGTCGGTATCCATCATCGTTATCGTAAGCAACGCCTAGTTGATGCTCGCCTGCAAGATTATGTGAGTGGTATTTATGCTCAATTGAATGCTGTGCAATCAGCTGCTACTGGTTCCAAGTCAACGTTTAGACGTTTGCGCTACGCCTGCCAGCAGGCAGCGTCAACGTGGCAACAAGCGTATCGCCTGCCAATGGATGATAACCAGCCTAGTAGCCGTGATTTGTCTGCGAATGATTTTAGGTCAATGCATACCACTACTATGCTGACTCGCCCTGTATACTGGGTCAGTGGCGTGGCTTCTATGCCAAAAGACATCTCACTGCTAAGTGAGAGTGATGAAAACGATTTTGGTGTAGTCGGTATTGATGCCGATAGACAAATCGTTTGGCAAACGACCATGCCTGAACGTGTCCATGATATTGTCGTCCAACCTGCCTTTGATTCTCAAAACACCTTTGTTAATCACAACCAAAATCGTGATGTAGTGGTCATGGGTCGTCGTCCTAGTGAAAAATTCTGGGTGCTTGATACTGCGACAGGACAAGTAAAATTTTTGATCAACGCTGCAAACAACCGTCATTTTTATGGTCATGCTTGCTATAGCTCAGATGGCTCAAAGTTATACGTGACTGAAAATGATACGCTAATTCTAGACGGCAAAATCGGTGTTTATGATGTTAAAAATGGTTATCAAAAAATAGCAGAATTTGAATCGTATGGTATCGGTCCACATGAGCTTATTATGCATCCAGACGGTAAAACGTTGGTAGTTGCTAATGGCGGTATCAAGACCGAGAGAGCATCGCGTGAAGAGCTTAATCTCGATACTATGCACCCATCATTGGTGTACCTAAACTGCCATAATGGCGATTTACTTGAACAAATTATTCCTGAGCATAATCAAATGAGTGTGCGTCATCTAGCCATGCACGATGATGGCACAGTGATGATAGGCATTCAGTTCCAAGGTGAAAAGCATATCAATGTGCCATTAGTATTGACGCATAAGCGCGGTGATATTGACTTTAAACCCCTTATTATGCCAAATAACCAATGGCAACGCTTCCACCAATATATCGCTAGCGTCGCGGTTGATAGTAAACGCAATTTACTATGTGTAACCACGCCAATGGGTGGGTGTGCAGCAATATTTGATTTAACGACTCGAGCTCTAATCAACTCTATCAGTTTGCCAGATTGTGCAGGTGCTTCCGTTTATAGCCGTAATATATGCAGTGGTAACGATGTTATTAAGACTAATATAGAGCAACAATCTGGTTTTATCGTTAGTGATGGGCAAGGTCAATTAACCAGATTAACTGTCAATGATTTAACAATATTAGACTCAGAACTAAAATCAGACGCTATCACCAAAAATCACAATATTGGCACAGATAGCAGACGCCATACAATGTCTTTTGATAATCATTTGCAAGTACTATGATATGAATGTGACACCTGAGTACTATAGTCCTTTGTTGCAAAACACTATTCAATTTTTGTCAGAGGAAGGCATTGAATTACAAATAAGCAAAAAGCGGGTTAAAAATATTAATTTTCGCTTAAAGCCACATAAGCTAATGGTGTCTGTGCCATCGTTTATTAGCTCAACACAAGTCGCACAGGCTATAGCAAGGCGCGTGCCATGGGCGATAGAAAACCACCCACAAGTCTTAGAACAATATAAGCGCCAACAATTTCCTTCAAAGGAATCTTCAACGGCTGACAGCACCTTGCTATTGTGGGGGATAAAGCAACCATTCACCTTAAACCACGATAAAAAAATTGCCTATTATCGGCAACATCTTTCTGAAGCAATGCCTGCATTATTTGCAAAGTGGCAACCGATTGTCGGTGCGACAGCCAATGAGATACGCCTAAAAAAAATGCATACGCGCTGGGGCAGCTGTAACACGCGTGCGCGCCGAATTTGGTTATCTGTGTATCTGCCTGCTTATCCTATTGAGTGCACAGAATACGTCATCGTCCATGAGCTGTGTCATTTACATCATGCCAATCATAGTAGCGCGTTCTGGCAAACCGTAGCGACTGCGATGCCTGACTATCAGCATTGGCACGATATGCTGGCAGGTAAAGGTGGTCAGCTCGATTAGAAATAATACTTAGGTGGTTTCAGTAATGTCGATAAGCCTGATATGATAAGACATAACGGTACGAATCGTGTCGTTTAAATAATAGATTTATCTACAGGGATGTCATATGGAAAACGTCAATCAAGCGCAGTTTTGGCAGCAGCGTTATGAAGAGGATAGTATCGGCTGGGATATGGGACAGGTGTCACCACCGCTCAAAGCCTATATTGACCAATTGCCTGAATCTGCTAAAAGTCAGGCTGTCTTAGTGCCGGGAGCAGGTAACGCTTACGAGGTCGGTTATCTGCATGAGCAAGGTTTTACCAATGTTACCTTGGTTGATTTTGCTCCTGCGCCGATTGCAGCGTTTGCTGAGCGTTATCCTGACTTTCCAGCTAAGCATCTAATCTGTGCCGACTTTTTTGAGTTATCGCCTGAGCAATATCAGTTTGATTGGGTGCTTGAGCAGACGTTTTTTTGTGCGATAAATCCATCACGCCGTGACGAGTATGTGCAGCAGATGGCAGCATTACTGAAACCGAATGGTAAGCTGATTGGGTTGCTATTTGACAAAGATTTTGGGCGAGATGAGCCACCGTTTGGCGGTACAACAGATGAATATCAGCAGCGTTTTGCGACTCATTTTGACATTGATATTATGGAGCCGAGTTACAATTCACACCCAGCACGGCAAGGCAGTGAGCTTTTTATCAAGATGCACGTAAAAGAGTGATTTCACGCTTGATATTGTCTCGAGCTTGCACTTCGAAGTGGTTATGATAATACGCTGTCAAATAAAGTACTGGGTGTGCGAGTAATTTCTGCAAGACCGCAATACGCCCAGTACGATAATCCTCGTTTGCTATATGGCGATACTCTTGACGCACCGCTTGTGCGTAGACCTGATATTCAGACCAAGGCGTACCCAAAATACTTAAATCCATATCTAAGAAATAAGCGGCGTCACTGACAGTATCTTTATCTAGACACTCATGCAGCTCATGAGATGCAGTCATCATAATCAGCGTATAGATAGTGGTACATTGCTCATCACTCAGATAGCATCTTAATGCCTCTACCATATACTCTGCACTTTTTAGTTCATTATCTGAGCGCCTTGGATCATAAATGACATCGTGATAATAGAGCGCCAAAGCGATGATATGCGGCTCATGCAGCTGATGCTTAATCTGTTCGAACTGCGAAAATAATTGCTGAATATGCTGCAAGCTATGATAAGCACGCTGGGTTGCGTTATAGCGCACGGCGATATCTTGCCAAAGCGCTTTAACTTTCGCGAGCTTGATAGCATTATTAATAGCTGTTAAATGCCACTCAAAAACCTTACCAAGCTCAGTCTCTATTTGTGACAATCCGTCCATATTCAACCTTCGTTTAATGATTGTCTATCATTTAGAAATTGTTACTTACTTCTTATTGGTAGTGTCTTCAAATGCCTGCTTAAACACTTTACCAAGCAAATTGACATCATCGACACGGGCATAATTTAGACGTGTGACAAAGGCAATATGACGATGAGGGCCTTGCTCAGCTAGTGGTATCGCGACTGCATTTTGGTTCTGTAGATGCAGCTGGTCTAACGCCATTTCTGGCACTAACGTCGTACCCATATTAGCAAGTGCCATTTGAATAAGTGTGTTTAAGCTGGCATCTGAAAAGCTGGATTTCATCTGCGCACGGTCAAAATGGCAGACAGATAGCGTTTGGTCAGTCAAGCAATGCCCTTCGCCAAGTAACATGAGATTTGCCGTTGCCAGCTCATCAGCGTTGATCGTTTTGAGCTTGGCATGTACATCATTTTTTGGAAAGACGGCAAAGAAGTCTTCGCTCCAAAACTCAAAACTATGTAAACCATCTACCGCATAAGGTAGGGCAATAATAGCGGTATCAATATGTCCATAACGCACTTGCTCAAGCAAGCGTTCTGTTTGTTGCTCAACGATAGTCATACGAAATTCTGGATAGTGCTCACGCAGCGCAGGCAACACTTTTGGTAGCAGATAAGGCGCAATCGTTGGAATAATACCAACGGTCATAGGGTAGGCAAGGGGCGATTGATGGCTATGCGCACGGGTGGTCAAGTCGTTGACTTCAGAAAACACCCGCTGCGCCCGCACCAAGATATCTTCACCGATAGGGGTGATCAAGACTTGTTTATTATTTCGCTCAAAAATCTGTGTATCAAGCTGTTTTTCCAACTCAGCGATACCCAAGCTCAGCGCTGATTGCGAGATATTACAATCTTCTGCTGCACGTTTAAAATGACGGTGTTTGGCGACGGCTAAGGCGAACTCAAGTTGACGTAAAGTAATCATAAAACCTCTCTAATAATGAGTTTTTCATGTAATTTGTTTTACTTATTTATCTTGTGTACACTATCAATGTTCATTGATGTATAGATCTAAAAAGTAGAGAGAATAGTTTAACAAGTTTAATAAAACAAAACATCACATTAAAAACTTTTAACTGGATTAACCATAGAATTCGCGTATAGTTTGTCAGGTAGCCCCGATAGTGTAAGGGTTAATAGATACAAATCTATAAACAAATTTCAATTAACGAAACTTTAATCAATCAAAAAAAGGAGCCACTCATGGCGTCTATTATCAATCAAGAAATCCCAGAATTTTCAGCAGATGCGTTCGTAAATGGTGAATTTAAAACCATTACTTCAGAAGACGTAAAAGGCAGCTGGGCAATTTTCCTATTTTACCCAGCCGATTTTACCTTTGTTTGCCCAACTGAACTTGAAGACATGGCAGGTCATTACGACGAGTTAAAAGGTTTAGGCGTAGAAGTGTACTCAGTATCAACGGATACACACTTCACCCATAAAGCATGGCATGATTCTTCAGAAGCAATTGGTAAAGTAACTTACCCAATGATTGGTGATCCTACTGGCCGTATCACTCGTGGCTTTAATGTCATGATTGAAGAAGCTGGTCTAGCTGAGCGCGGTACATTCTTAGTAGATCCAGACGGCTTAATTCAAGTTGCTGAAATCCATGCAGGCGGCATTGGCCGTAGTGCAAAAGATATGCTACGTAAAGTAAAAGCGGCACAATATGTTCGTGAAAACGACGGCGAAGTTTGCCCAGCCGCTTGGGAAGCTGGTCAAGAGACTTTAAAACCAAGCCTTGATCTGGTTGGTAAAATCTAAGCAACTATTGCTTGGATAGTGTGACAGAAGGCAGTATCTGCTTATTCATCATACTAAATAAAGTATAGAAAAACCCCATTAACTTATGCTAATGGGGTTTTTTCTTATCTAAATTTTATCATTTTTCATGATAGCTAATGGTCTAAATAGCTACTAGTTAGGCGTGAGATCCTAATTTATTTTTATCGATTATTTTATAAATCTCATCTTTTAGATGCAGCTTGCGACGCTTCATCTGCTCGATTTCTTCTTCACGGCTAGCGTGCGTGACCATATCTTTATCAAGCTGATTGATTTGCTGGTCTAGCTGGGTATGCTCATCAAAGATAGTCGCAAAGTGACTGTCTTTTTGTTTAAGCTCAGCAATAATATCTTTGTTATCTTGCCATGTATCTGTCTTTCTCATCTTGTCATCCTTGTTATGAAGCGCAAGCTTGTATAAGCATCCGCGCATGGTCTTAAGATTGTTTTGATGAATTACTATAATTATGAGACTTAGATTTTATGGAACCGAACCGTTATTTAACTGAATAACGATGAGGCTTAATGCCAGCGAATCTACTTTTAAAAAGTATGTTTGATAAACAGATTTATCGAATACTTATAAAAGTAAATCTGCGATAACACGCATAGAATTCTTCTATCCGCTTCACTCGATTGTAGCGAAAAAAATACTTAGATACTATAGTTAGTATTGATTATCATTTAGAAGTAATTTTGAAATTAAATAAAAATATTGATTTATGATAGATTTTATAAAACATAAGGTTTGAGTTTATCCGCTTGCTCAAAACCCTCAAACCTTTGATAATAGACGTATCAAAGGTTATATGCCGCATATAAATAGCAGTATTGGCATATGACTCTTACTCATTTAAACGCGCAGCACTGATGCTGACGTTACATATTCGATAATAACAAGGAACAATTATGATAGACCAAAGCTTATTAGATGCCGTAAAGAGCTATAGTGTAAATATGACCCGCCCAATCAGCTTTGTCTTAGGTAGTGGCGAGCATAGCAAACGTGCTGAGTTGATTGATTTTTTGAGCAAAATCGCTGGTACGACAGATAAGATTAATTTTGACGCACAAGCTAACGATGACAGTTTGCCAAGCCCAATCAGTTTTAAAGTAATCAGTCACATCGATGGTGCTTTGACGGATACAGGTATTGTCTTTAGTGGTATTCCAGGCGGTCATGAGTTTACTTCATTGATATTGGCGATTTTGCAAGCGGGTGGTCATACGTTAAAACTCGATGAAGGCATTCAAAAGCTGATTAAACGCTTTAATAAGCCACTACAGTTTCAAACTTACGTGTCGCTTTCTTGCCACAGCTGCCCAGAAGTTGTGCAAGCGCTAAACCAATTCGCGCTGCTAAACGATGACATCAGTAATGAGATGATCGATGGTGCACTATTCCAAGAGCAAGTAGAAGCGAATAATATCCAAGGCGTACCAGCAGTATTCTTAAACGGCAAGCCGTTTGCTAATGGTCTGATTGACACGGCTAAATTGATTGAGAAGTTACAAGAACAATTTCCTGATTTGTTAGCAGAAGCTGAAGATGATGCTGAACAGTTAGAGCAACAAGATGTGACGATTATTGGTGCGGGTCCAGCTGGGGTTGCTGCTGCGATTTATACCGCGCGTAAAGGTTTAAAAGTTACCATGGTGGCTGACCGTATTGGTGGGCAAGTAAAAGATACGCAAGATATTGAAAACTTAATCTCAGTACCTTTAACCACAGGTGGCGAGCTCTCGGTGAACTTTGAAAAGCATTTGCGCGAATATAATATTACGCTTAAAGAGCACGTCAGCGTCAAAGAGATTAGTGAGACAGCTGATGAAAATTATCGCATTCATCTAAATACCGGCGAAACCTTTGAGACGCGCAGTATTATCTTAGCAACTGGTGCTCAGTGGCGTAAGCTTGGGGTCGCTGGCGAAGAAGAAAACATCGGTAAAGGCGTGGCTTTCTGTGCGCACTGTGATGGTCCATTCTTCAAAGGTAAAGATATTGCCGTCGTCGGTGGTGGTAACTCTGGTATCGAAGCGGCATTAGACCTTGCTGGTATCGTGAAGCATGTGACCGTGCTTGAGTTTGCTGATGATTTGAAAGCGGATCAGGTATTGATTAATAAAGCCAAAGAAAAGGCAAATATCGATATCATTACCAGTGCAGCGACCCAAGAAATTAAAGCGACTGAGGGTAAAGTATCGTCTATCGTCTATCAAGATCGCAATAGCAGCGAGAATAAAGAGCTTGATGTTGCAGGGGTGTTTGTACAGATTGGCTTGATACCAAATACTGGGTTCGTTAAAGGCTTCGTCGATTTAAACCGCTTTGGCGAGATTGAAATTGATGAGCGCTGCCGTACAGATCGCAAAGGTATCTTTGCTTGTGGTGATGTTACGACTGTACCCTTTAAGCAGATTAATATTGCGATGGGTGAAGGTTCAAAAGCGGCATTATCAGCGTTTGAATATTTGGTTATGCAGTAAGCCAGTCTTTAATATTTTCTAAAATAAAAAGCTCCGATATCCTAATAGGTATCGGAGCTTTGTTACTTATAGACGTTAAGTAAATGCTATTTAGCCAATATCCCTGCTACAGATAGTATCTCACCTGCCTCATCTTCTTCAATGATACGAGTTTCTTTAAGTGCTGACTTTTGCCATGCTTGGACATGGGGATTGTTTAGAAGAGTCTGGCAATATTGTTCAGTAAGCGGTGTTAAGATGATTCCTGAAGCCTTAGCATAGGTCTGCAGCCGTAAAACAACAGGAGCAAAAAATGCATCAGCGGCAGTAAAATCACCAAATAAATAGCTATCTGGTGATCTGTTGGTCAAACATTCTACAAAGATATCCTCAATGCGGGCAATATCAGCTAAGCAAGCAGCGCTCGGACGTATTTTAGCAGTCGCTCGAATGTTCATCGGCATCTCACTACGGATACCCATCAGCCCTGAGTGCATCTCAGCAATGATACTTTGACAATAAGCACTATTTATTCTGTTGCTAGTATTGCTCTCAGTATTAGATTTACTCAATCCTGTCCAAATATCTAAGTCTGTCAGATAATCATTGGCATGAATGGCAATCGCTAAAGTATCCCATATCGTAACTTTTTCATTACCTTGACCATAGATCAAAACCGGCACTTTTCCTGTTGGCGCATGTTCATTGAGAATGGGTGTCGCTGATGGATGAAACAGCTCAATCAGTTGCTCATCGAAGTCAATATTGAATGCTTTGAGTAGTAGCCAAGCTCGCAGTGACCATGATGAATAGTTTTTATTACCGATAATGAGTAGCGGTTTTTTCATAGTCATACTCTATAGTTTTTTAAAAAGTAGCACTTATAGGCTACTTGAATTAAACGATTTTGTTATTTAGGTATTTCATTGTGCAAATGCCTATCCGATATAGATGTGCATAGCTTATAGTCTCATTAAGGCTTACTTATTTAATCAGTTTTTATTCCTAATCAGAAAAATAATCGGCAGTGCAATCACATACATTAGTACGCCATATAAGGCAGCAGGTAGGGCAATAACTGGCAATGTGCTCACGCCCATAATAATAGGGGCTAAGGTAATCGCGGTCGTACTGTTTTGAATACTGGTTTCTATAGCGATGGTTTTGGTATCAAACCAGCTTAGCTGTAACGCCTTTGCTGTCAAAATACTGATGATGAATAAGGTGACAATAATCAGCACAAGCTCAAGTCCAATAGAAGCCAATTGCTCCTGTAGTAATTGCCAGTTGGTAGCAATAGCAGCAAGGACGATTAAGACAAAAAAGACACTGGCTAAGCCATTTAAGATGCCGCTTCTACGCACCATAAAATCAGTGAATTTATAACGGGCGAGCATACCTATCGTCACTGGCAAGGTGGTCAATAAAAACATGACAACGCCGATTTTGACCGCACTGATAGAGCCTGCTTGGTCTTTCATAAAGTGATTGAAAGCCAAGGTGATTAAGATAGGCAGGGTCACCACTGATAATAGACTGACTACGCCCGTGAGCGCGACCGACAGTGCTACGTTACCCTTGGCGTAGTAGGTGAGCATATTACTGGTCACGCCGCCGGGACAAAAGCTAATCAGCATTATACCAAAGGCGATGGCAGGTGGTGGCGACATCAGTAAGACGACTGCTAAAGCCACGAGTGGTACAAAGACAACTTGGTTAATCAACCCTATAAAGAATGCTTTGGGGTGACTTGCGATAACCTTAAAGTCACTGGGCTTAAGCCCTGTTCCTAAGGTAAACATAATATAAGCAAGGGCTAATGGCAGCAGAGCTAATGCGGTATTACTCATGGAACATTCCTTGTAAAGTTAACGGTTATACTTGCATTATATTTATAACGCCCATTCCTTGTGGCGATATATTGCTTTACAGCATCTAAAATATAGTCTTAAATATTATAAAAGCCCATATGTTTATATGGGCTTCTTGGTTTATTGCTTTAAATTATTGATTATGATATCAGTCGTCTAGCAAGTCCATACGCTTAGCCGCTTCATAGATGCCAGTTGAGCGATTGCCCGTACGGCAGAATATCAACATTGGTTGCTCAGCTTGATTAAAAAAGTCAGCAAACTCTTCAACATGGTTCTGATTCAGCTCACTACCAGCAAAAGACACTTCCTTATAAGCAAGTCCTGCTTTTTCGGCGGCAGCAGCAATCTCAGCACTGGTTGGCTGGTTCGGTTCTTCACCATCCGGACGATTGTTAATAATGGTTTTAAAACCATTTTCTGCAATCATCGGTATTTGGTCAGGGGTGATTTGTCCGGTGATACTTACTTGATGGCTCATAAGAGCTCCTTTTATTTTTTATATTAAAATTAAATGGATAGTACGAGAATACAAAGCCTAAGCGCAATGGATAGTTTTCTAAAGATAAAGTATGTAAGCTTTATTGCCTTTTTATATCAACACTTATAGCAGCCCTTGCATCAATGCGCTTTGGTACAACAGTTTGGCACGTGCGCCTGTACCACAAAACATCAATATAGGTTTTGGCATCGTACGATAAAAAGCAGCAAACTGCTCCACAGTCGCCATACTCAAGCGCTCATCATCAAAGGGTAAATGCTGATAATTCAAATTGGCTTTCGCCGTTGCACTGCTAAAGTCACAGCTATTAGGCTGCGAATCAACCTCAGCGTCAGGACGAATATTGAGCACAGAGCGGTAGCCAAGCTCTGCAATTTTGATACATTGGCTTGGGTAAATTTGCTTATAAATAGTTAAGTCATCGGTCATAAGT
>Ga0114916_1000753_pt1 | contig 20246 bp, 16 predicted proteins | sample MalvirAntarct_66_FD_83501 | JGI IMG/M metagenome (GOLD analysis project Ga0114916, IMG submission 83501) | Marine viral communities from the Global Malaspina Expedition - Malaspina viral metaG Antarct_66 | ecosystem: Environmental > Aquatic > Marine > Oceanic | place: West Anvers Island... | reverse complement strand
CAAAAATACGAATGAAATACGCTTAAATGTAGCTTTTAAACAACAGTCCCCCAATGTCCCTGTAGCTCTTGAGCCAATCGATAAGCTTCATGGTCATTCATGCCCGTGATAAAATCTAAGACATTGAGCATATTTTGATAAATATTATCTGTTAAAACACGGTGATGCTCATCAAGATGGGGCTTTAACAACATGAGCAAACGCTGTTGTTCAAAGGACATCGGTGTGCTTGTCTCATTTGTCCAAGCTAACGGCATAAAAGCATCCAACAGGCGATGCAGACATTGATTGGCCATTAGCTCCATGCGCACTTTACTTGGGTGGTTAAAAATTTTTTCACGTGCTAACTCTTTGGCTTGGGTAATACCATGCTGAACGGTCGCATCACAATGGGTAAATAGACTGCCTTGCGGTGTACCCGCTAGCATCGCATCACTATTATCAACAAACGCATCGGTGACAGTATTGACCAATCGCATCATTGCCCGTGCACGTAGTGATGCCAGATGCTGCCTGACGGACATATGTGTAGGCAGGCTGATAGTGCTAGGACGCTCGCCAATCAGCTCATAGAAGATAGCAGCCACCTCATTGTAGGTAAGCATATTTAGATTGATACCATCTTCTAAGTCTATCAGCGCATAACAAATATCGTCAGCAGCTTCCAACAAATAGGCGAGGGGATGGCGAGCATAACCGTCATGCTGCTCTGAGCGAGGTAGACTCAAGCAGGCTGCTAACTCTTCTAACTGTGCGGCTTCACTATAAAAGCAGCCAAATTTCTGTGCCTTAGCTGATATCCTGCTGTGCGGAGTACTTTGATGACTGCTTTGAGTGTCATTATTACTATGTGTCGCAAGCCAAGGATATTTCATAAACGCGCCTAACGTCGCGCAAGTGAGGCGCATACCGCCCTTATCAGGATGATGCTCATTACGGGCGAGTAACCGGAATCCTTGCGCATTGCCTTCGTATGCCAGTAAGTCTAATTGCTCATTATTATTCAGATTTTGCAAAATAGCCTGACGGTCAGGATGCATAAACCAATCGCGAATGGCGTATTCTCCTGCATGACCAAAAGGCGGATTACCAATATCATGAGCGAGGCAGGCTGCTTGTACAATCACACCCACATCAGCTGGCGTGACACCATCAGGTAAACCACCTCCTAGTTTGTCATGTAGCTTCTCGGCTGCCATGATCCCTAAAGAGCGCCCAATGCAAGAAACCTCTAGCGAATGTGTAAGTCGGGTATGAATGCCCAATTGGTTGGTCAATGGATGGACTTGGGTCTTTTGATTGAGTTGACGAAAGGAATGCGAAAACACCAATCGGTCATAGTCTTTATGAAAAGAAGAGCGCGCAGTATCTTGAGCAGGGGCTTTTTTGTGACTACCTAAACGCTGGGCACTAAATAGTTTTGCCCAATGGCTACGGCTATTAAGTGGTTTATTGATAGGAGCGATCATAGTACATAATCCTTTATTCTTATTATTTAGATGTTATCGCTCCCAGTATAATAAAAAAAGCCAGCATCAAGGCTGGCTTTTGGTTGTTCTATGCTAAGACTGTGTAAACATGCTGCCTAGTATTAAAGGTTAAGCATTAAGCATTAAACATTAAAACGGAAATGCATCACATCGCCATCTTGTACGATATAAGTCTTGCCTTCTAAGCGTGATTTACCGGCAGCAGCAGCACCTTTTTCGCCGTTATGTTCGATAAAGTCGTCATAAGCAATCACTTCAGCACGAATAAAGCCACGCTCAAAATCCGTATGAATCACGCCAGCTGCTTGAGGAGCGGTTGCACCAACGGCTACTGTCCATGCACGCACCTCTTTCACACCAGCGGTAAAATATGTCTGCATATCAAGTAAATCATAACCACCGCGAATCACTTGGTCAAGACCGGCCTCGAGCATGCCCATTTCAGCCAAGAAGTCTTTTTTATCATCTTCATCAAGCTGGGCAATTTCAGATTCGATTTGGTTACACAATGCGATAACGATAGAATCTTCGCCAGTCGCATAGTTACGTACCGCATCTAAGTAAGGATTATTCTCAAAACCATCTTCGCTCACGTTGGCGATATACATGGTTGGCTTTAGGGTAATCAAACCATAGCTTCTGATCAGTTTTTTCTCATCAGCATCAAGATTGGCGGCGCGTGCGGCTTGACCTTCTGCTAATAACGGCTCGATTTTCTTAAAAATATCAAGCATGGCGCCAGCGTCTTTATCACCGCCTTTGGCTTTTTTGGTCAAGTTAAAGATCGCGCGCTCAACCGCTTCTAAATCGGCTAATGCCAATTCAGTATTGATGGTCTCGATGTCGTCGATAGGGCTAACGCGACCATCAACGTGTACGACGTTGTCATCATCAAAACAGCGTACCACGTGCGCAATCGCATCGGTCTCACGAATATTGGCTAAGAATTGGTTGCCCATGCCTTCGCCTTTTGACGCACCAGCGACCAAACCTGCGATATCAACAAATTCCATCGTCGTTGGTAGTACGCGCTCAGGGTTAACGATATCAGCCAGTTTCTTTAGGCGTGGGTCAGGCACTGGAACGATACCCGTATTGGGATCTTTGGTACAAAATGGAAAGTTTTCAGCGGCGATACCCGCTTTGGTCAAGGCGTTAAACAGGGTGGATTTACCCACGTTTGGTAGACCGACGATGCCGCAATTAAAACCCATAACATGCTCTCAATATATTGATAAAATCAGTTGATATAAGACTTAGTAAAATAGTAAATCAAAATTGGGCGTATTGTAGCAAATTTAACCGAATATGGGTGAGGTTGTTATACTGGTTAATTGGAATTTTATCGAGCAGTATTAGTCGCCTTTTTGGTTTTCATTATTATGCTAAGCTACTGTAGTTGAAGCACTTCAAAATAGACAACGATAGGGTGCTTTTGTTGCCAGAATAGCATTCATTAACTTCTATTTCTCTCTTTAGACATTTAGACTCCTGATGGTTTTTATACGTGAATAGTCTAAGTCGCTGAAAGCAATAGATTTCTACTGTTTTTGTGAGATCGGATAATAACTGATTCGATAAGCTTGGGGCGTTATTCCACATTCAATTCATTTTTTCTTATAAAGCACTCCCAAATCACTTTACTTATCTAGCACAGCCCTTAGAATAAATGAATAAACCATTAAAAATAGGAGCACTTTAAGGTGCGATTGACCAATTACAGTGATTATGCACTGCGCTCGTTAATATATTTGGCGACTAAGCCCGAGCCGACGTTATTGGCAAATATCAGTGATATTGCCAATAGCTATCATATATCTAAAAGTCATTTGACCAAGATTATCCAGCAGCTCGGACAGCTTGGTTATATCGATAGTGTGCGCGGTAAGAATGGCGGTATCCGCTTAGCGCACGCGCCAAAAGACATTAATTTGGGTGAATTGATTAAAAAGATAGAGCCGGATTTTGCTTTGGTTGAGTGCTTTTCTACAAACTCATTGGACAGCTCGATCGCTGATATTAATAGTGCTGTAATAAATGATGAAAAGAACGCTAGCGCCAACGATATGTCATTAAAACTGATTGATGAAACTGTAAGTCACATAGCTTCAGGCTGTATTATCAGTCCGGTCTGTCAGCTAAAACAGGTGCTTGCTGAAGCGTTGACAGCATTTATTGCCGTGCTTGAACGCTATACATTGGCAGACATTATCGAGAATAAGGATGAGCTTGCAGCGTTATTATCATAATTTTCATAACATATTTTCTCTATTTTGAAAGGCAATTTAAATAAGACAGGATGTTGTGATCTACTTAGCAATCATTGTGAAGTTATTATTAATATTATGCCATTCTAGTGAGAATTATTTAAATTAACTTCAAGATTATTAAAGAGTCATATTATAAAATGCGTTTGCAAAATGAGCGCATCAGCTGTTATGGCAGTTATGTTATTAACAGGTTACTCAAGTTTAGATACGGTTAGCAACGCCAATCAAGACAGTACCATACAAGTTGCCCCGACGTTGCAAACAGGGTTTCGCGATAAAAAAGGCTACCCATTTTGGTAGCCTTTTTTATCGTTTATCCAATCAACAATTACGCGTTTTCAAGCTTAGGTCGTGCTTTTGCAATCGCTTTTAATAATGCTTTCTCAAACTCACCGTCTTTAAACTTTACTAAATAAGAATGTGCTGCGCAAAAGTTGCGTACATCGCGCCAGTCATCTGCCAAGTTGTTCGCCCAATCACAATACTCTTTGCCAGCATTTGGCTCATTTTTTAGTGCTTTTTTGGTAGTAGGATGTAGCAATAATTCAGGTAACACTGCTTCTAGCAATTTGGTTGGTGGACTCATAAAAGTATCATCGACGTGTAAGCTTTTGCTAGCAGGATGGAATGCCAGTAGCGAACCTGCATGAATCATCTCATTAGGTGCGATATAGTGAACCCCTTGTGACAATGAGAATTTAAGCTCAGGATAACGCTCAGCGACCGCATCACTTTCGACCAAATCGTCTGCCCACTTTACTTCAGACACTTTTTTATGATGCCGACTACTGCCATAAAAAGTGGCTTGCGGAAAGTCTTTTGCCATTTGCGCGCAATGGACAGTATGAAAGGGGTGCAAATTAAGTACCGCTTCGACATCTTGTCCATTGTTAGTCAGGGCCATCACTTGCGCTTGCACGTCATCAGTCAAGGTATAGCTGTCTAAAAAAACAAATCGTCCAGAGGCAAGCTTAACCAATGAGCATTGTGTACCGATATTCAGCACACCGCCTAAACGAAACGTACCACGAATGTTCCAAAATCCTGCACCCAAATCTATGATTTTATCGCTCATTAATACTCGTCCTTATGGTTTATTTTTTAACTATTTTAGTGGTTATACAGCCGCTGATATATAAACGCTTATGCCTATGCATAGGTATACAAAGTTTGCCATAAAAAAGATAGCAGGATGTGTATCAATATACGAATGTAAAAATGTATTGATTTGATGTTGTGTTGGCACCGGATCGAAAATTTGAGTTGTTTATTCTTCTAACAATTTGGTAAGTAATTCATCTATTTCCGCTTTAAACTCTTTATCTTCGATTTTATTGGCGGTAATTTTTGCGTTCTGCAGGCTGGTAATTGCAGCTTCTTTTTGCCCCAATTCAACTTGGATAACTGCCATAGAAAACGCAATGGATGACAGATGGTCTTTTGAGTTGATGGCTTTGGCTTTTTCAAGCGCCTTATCATAAATGACCAACGCTTCATCTAACTCTGCAGTGAAGTCGGCTAGCGTTTCCCATTGCTCTGGATGGTCTTTATCGGTATTTTCATTATCGACACAAATCGCTTTTAACTCGCTATATAGCCAATTAAAGGCTTCTTGATGTCCCTTTCTATCGGCTTCTAGTAGCTTTTCAGCCAAGGTATAAACGGACTTGTATATTTTGGTGTTAATCATGACTTACATCCTTTTTAAAATTAAGCATAGCGTTTTAGGCAACATATGGCTGAAATTACGGGCAACACTGTAGGTAAAATACGGACAAATCGTTATTTTAACATCATTTGTGTTACTGCTGAACGCCATACATTGGAAGGGACTGTAAAATAGCACCCTACCTGCGCTGACTCAAGAGACGATTGAGTTTATCCACGGTTTATTATTGAGCGCTTTATAAGCCGTTTTTATAGTTATAGGCTTATATTTGCAGGCTACTGCCATTATGGTGCTGAATGCTGTTTTGTAACATAGCGCAACCTGTGTTTGTTATGTGCTGTGATAAAATGCAACTTAACTTCTTTAAGAGTTATTGGCTTTGGAACTCAGTTGCTTTAATGAATAATACTTTAATGGAAAATACCTTGATTAAAATTGCCTTCATTAAATTTTTTTGATATTAAGTCATGATTTTTGCAGTTATTAGATTAGATATTTTGTGTACTACTGCCGTATTTCTATTACCCACGCCCATTTAGCCTACGCTAAAAGAGCCTTTTCTATAGTCAGTACTCTTTTGAATAATCATGTAAATATCAACGCTACAAAGATACCCTTTGATTCTCCCTCATGGGTGCTGAAGCTGACGATCGGTCTGATTGGGATGTTCGCCTTTTTGCAGGTGTATTCTATTCAAGCCGTGTTGCCAGTATTGATGCTGGATTTTTCAGCCACTGAAGTGCAGGCAGGGATGATTGTTGGCGCAACAGTGATGGCGATTGCCATTATGTCACCGTTTTTAGGGATGCTGTCTGATGCGGTCGGACGCAAATCCTTTATCGTTGGGGCGTTATTGTTTTTAGCGATACCCACGGCTTTAATTGCCCAAAGTCCAAGTATTGGTTGGCTAGGTATGTGGCGCTTTATGCAAGGATTGTCTGTCCCAGGCATTACGGTGGTGACCATTGCTTATATTGGTGAAGAGTTTGAGGGGCGTGCTGTCACAGAGCTGATGTCATTCTATGTCTCAGGATCGGTGCTGGGCGGCTTTATGGGACGGTTCTTACTGGGGCATTTGCATGAATTTATTGGCTGGCGTGCTGGCTATTATGTGATGGCAGTGATGACGCTTATCGGTGCGCTATGGGTTGGCAAGATGTTGCCATCATCGCAGCATTTTGTAGCCAATCCAAACTTTCGCTCAGCGATGCAGACGCTTGGTGAGCATCTGACCAACCGTTATGTCGTAACCGCATGTTTGCTCGGTGCTTGCGTGCTTTTTTCGCTCGTTGGTTGCTTTACCTTTATCAATCTACATCTTGCTGGCACGCCGTATGATCTTGGCACTGGCGCGCTTGCCAATATTTTTACAGTTTATTTAATTGGAGTGATTATCACGCCATTGTCGACGACATTATTACGTCGATTTGGGGCAGCGCGCACCGTTCGAGTGGCAGTCATTTTTTCGATGCTTGGTGCGCTGTTGACGCTGGTTACGCCGTTATGGGGCATTGTCGTTGGACTTGCTATTATGTCGTCAGGCGTCTTTATTACCCAAGCAGCGACCATCAGTTATATTGCCGTAAATGTCACAAAAGGTCGCTCATTAGCCTCAGGTTTATACTATATGGCTTATTATGCGGGCGGCACCATAGGTGCATGGCTGTGCGGTATTGTTTATGCGCGCGGGCAGTGGTCACTGACTGTTTGGCTATTATTATTTGTGCAAGTATTGGCACTTTTGGTAGCAAGTTTTGGCATGATAAAAACAAAGTCACGACCGGCATAAACGACAATGAGCTATCACAAGTTAACAGATTGATAAATGAGTATTGTCGAACAATGAGTGTTGTACACTTATGTGTCAAGCCTTTACATAGAGATGGTTTTTTCTTACTATCGATGGTGATTAATAAAAATATAAGCATGATAAGTAAATAGTCAGCCGATATTTATCTGTATTCAAAAACACTCTAAACAAGGATGTCAGACCTATGTCAAACATATACCGTAGTGCACCATCTGCCTATGATTTTCCGCTATTGGTTAAGCAATTATTAAACCGTGCCAAAACCGTATCACAAGATCAAGAAATCATCTACGCGGACAAAAAACGCTTCACTTATAAAGACTTGTTTAACCGTATCAATCGCTTGGCGAATGTTTTAGATGGCTTAAACCTTGCTGCTGGCGATGTGGTTGCAGTGATGGATTGGGACAGCCATCGTTATCTTGAATCCTACTTTGCGGTGCCAATGTCAGAGTATATTTTGCAGACAGTCAATATCCGCCTATCACCTGACAAAATCCTTTATACCATCAATCATGCGAAACCAAAAGTACTGCTACTCAACTCTGAATTTGCGCCATTGGTCAAAGATTATCAGTTTGAAAACTCCAGCATCGAGCATATTATTTGGCTAGATGATAATGGAGTGACCGCTGAGGGCGTCTTCGGTGGCAATCAGAATCGCGTCAAAGGTGAGTATGAGGCGCTACTTGACGCCGCTAATGACCATTTTGATTTCCCGGATTTTGATGAAAATACCATTGCCACGACTTTTTATACTTCAGGTACGACAGGCGATCCAAAAGGCGTGTTTTTTAGCCATCGTCAGTTAGTACTGCATACGCTGACTGAAGCGGCGTCCATTGGTATGTTGCCAAATAAGCAAGGTGTCAGCTATGGCGATGTCTATATGCCAATGACCCCGATGTTCCACGTTCATGCATGGGGCTTTCCGTTTACGGCTACTATGACGGGTCTAAAGCAAGTCTATCCGGGACGTTATGCACCCGATTTGTTGATGGATTTGATTATCAATGAAAAGGTCAGCATCACCCACTGTGTACCGACAATTTTGCAAATGGTACTCAAAGAAGCGCAAGACCGCGGTGCCAGCTTTAATGGTCTAAAAATGATTATTGGTGGTTCACGATTGACAGAAGGCTTGGCAAAAGCGGCGATGGATCAGGGTATTGAAGTTTATACCGGTTATGGCATGTCGGAGACCGCACCTCTAATCAGTCTGACTGACTTTAGCCTCAATGAGCCCCAGCTGAGTGAAGAAGAGGATATTGCTCGCCGCTGTATGACGGGTAAGCCTGTACTTATGGTTGATGCTCAAGTATGGGGAGAGAACAATCAGCCAGTTGGTACAGGTCAGGACAATACTGGCGAGCTGGTATTACGCGCACCGTGGTTGACCCAAAGCTATTTAAAAAATGATGACGCTGGCAAAGAGCTGTGGGAAAACGGCTACATGCATACCCAAGACATCGCTTATATACGACCTGATGGCTATATCAAAATCACCGATCGCTTAAAAGATGTGATTAAGTCAGGTGGCGAGTGGATATCTTCACTAGAGATTGAGACGATTCTATCGCTACATCCTTCGGTGGCGGATGTGTCTGTGATTGGGGTACGTGATAAGCAATGGGGCGAACGTCCATTAGCATTAGTAGTACTCAAACCAAATTGCCAAGATACCAAAGTCGATGACATCAAAGCGCTGGCAGAGCAGGCAGTGGCCCGTGGTATCATTCCAAAATACGGTATACCTAGTCAGTTTAAGTTTGTCGATGAACTACCAAAGACCTCTGTTGGTAAACACGATAAAAAAGTGATGCGTAAGATGTATGCCAATCAGAGCGAGGTATAGTTTTTTTGAACTAACTCAACTATTCAGCAGATAACAGGCTTAATAGTTGACCTTTATGATTGGCTCTGCTACATTTTAAACCGATACACACTAAATCGATACATAGTGTATCGGTTTTTTTGATTTAGTAAGGATAGCTGGCCGGGATAGCCAGTCTTATATTATGATATTATCGGACAAATCATATCGCATTACCCATCATTTATGCTAAGGACAGCTATTATGAGCGCGCAAACCGCCACTGCAGTGACCAATCAAACGTCAGCCCCAACATTTCAAGCACTAAATACGACTCAAACCTTTGCTGAGATTTATCAGTCTTCTATTGAAAATAAAGAAGAGTTTTGGGCTGAGCAAGCCAAGCGTATTTATTGGCATAAAGAGCCTGAGCAAATCCTTGATGATAGTAATTTGCCATTTGCTAAATGGTATGTCGGCGGCGAGACCAATCTTTGCTATAACTGTGTCGATCGTCATCTTGCAGAACGTGCAGAACAGGATGCTTTTATTTGGCTGTCATCAGAGATTAATCAAGAACTCGTAGAAACCTATCCTGCTGTAGTCGATGCTTTTAAAGACTTGGGTAATAACGTTGAATTTTATACCGACTACACCAAGCGCCGCCTGACTTATAACGACCTTTATAAAGAAGTGAATTATTTTGCCGATGTATTAAAGCGTTACGGTATTGAGAAGGGCGATCGTGTCATCATTTATATGCCGATGATTTTAGAGGCCGCTTATGCAATGCTCGCCTGTGCGCGTATCGGTGCAGTGCATTCGGTGGTATTTGGTGGCTTTGCTGCCCATAATTTAGCCATTCGTATGGATGATGCTGAAGCAAAAATGGTCATCACAGTGGATGCAGGTTTGCGTGGTGGTAAAGTTGTCAACTATAAAAACCTTGTCAATCAAGGTATCGAGCAGGCAACCACTAAGCCTGATCATGTAGTAGTGGTCAATCGTGGTATTTTGCCGTTTGACGTAAAAGAGCTAGATGTGGATTATGCCACTGAACGCCGTATCAGCTGTGAAGCCAATGCTATCGTCGAGCCTGTATGGCTTGAGTCTAATACGCCATCGTATCTGCTTTATACCTCTGGTACGACGGGCACACCAAAAGGCGTGCAACGTGATACCGGTGGTCATGCAGTAGCACTGACCACATCGATGGACTATATCTACGACGGTAAGGCAGGCGAGACGTTTTGGGCGATATCTGATATCGGTTGGGCCGTTGGGCATTCTTATACCATCTATGCGCCATTGCTCGCTGGCATGACCAGTGTTATGTATGAAGGCTTACCACATCTGCCAAATCCTGGTATCTGGTGGCGAATTGTGGAAGCCAACAAGGTCAATATTTTGTTTACTGCACCGACTGGTGTACGTATGCTCAAAAAGCAAGATGAGACATGGATGACGCGCTATGATGTCTCAAGCGTCAAATCCTTCTTTTTGGCAGGTGAGCCACTAGATGAGTCTACTGCCAGCTGGCTGACCAAGCATTTGGGCGTGCCGATTTTAGACCATTATTGGCAGACAGAATCGGGTTGGCCTATTCTGAGTAATACTCCTAGGTTCGCTGATAAACCGCACAAACAAGGCTCACCTGGCTATCCTATGTATGGCTACGATGCGCAGGTCATCAATGAAGAAACTGGCGAGCCGTGTAAAGCAGGCGAAAAAGGTTTACTCGCGATTCGCGCGCCCTTACCACCGGGTTGTTTGACCACGGTTTGGGGTAATGATAAACGCTTTATTGACAGCTACTTTAGCTTAGCGGATAGCAATCAATATTCGACATCGGACTATGCAGTCGTTGACGAAGACGGCTATTTTCATATTCTCGGTCGTACCGATGATGTCATTAATGTCGCCGGTCATAGACTGGGCACCCAAGAGATTGAAGAGGCGATTAGTATGCATGCAGAGGTCGCAGAGTGTGCGGTCGTGGGTATTCAAGATGAACTAAAAGGCGAGCTGCCGATTGCTTTTTGTGTGTTAAAAGATCATGAACTGGTGGCAACGACTGAAAACCGCTTTCGCCTTGAGCAGCAAGTGATAGGCGCGGTCGTCAAATCTTTGGGTGGTATCGCACGACCTGCTGCGATTTATTTCCCGCAAGCATTACCAAAGACGCGCTCTGGTAAGATATTGCGCCGTGCTATTCGGGCGTTAGCAGAGGATAAACCCACTGGTGATATGTCTACCCTTGATAATCCAACGGCTATTGATGCGGTCAAGCAATCTATGAAAGATTACTAGGCGCATTTTCAGGCACGTTTTAAAATTACCTTTATCTAAAAAAGCTCATGAATGCTCATGGGCTTTTTTATTGTCGTTAATAGCTTATGGGTTATGGTAGATAAATCGGACATTAACGTTAACTTTACTAAAAGCAGCATAAAGAGCTTGACCCTAAAATTGTTTTATTGTTATAGTCAATAACGATACGAAATAAATCATTTTAAAATTATATGACAGAATGATAAGTTCTAAGTTTTTAAATTTAAAGTTTTAAAACTCAAAGTCTTCAAAATTCTAAGCCGTCACCTAATAGCGGTCTTATAAACAAGATAAGGATATCTTATGCACCACGTCAAGCAGCTCATTAATGGTCAATTTGTTGATTCTAATACTAGCGAATGGATTGATATTACCGATCCTGCCACTCAAGAAGTTATCGCCAAAGTCCCACAAACGACAGACGTTGAAATCAATCAAGCAGTCGCTGCCGCTCAAACGGCTTTTCAAACGTGGCGCAAAACACCAATTACTACGCGTGCCCGTATCTTTTTAAAGTATCAAGCACTGATTCGCGATCATATGGATGAATTAGCAGAGATCTTGACTGCAGAGCAGGGCAAGACTATTGCTGATGCGCGTGGTGATGTATTCCGAGGTTTAGAGGTAGTCGAGCATGCAGCAGGTATTGCAAACCTGCAGATTGGCGACTTCGTTGAAAACGTTGCCTCAGGCGTTGATACTTACAGTATTTGGCAGCCACTTGGTGTTTGTGCAGGCATTACGCCGTTCAACTTCCCAGCGATGATTCCACTGTGGATGTTTCCAATGGCGATTGCCACGGGTAATACTTTTATCTTAAAACCTTCTGAACAAGATCCGATGGTGACCATGCGTTTGGTTGAGCTTGCGATTGAAGCGGGTGTACCTGAAGGGGTTCTAAACGTCGTACATGGCGGCAAAGCCACCGTTGATGCGATTTGTGATCATCCTGATATCAAAGCAGTTTCTTTCGTCGGTTCGACCAATGTCGGCAAACATGTTTATGAGCGTGCCAGTCAATCAGGCAAACGTGCTCAGTGTATGATGGGCGCAAAAAACCATGGCGTTATCCTGCCAGATGCCAATAAAGAGCAGACTCTTAATCAGCTAGCAGGTGCCGCATTTGGTGCTGCTGGTCAACGTTGTATGGCATTGTCTGTCGTTGTCCTTGTTGGCGCCGCTGGTGAGTGGATTGATGACATCAAGGCCAAAGCAGAAGGTTTAATCGTCTCAGCCGGTAAGCACGATAAAGATTTGGGTCCACTGATTTCTCCTGCGGCAAAAGCGCGTGTTGAGCATTTGATTGGCACAGGGGTTGAGGAAGGGGCGAGCTTGATACTTGATGGTCGTGGTATTACAGTTGAAGGGTATGAGAAAGGCAACTTTGTTGGCCCAACTATCTTTGATAATGTCACAAGCGATATGCAAATCTATAAAGAAGAAATTTTTGGACCTGTCCTGTGTATCATGCGTGCCAATAGCTTAGATGAAGCGATAGAGATGCTGAATGCCAATCCGCATGGTAATGGTACTGCTATCTTCACTCAGTCAGGAGCTGCAGCGCATAAGTTCCAGCAAGATATCCAAGTCGGTCAAATCGGTATTAACTTGCCAATTCCTGTGCCACTACCGATGTTCTCGTTTTCAGGTTCACGTGCCAGTAAGCTTGGTGATTTAGGTCCTTATGGTAAGCAAGCGGTGCAATTTTATACCCAAACTAAAACCGTGACGGCGCGCTGGTTTGATGATGAAGCAAGTCGCGGTGTCAATACGACTATTTCAATTTAACGCTGAATCACCTATATTTGCACTGACGACTTAAAACACCATATTCAGCATAAGGATAACCCCATGGATTTTTCATTAACCGATGACCAAATTGCCTTTCGCCAAACCGCCAGACAATTTGCCCAAAAAGAGCTAAAGCCCAATGCTGCTGAATGGGATCGCACTTCGCATTTCCCAATTGATGTTATCAAAAAATCAGGCGAGCTTGGCTTTTTAGGGTTATATACCAACCCTGAGTATGATGGCTTGGGCTTGCCGCGTTTAGATTCTGCCATGGTTTTTGAAGAGCTAGCATGGGGTGATACCGCAGTAGCTGCTTATATGAGTATTCATAATATGGCAGGCTGGATGATTGGTGAGTTTGGTAGCGATGTGTTGTGCAAAAAATATTTGCCAAATATGGTCAGCGGCGAATGGCTGGGCAGTTATTGTTTGACGGAACCTAATGCCGGTTCTGATGCTGCATCGCTACGTACCAAAGCCGATAAGCAAGGCGAGTATTATGTGCTGAACGGTGAAAAAACCTTTATTTCAGGGGCCGGCTCAACCGATGTGTTGGTCGTTATGGCTCGTACGGGCGCTGCAGGACCCAAAGGTATCTCAGCATTCGTAGTTGATGCAGACAGTGCTGGTATCGAATACGGCAAAAACGAGCATAAAATGGGCTGGAAAGCGCAGCCAACACGGACGATTAGCTTTAAAGATGTCAAAGTGCCAGTAGAAAACCTCATCGGTGAGGAAGGTCAAGGTTTTCGTATCGCCATGAAAGGATTGGATGGTGGCCGGATTAATATCGGTATCTGTGCGGTAGGTACGGCGCAAGCAGCGCTTGAGACAGCGACCAATTATGTACAAGAGCGCAGTCAGTTTGGCAGCCCGATTGCCAGCTTACAGTCGGTACAGTTTAAGCTTGCTGATATGTTGACTCAAACCATCACGGCACGGCAAATGCTGTATTTAGCGGCGAGCAAAGTCGACAATAACGATGCGCAAGCCTCTACTTATTGTGCGATGGCAAAGCGTTTATCGACCGATCTTTGTTTTGATGTCGCTAACGAAGCTCTGCAACTACACGGTGGTTACGGCTATCTCAATGAGTATCCGCTTGAGCGTCATGTGCGAGATTTGCGTGTGCATCAGATTTTGGAAGGTACCAATGAGATTATGCGCGTGATTGTCTCGCGTCAGCTATTACAAGACGATGCATTGAGCCAGCTGCGCTAATATATTTATATGAATAAAATGATTTTATGATAAGGATGTTTGATCATGACAGATTATACCAACTTAAAACTATCGATTGATGGTCATACTGCGACATTAACCCTAAATAACCCACCTGCTCATACGTGGACAATGGACAGTCTTAAGGCGCTTAAGCAACTGGTCACTGATCTCAATACTAATGATGAGGTGTATGCTTTAATCGTTCATGGCGATGGCGAGAAGTTCTTTTCAGCAGGTGCAGATTTAAATAATTTTGCAGGTGGTGATAAAGGTCGCGCGATCAGTATGGCGATAGCCTTTGGTGAAGCGTTCGAAGCATTGTCAGCCTATCGCGGCGTGAGCATTGCAGTGATCAATGGCTATGCGATGGGCGGTGGACTTGAGTGCGCACTCGCTTGTGATGTCCGTATCGCAGAAGACCATGCTCAAATGGCATTACCTGAGACAGGCGTTGGCTTGTTGCCGTGTGCCGGTGGTACCCAAAATCTAACAGCTTTAGTAGGCGAGGGTTGGACAAAGCGCATGATATTGTGCGGCGAGCGCGTCGATGCCGAGACTGCACTACGCATTGGCTTAGTCGAAGAAGTTGCTGCAAAAGGTGAGGGGTTGCAAGCAGCTCAGGCATTAGCGAAAAAAGTCGCTAAACAATCACCAGTTGCAGTCAGTTATTCCAAAACACTTATTCAAGCAGCAAGACACACACCACCTGCGCAAAACCTTATCCATGAACGTGAAGCCTTTGTTAAATTGTTCGATACTGAAGATCAGCGCGAAGGTGTGCAAGCATTTTTAGAGAAGCTTAAGCCTGTTTGGCAAAATAAATAAACGCCATAAAATCAAACTTAATGATACTATTTTTCTTTTAATATTTGTAGGTCACATTTATGACAGCAGCTATAGAAGGCATATCAGACGCGCCGGTATTATTCAGCACCGAGCCGACAGATTGTGATCACCTTATTGGGATAATGACGTTAAATATGCCCAAATCTCTTAATGCCTTGAGCGTTGAGATGTGTCAATTGTTATCGCAACAACTAGAGCAGTGGCAAGGTGATGAGCAAGTGGTGGCATTGCTATTAAAAGGCGCAGGCGACAAAGCGTTTTGTGCAGGCGGTGATATTCGTAGGTTATATGACAGTATGTCAGCAACAGCGCCTATGCCAAATCCTTATGCGACAGATTTTTTTGGTCATGAATATAGTCTTTATCGACAAATGCACTTTTATCCTAAACCGTTAATCTTGTGGGGCGATGGCATCATTATGGGCGGCGGCATGGGGTTGATGGCAGGCTGTAGCCATCGCTTGGTCACTGAGCGTACCCGTTTTGCTATGCCTGAGATTACCATTGGTCTATTCCCTGATGCCTCTGGCAGTTGGTTTTTGCAACGCATGCCGGCCAAAACTGGTTTATTCTTAGGGCTGACAGGTGCAATGTGTAATGGTAGCGACGCAATGTTGGCTAACCTTGCAGAGTATGCTGTCGCCAGTAGTGATTATGATGCCGTCATACAAAGTTTAAAACAGAGCGATTGGCAGGTTGCAGCTAATAGTACGGATAAATGTGACAACAATAGCGCCTATAGTATCGTGAGTCGAGCATTGGCGGCGCAGCCTGTTGCTGAATTGCCTGCTAGTAAGCTTGCGCAGCATTGGTGTGCTATTCAGCAACTAATGAACAGAGGCGGTTTGGGTGATATCGATGCGCTATTACAAAGTGATGAGGCGCTCACACAGCTTGATACAGATTTTGCTGCCGACAGTTGGGCACAACGAGCCATTGCAACCTATCGACATGGCTGTCCAGTGACTGCGGCATTGACCTATGCGCTATATCATAAGGTGACGGATTTATCGCTAGAGCAAGTTTTGTACCTAGAGACCAATGTCGCTGTACATTGTGCGGCTAACCCTGATTTTAAGGAAGGCGTACGTGCGTTATTGATTGATAAAGATCGCACGCCAAACTGGTCTCGTACGTTAGCGGACTGCTTGAGCGCAGAGGGACAAGATTATATCCAGCAGCATTTTACCAATCCATATGCTAAAGGCGAGCATCCTTTAGACGATTGGCTTAGCGCTGCTGCATTGGGTAATGAAGCGGTTCGCTAACCAGATATTTAGCATCTGATTTAAGCCAACTTAACTGGATTAAGTGACTAGATTAAGTGAAATTTGAAAAATTAAAACTAATTGCATAATCAATCATCAAGGAGCGATGAGATGGCTACAAAGGATACAGGTTCAAGTAGTACAACTACGACTGATAATGATGGTAATACAGCAAAGCCAAATATTGCCTTTATTGGACTAGGTAACATGGGCGGTCCAATGGCAGAAAACTTGTTAAAGGCAGGTTATACGCTTTCGGTTTATGATTTATCTGTAGAGGCGACCGCGCGCTTGCAACAAGCGGGTGCCAATATAGCAGAGAGTCCGAAAGATGCTGCTCAAAATGCCCAAGTAATTATCAGTATGTTACCTGCTGGCAAGCACGTGCATTCTGTCTATCTAGGAGAAGGTAGCTCTGACGGTCTACTTATAGACTTACCAAAAGGTACTTTGGTTATCGATAGCAGTACCATAGCAGCAGCTGATGCTAGGAAAGTAGCAGAAGTTGCAAGTAAGCTTGGTATTGATTTTTTAGATGCGCCAGTCTCTGGCGGTACAGGGGGCGCTATCGCTGGCACATTGACCTTTATCGTTGGTGGAGACGATGCAGCCTTTGCCAAAGCTGAGCCGATACTGGCTGTGATGGGTAAAAACATCTTTCATGCAGGCGCACATGGTGCAGGACAAGTTGCAAAAATCTGTAATAACATGCTGCTTGGGATTTTGATGGCAGGAACGGCAGAAGCGATTAATCTGGGTGTCAAAAACGGTCTCGACCCAAAAGTGCTATCGGATATCATGCTACAAAGCTCCGGTCGTAACTGGACGCTAGAAGTCTACAACCCGTACCCGCAAGTGATGGAAAATGTCCCATCGAGCAATGGCTATCAAGGTGGCTTTATGAGTAAGCTGATGCAAAAGGATCTTAACCTTGCCATGCAAACCGCTCAAGATACGCATGTAGAGACACCAATGGGCGCTAAAGCAACTGAGCTTTATGCCGCGCATACCATCGAGAATGGCGATAGAGATTTTTCTAGCATTATGGCGCGTCACGACAGCTCTGTATTGTCTTAAATTATCAAGCACACAAATAAAAAAGGTCTGCATTATGGTAATAGTGCAGACCTTTTTTGACTTATTTCTAGTTTATATCAAGGCATTTAACTTGGCAGCTCATAGACCAGAGACTGAATATCTTGCGCCGCTTTTTGCAGTCGTGGCACATAGGTTAAGAGGTCATCTAAAGACACCCGTATGGTTGGCGCATGCAGATATAGCGAAGCAAGGTAGCGTGATTTCCTATCCCGTATCGGTACGGCGATTGCCACCATCTCAGAGATAAACTCTTCGTTATCGATACCTATGCCTGTTTCAGCGATACGATCAAGCTCAGCGTTTAATTTGTCGATATCAGTGATGGTGTTTTTAGTGAACTTATCTAGTGACAAATTTTGTAGTATTTTTTCGCGGCTTGCACTCGGCAACTGACTTAAATACAGCTTCCCAGTTGCTGTACACCACATTGGCGACTTTGCGCCCACTGGTAAATAAATCTGTATCGGCAAGGTCGTTTGTGCGCGGTTGGTATAGATCATATTCATGTGATAAGGAACACCGATACCGCAGGTTTCTTTTAGCTCATCGACCAGTTTTTGCAAAATCATTTGACGTTCATTAAAGAACAGTCGCTGCTGCCAAAGCTCAACACCCAAATTGCGTACGCGTTTACCCGGTATAATACCGCCGCCAATATCAATTGTCACAAACCCTTCATCAACCAGATTTTGAATCAATCGATGAATGGTTGGCTTCGGAATATCAAGCTCCTGCGATAGCTCCAGTGGCGAAATCGGCTTTGAGGCATAAGATACCGCCTCAATAATCTCTAGCACACGAGTAATCGATGATACTTTAGGCATATAAATGACTCAGTAATAATAAAAAAACAAAGCAAGTAGTTATATCATTATAGATATAATCGCCTCTAAAAATAGAGCAGAACAGTCAAGGCGATAAGGCTAAAAATGAATAAGCGCAAAGGCATACAGTAATTGGCTTACTGACTCTAATTTAGCACAATATAACCCTTAGACAACCCTACCTCTCATTATATAGTAACGTATTTACATTGCGTGGATTTATAACAAAATTATCTGAGAATTTTTCGGTTTTGTTAGCAAGATTAGATACGTTCAGTCACAAAGTACAACAATCTGTAGTAATTAACTCTATAACTGTTATTGCGTTATTTCTCAAGATGCTTCATCATGCAGACATATTTTGTAATACCTTTACATGAGCGTTAAGCATTCCAATAATCATGTGTAGGCTGCGCGGTGGCTTTAATAGCATTGTGTAACAAAAGGGCGAAATATTGCGGGCTGGTGTAGTAATTATTACAATATCTATGCAATCTTTACATAATGGCAAATAAAAAGTGCATCTTTAGGGGTGACTTTTTGAGCCAAAATTGTTTTAATCCTCGCATCAAAATGATTGTTTAAAAAAGTTAGATTTTCATTTTTTTATGGGCGTGTTATTTCATACTTTAGGAGAGTAATTATGAAACTTATTCAATTAACAGCAATCACTGCTGCCGTTTTAGCCTCAACTGCTGCTCTTGCAGCTGATCCAGTTATTGTTATTGATGGCAATGATGCTGTTGTATACGAAGCTGAGCCAGTAGCAGTTGCTTATCAAGCAGACGCTGGTTATGCCTATAATGCAGATGCTGGTGTGTTACGTAACACCACTGGTGCAGTTGTTGGCGGTACTAAGACTTTCTTCCAAACCGTTACTCATCCAGCAGCGATCAGTGCTGAAGTTGGTACTTTAGGTTATGGTGCTAACATCGCTTGGGGCTTAAACGACAAAACTGAAATTCAAGCTGGTTGGGCAGGCGGCGATGCTGCTGATTTATTCGGCGGCGACTTTGATGCTAACGACGTAAACTACGATGTAGATACTGATTTTAGCAACCCGTACCTAGGCGTACAAGTACGTCCTATGGCAAACTGGTTCACTATGGGTGCTGGTATCATCGTTCCTGATAACGAAATCAACGTAACTTCTAATCCTAATGGTGGCGTTTATAAAGTTAACGGCAAGCAATATAATGCAGACGATGTAGGTACTTTAAAAGGTAGCCTTGAGCACCGTAACACGCTAGCTCCTTATGCTACTATTGGCTTCCGTCCTAACATTACCAATAATTTTGGTCTGTTTGGCGAGCTAGGCGCTGCATATATGGGTAAAACTGATGCTGATGTTACTTCAGTTGGCGGCGCAAACGGCTTTATTAGAGATGAAAATGGCGTTATCACAGGCGAAACTTCAGCTAGCGTTGCTGATAAAGCTGAAAGAGAACTAGAAGATAAAAACTGGTTAGAGTGGATGCCAATTGTTAAAGTTGGTGCAACTTATCGCTTCTAATTTAATGACAGTCTGAGTACTGTTGTTAACAGAAGAATAAGTATAAAAAAACGATCCTCTTGAGGGTCGTTTTTTTATGTCTAAAATAAAGTAATAAATATCACTTATTATCAGGTATTTGAGATTTATCAATAAACAATAACAGTTTGCTGTGAGGAAATAACAGAAATTCGATAGTTAGTCTTATCGTCAGTCAGAGTAAGCAAAGGTAGGATTTCTATAGGCTGATTGAGTAAATCGTAAATGATGGCGGAATAATCCATGCCTAAACCTTGGGCAAGCGTATATTGATGTATCTT
>Ga0114916_1000750_pt1 | contig 20296 bp, 17 predicted proteins | sample MalvirAntarct_66_FD_83501 | JGI IMG/M metagenome (GOLD analysis project Ga0114916, IMG submission 83501) | Marine viral communities from the Global Malaspina Expedition - Malaspina viral metaG Antarct_66 | ecosystem: Environmental > Aquatic > Marine > Oceanic | place: West Anvers Island... | reverse complement strand
GTGTTTCTAAGGCTTTCATTTTCATAGTAATAATTGTGTTTTATTTTTGAACTAACAATTACTGTTTCGTCATGGATTTTAATAACATCTGTTAAGTAAAAACCATTTGAAAGATTAATCAACTGAGGAAATGAACCAGGAGAGATAGTGTCAATTAAACCAGAAAGAGGAGCTTTATTGTTGTTCCAATATACAAGCGAATCATTGTAAAAGATGTTGACATTAAACGAAGTACTGGATAAGGATTCGTTTTCCCATAATTGTTCAATCGTTGAGGTAGAGATTATTTTTCGCGCCTCTTGAAGAAAAACCTGTTGCTTTTTACGAAGAGAGTTAATTGATTGTTGAAATTCAGCCTTTTCACTTTCGGTATCCGCATTATAAAAAAGATTATAAAACCCCCATGAAAGTAATATACTTACAATAGAAACAATTAACCATCTGAACTGTACAGTCATTTTTTTCACTTCATACAAAGCTACTGAATTCAAATGATTTAATGTACTTTCTGTTTTGGTAAAATTTCTTCTAAAACAGATAGTAAGCGGTTGAAGTCTCTTTCTGAACGACTGTCATTATGATAGATAAAGTCCGCTTTTGTTTCGTGAGGAGCGAGATACTTTTCATAACAAGGTGTAACGTGATTTTCCCATTGATAAAGAATTTCCGATCTGGAATAACCTCTTGATTCTAAATCTCTATAAATCCTTCTATCTAATTGAATTGATGGATCTACATCAACAAAAATACTGAAATCCAATAATTTATGAACGGATTCATATTCGAAAACAAATAGCCCTTCAACAATTAACAAGTCAGAAGGATCGATTGTTATTAAAACGTGCTTATTATTTCCCGCATTAAATTGATATTCAAAAACTTCAATGCTCTCACCTTGAATTAACTTTAACAGGTCTTTTTCCAATCTTTCCTGATCTATGGCTGTTGGAAGATCAAAATTAACTATGCCTTTTTCGTCTTTTTGCTGTTGTTCAACAGGTTTGTAATAATTGTCCATTGAAAACACTGAGGGAGAATACTCGCTGTAATGTTCAGCCAAACGATTTAATAGTGTTGTTTTTCCCGAGCCACTTCCTCCACAAATACCGATTACAGTCATAATTATTTTTCCTTAAAAATCACATTTCCCTCGCTTCCTAACTGTTTGCTGTCAAAAAAGAAAATTTGATCATTAACAAGATGCACAAAATTAGTGGTTTTATTTTCTAAAGTGAATGCCGAAGGGTTTATTTGTAATCTATCTATATTGAATTCGCTTTTCTCAATACTCTCAACATCAGAGCCGTCTATAATTGCTGCTGACTTATAATCATCAATAGAACCTATGACAATCAATCTATTAAGATTTTCAAGCCAAGTTAATTTAGCATCGTATTTGCGAGATTCTTTAGCCGGGTTTTCACATTTATTAAGCGTCGTTATTTCTCCTTCTTTATCCGCACCATAAATTTTCAAACATCTATCTTTTGAATCATTTGCTGCGACATAAAATCTGTTATTATTGAATATACCAATTGCAAGGCGCGTCAGTGATTTTTTATTCAATTGTTTTTGGTAATATGACCCGCACAAGTTATTATTGACTACTTCTGACTCAATTGGAGAGAAATCAGTCGGCAAAGAAAAGCTGTATTCATTACCTTTTTCGGCTTTTGGAGAAATTGGGTAAAAGTGAATACGCTTTCCGCCCCCTTGTTTTAAAATTCTAGAGAAATAAATATTTTCTTCATCGGCTCCCGAAAAAGTAAACAGTCCCTCCCTTTCATCATCTAAAAGGTCTGGGTGTGTATTTGGTCCTTGAGAATGATAAACTCTATTGTTGTGATGAGTAATTGTGACAAAGAAGTTTTCAATAATGTTTTTTTCTTGTACTTCAAGTGAAAAATGAAAAACGAGCGCTTTTGACGTATTTACAATTTCTTCAACAACTAATTGATCGGGAATGGTATACCCATAAGATCGAATAATTTTCAATAAGTCAAAATTAGTTGAAACTACGCTTCCACTTTGGTTGATTTGATTATAGCTAAACTTACTGTCTATTACTTCAAAATTGTCTACAAAATAAATATAGTTTGATGATCCAGACAAAATGAGCAAGGGCATACTGTGACTTGGGTAAATAGTTTTTCTCCAACTAACCTCCCCGTCATTATTCAACAAAACGACTTCATAATCTCTTGTTCTGTTTTTAGGGTCACTATTCATTAAAAGAGTCCCCTTGTCTTTCCATTCTACAATGCTGTGAAAAGGTGATTTACCACTTTCTATTTCAATTTGAGCTTGTATATTTGAGTGACAAACAACGGATAGAATCAACAAAAAAAGTAAACTATAGACGATATTATTTTTCATAATTCTTACAAAATGAGACAAAAAAGGCACAAAATTCAACAAAATATTGAAAACATCCTTTTGATTTCCTATTAATAACGTAAATTTAGCAAACTAAAACTATTATATTAAACTATGAATAAAATTATCATAATTTCTTTGATATTATCTATTTCACTTCTTGGGATGAGTTTTTTAGAAGATGAAAAGCTAGAGACTTTGACAATCGGATCAAAGGCTCCACTTCAGGACTATGAAATGAAATCAACTAGTGGTGAAAAGTTAGATCTCAAATCTCAACTTCAAGACAATGGTTTAATCGTGGTTTTTTCCTGTAACACATGCCCTTTTGTGATTGGGGGTGAAAACTTCCCTGGATGGGAGAAAGATTATAATGAATTAAATGCGTTTTCCAACCAAAAAGGTATGGGGTTCGTTCTTGTTAATAGTAATGAGGCTAAGAGAAAAAAAGGGGATGGTTTAAAGGATATGATTAATCGATCTAAAGAAAAAAAATACCAGATGTCATATTTACTTGATGCAAATCACAAATTGGCGGATGCTTTCGGTGCAAAAACAACTCCACACATATTTATGTTTGATAAAAATATGACGTTGATTTATGAAGGCTCTATTGATAATTCCTGGAAACCAAAGGTTGATGAAAAAGAAACGTATTTAATCGATGCAATCAAGTCACATTCTGAAGGCAAAAAAATTAAACTTAATAAAACTGCACCGAAGGGGTGTAGCATAAAACGAAAAAGCTAAAATTATAAAATCAAAACTATGAATTTAAAGTATACACTTATTGCAACCGTATTCTTCCTAACTTCGATGGGAATTGCGCAGCAAGGTGATGGGGGAAGTCCAAAAGGATATTCTTACATCCTTAAAAATGGAAAATCTATTGATAAAAAAGTCTTCGAGGAGCCAGACATTGCTGCTTTAAGGGCTGAAGATGAAGTAAACGATGAACTAGCCATTGGACCCTGGAGGTTTGGTTATAACAATGAAACATCATTAGACATCAATAATTCAGGAACCTGGTTTACAACTCCAAATGGTGATAAGGTTTGGTTGTTAGAGCTGGAGGCAATCAACGCAAAGACTGTTAACTTATCTTTCAAAAACACTAAGATTCCTGCAGGAAATGAATTATATATTTACAATTCAGATAAAAGCTTTATTCTCGGAAAATTTGAATCAAAACACCTTTATGAAGGTGAGCTAGGTTCTGAGTTGGTTCCGGGAAGTACGGTTTTTATCGAATATTATGTACCTGCTTATAATTCAGACAACATCGGTAATGTTGAAGTGAGCAGAGTTACTCACGGGTATAGAACTGCCAGTGAATTTCAAGAAAAAGCATTTGGAAGTTCCGGCGCATGTAATATGAATGTAAACTGTCCTGATGGCGCGGCCTGGGTAAACCAAAGAAATAGCGCTGTGATGCTTGTTTCTGGAGGAAATGGATTTTGTTCAGGAGCATTAATTAATAACACAGCAAATGACGGAACGCCTTATGTTTTGACGGCAAACCATTGTTATTCAGATCCTGCTAGCTGGGTGTTTCGTTTTCAATGGCAATCAGCAGATTGTGCGAATCCAGCTTCCTCCCCATCTTTTGAGTCTTTGTCAGGAGCTATGTTAAGATCAAGAAGAACTCCTTCTGATTTTTGTCTAGTGGAAATTACTGGGGGATTAAGCAACGGAACGGTTCCTCAATCTCATCTTCCTTATTTTGCTGGTTGGAATAATTCAAATACAGCACCATCATCAACTGTAAGTATTCATCATCCAAGAGGTGACATAAAGAAAATTTCTTTTGATGATGATCCTTCTCAAGCAGTTCAAGCGATGGGTTCTACTGAACCAAATAGTAGCTGGGAAGTGGTTTGGGATAGAAACACAACAACAGAACCTGCGTCTTCAGGATCTCCTTTATTTGATCAAGACAAAAGAATCATTGGACAATTGTGGGGAGGTGGTGCTTCTTGTTCAAACTTAAGTTCACCAGATTACTATGGTCGTGTATACAACTCTTGGAATCCGACTGGTAGTTCAAATGCGGAACAACTAGAGCACTGGTTAGACCCAACTAATAGTGGAGTCGGTGCGATTGATGGGTATGATCCTTATTTCGACCCTAATGATTATGATGTGGCATTAAGTGAGGTTTCTGGAGCAGATGGTATTATTTGTGATGACTTGGCAAACCCTGTAGTTACAATTAGAAACAATGGTGCTCAATTACTGACTAGTGCTACAATTTCTTTCAACTATAATGGTGGGGCAACCCAAACAATCAATTGGACAGGAAACTTGACAACCTTCCAATCAGAACAAGTTAGTTTACCTGTGTTTTACGCAAACAATGGTAGCAATACTTTAGACGTTGATGTAAATTCACCAAATGGTCAGACTGATGAAAACCCAGCAAACAATACCGCAAACACAAGTTTTACAGCTGTTGTAGAAGGGGAAATCATTACAATGGATCTTACTCTTGATTGTTTTGCAGAGGAAATTTCTTGGAGGGTTGAAGATGGCCTCGGAACAGTTTGGTATAGTGGAAGCGGTTATCAAAACCCTGGAAACACAACTGAATTAGTTACTGAAGACTTCTGTTTACTTGAAGGTTGCTATGAGTTAATTATTGATGATTCTTTTGGAGATGGATTAAACGGATCAGCCTTTAATGGTTGTGATTTTGATGGAAGTATGGTGCTCAGCAGAGATGTGAATGGCGCTGTTTTGTCAGAACTAACTGAACAAGATTCAGACTTTGGTTCAAGCATTACTTATCCTTTCTGTGCTGAAGATGTACTAAATATCAATGAACTTTCTTTAAACAACAGTATTAGTATTTATCCTAATCCTTCGAAAGGACAGTTTAGCGTGAATGTAAATTTAGAAGGTCAAAAGACAATTACCCTTTTAGACTACACTGGAAAAGTAATCGCTCAAAAAGAAAACGAAAGCAAAACCTTTGAATTTAACGAAAGAGGGGTTTCTTCTGGTGTTTACATTGTGCAGATAAAAACAAATCATGGTGTTTCAACGAGGAAAGTTGTGATTGATTAAGATTTAACTTAATATATTAAAAGTCCGCAAAGAAAATAACCTTTGCGGACTTTTTTATGGTGTATATTCTATCCAAGAAATTGTTTGCACAATTTTTACATGTTTTTTTGCGTTTGACAAATTAACTTTAATTCGCCCATTTTATGAAACCATTAATTCTAACCATATTTTTATTTTCCTTAACACTGTGTTCAGCGCAAGAAGAATTAGTTAAAGTACACAATGTTTACTTTGATAAAGATGAATATACGATCCTGAGCAAGTCAAAAGAAAACACTCTTTCGTTTATCGGTTCAATTAAATCTTTATCCATAATAAAAGTAGAAGTTGTCGGCCATACAGATAGCGACGGAACAATTGCCTACAATGAAATGTTGTCAGAAAAAAGAGCTCGTGCAGTAAAAACTTTACTCTTGCAAAACGGCCTGAAAGAACCTGTCATCAAATCCATGCATAAAGGAGAGGTTAAACCTGTTGCCAAAAACTCCACAGCAGAGGGTCAACAGTTAAATAGAAGGGTTGAAATTAAAGTTTTTTACAAGGTAACTCCTAAACCAAAAATTGAAAAACCTAAGGTCGTTAAAAAACGAAATGAGTGTGAAGGAGATACTTTAATCGAGCTGGAAAACGGCACTTTAGTTAAAATTAATACTTGTGCTTTCTTAAAGAATCCAGACTGTGCTAATATTGAAGAGTTTACTAATGCCAGTAGCTTGGCAGATGGCGGAGTTTCTACGAGAAGCGAAGATGGTGACATTTTAATCTCCGGGGGAATGTTAAGGTTTGACATCTGTGAGGGGGTTAAAGTGATTGCATACATGCCATACAGAGAGAATTGTATGGGCGACGGTATGAGTCTATGGGATGTTACGGAGGATGGAGCCTGGAGGGAGCGAGACGAGCCGCTTGAACTAACAGAAATCAATGGTCGAAGATATTATCCGATAGCTTTATCTGGCTCTGGGTTTATTAATATTGATAAACTACCCGTTCGAAGGCTAAATAAAATTAAGTTTAAATCCAAGCAGGGCGTACGCTTACAAACAGTGTCTCTTTATTGCGACTGCCCCATGTGGGGAACCTCTCAAGAACATAAAAACCGGTGGAGAAAAAAAGTTGTTTTAAGAACCACTTGTTGTGTGGATCCATTAGTATCAATTGTTGCCAAAGATGAAGATGGCAACTTAATAACAATAACAAACAGGAAGCTAAGTGAGTTCGAACCCGCAAATTTTCTAGGTAATTGTCGAACTGACGTAAGAAATTCTTGGTGGTTCTTTAAAATCTGGAACAAATCGATGTATAAAAAGTATAAAATAAGACCAAGAGATTTTAATTTGAAAGAGGAAAATCGTGACTAAGGTTGTTTCTAAGTATCCAATATTACCAATAATCGTTATTCTTCTAGCATACTGCCAACCTTTATATTCTAACCTACTCTAAAATTTGCTCAGAAACAAACAAGGCTTATTTCTAAAGGCTTTTTTACATTTTTTAAATTTACAGGCACTCCAAGTGTCTCAATTTTATGTAGCTTTAAAGAAAATTATCATACCCTATGAAAATCACGTTTGCAGGAGCAGCAGGAACAGTAACGGGGAGTAAGTTTGTTGTTCAATTATGGGACAACAAACGCGTTTTACTCGATTATGGCATGTATCAAGGAATGGGCAAAGAAACGTATGAATTAAATTCAGAGGAAGTAGTCGACCCCACATCAATTGACGCCATTTTGCTTTCCCACGCTCACATTGATCATTCTGGTTTAATTCCAAAGCTTGTTAAGGATGGTTTTGAAGGAAAAATATTTTGCTCTGAAGCTACTTATGCTCTTTGTGAAATCATGTTGAGAGATAGTGCTTTCATTCAGGAGGCAGATGTCAAGTCTTCCAACAAAAGACATGGGAGAAGTGATGAGAATCAATATGAACCTCTTTATAAATATACTGACGTTGAAAATGCTTTAGAGTTATTTCAGATTGTTAGAGAAAATGAAAAAACAAGTATCATTGACGGTATAGATGCCACGTTTATTCCGAACGGTCATATTTTAGGAAGTACCGCGATCTACTTGGAAATAGATGAAATAAGCGAAAAACATACACTTCTATATACTGGAGATATCGGCAGGTACAACACATCATTCATTCGTGATCCAGAGCCCGCTCCTCAAGCAGATTATATTTTATGTGAATCCACTTATGGAGACCGCTTGCACGACAGAACGATTGAGGCAGAGCAGGAGTTATTGAACGCTGTTCTTTACACGTTAAAAGAGAAAAGAGGGAAATTAATTATCCCCGCGTTTAGTTTAGGGAGAACTCAAGAAATTGTTTTTACTCTAAACAAGCTAGATCTTCACGGCTTATTGCCTGATATAAAGATATTTGTGGATAGTCCTTTAGCTACGGACGCTACAAATATTACAAGACAGTTTTCACACCTTTTAACGCGAGAAATACAACGCTTTTCAAAATCAAGAAATGATCCATTTGGTTTTCAAAAACTTAGTTACGTTAAAGACAAAGAAGAGTCTCAGAAGTTAAATGTTTCAAAGACACCTGCTATAATCATTTCGGCAGCGGGGATGGCCGATGCGGGCAGAGTGAAACATCACATTTATCACGGAATTGAGGACCCAAAAAACACCATTCTTTTTGTAGGTTATGCAGAACCGAACTCTCTAGGTGGAAAATTACAAGGTGGAGCTAAAAAAGTAACCATTTTTGGTGATGAGAAAGATGTTAAAGCTGAAATTAAAGTAATTAATTCTTTAAGTGCACATGGTGATTACGAAGAAATGATTAACTATTTAAAGAGCCAAAATGCCGGAAAGGTCAAAAAATTATTTCTCGTTCACGGTGAACGCAAAGTACAGGAAAAATTTAAAAAGAAATTAGAAGAACACGGACACCATTCTGTGATCATTCCTAAAAAAGGTGATATTTTTAGTACATGAAAAACTTTATAACATATACTTTTTTATTTTTTATTTTTTTCGGATGTAACGAAGATCAAACTTCGAACGTTAAAGAAAAAGCAGAAATACCTCCTCAAAATGACCAGCTTGTTAACTGGACATTTTTTAACCCAGAAGGACTGCAAAACATAAGTTTCCCTATTTGGTTTAACGATTCCATTATAAAAGAAAAAAATATAAAAAGAATTCATGTTTCTATCAATGAATTGGAGCCCCAAGATGATTCAACTTTTCATGACACAATCCCCTCAAAATTTTATGATATAGGTTTTTCAAATGAAAGACTGAATATCATTTATGTGAAAGAGTTTTCTCAGGAAATCGCCATTGAAGAACAATGGTTTAAATATAGACATAACAAAGATAGCTTGGGGTACTCCCTTCCAGACATTACAAATAATGTAATCTATGACGAAAATGATTTTCTGCCCATTTTTTCTACCCTTCAAAATGCACAACATTATATAAGACTTAAGCTTTTAGAAGTTGACAGTTCAACAGTCCAATACGAAAATACCCTCAGTAACAATAAAGAGAAGCATGTTTTTATTAAAGACTCTTCGAACTGGAACGTTCACTTTATCGATCAAAAATTTGAGCACCCTGAGAAAATTGTCTTTTATTTTGGCTTACCAAAAAAACACGTTGAGTCTTTTAGAATTAAAAACTTAGTTGAGAAGAATCAAATATCATCTAATAAATACTTCGAAAATGGCTGTATTTATCAACATTCAACATTCAATAATGGGTTTGAAAACAGAAAGACCTTCCTGTACGACAAAACCGGTCGCGTAAATGGGTTTGTTGATAGTTTAATCGTCGAACCAAATGATTTTATTGAACGAATAGTTTCAAAAATAAATTACATAGATGACTTACCTGTAGGTATCTCTTCATACAAGTCTAGAGACTCAATGTACAAAACGCCAATTAAGGAAATTAGATTAGATTACACCTTCAACGAATAGAGCTTTGTATTAAATTACTCTTTTTAGTGAATAACTTTTAATTTCTTCTTCTAAAATTTTTCCCAAAAAAACTTCCTTTCACCTACATTTGAGGTAAATCAAAATAGACGCAATGTTTTTAGAGCAATTCCCTGAAGATGGTAAACGACACGGTTGGGTGGAAGTAATTTGTGGATCGATGTTTTCAGGGAAAACAGAAGAACTGATTCGTCGTTTAAGAAGAGCTAAATTCGCAAACCAGGAGTTGCTTTTATTCAAACCAAAAATTGATCGTCGCTACAGTGAAGAGAATGTTGTGAGCCATAACGGGATTAGTTTTGAAGCGATTCAAATTGACACTTCCAAAGAGATTTTAGAACATTGGAAAAAAGAACGTATTGTTGCCATCGACGAAGCACAGTTTTTTGATATGGAAGTGGTCAAAGTGGTAAATGAACTTGCATCAAAAGGTGTTCGCGTTGTCTGCGCTGGATTAGATATGGACTACATGGGAAATCCTTTTGGACCTATTCCAAATTTATTAGCTTCAGCTGAATATGTGACTAAAGTACACGCAATATGCATGTCTTGTGGAAATTTAGCGCAATTCTCTCACCGAAAAAGCAAGGAAAAAGAACAAGTACTCGTTGGAGCTGTTGATGAATATGAACCGTTATGTCGTTCTTGTTATAATAAAATTGCGCATTGAAACTAGGACTCACACACAAAGAAATAGCAACGATAGTTGATGGGGAAACTCTCAACAATGTAGATGGGAATGTCGATATTCTTATTTACGACACGAGAATGATTACTTCTGATCGCTCGGGTGTGTTTTTTGCCCTTCACAATAAAAGAAATGGTCATGCTTTCTGTCAAAAAGCGTATGATAAAGGAGTGCGATGTTTTGTTGTAAGTGAAAAGGTGGATCTTCCAGAAGATGCGTGCATTATTAAAGTAGAAAACACGCTCGAAGCACTTCAAGCTATAGCTAAGAATCACAGAAATAAGTTTTCTTATCCTGTTCTTGCAATTACGGGAAGTCTGGGAAAAACAATGATTAAAGAATGGTTGTATTTCTTAATCAAAGATCATTTCAAAGTTGCTCGAAGTCCAAAAAGTTATAATTCACAGTTGGGAGTGGCAATATCTCTACTTGAGATGACCGAAAATCATGATTTTGCCATTATTGAAGCTGATATTTCTCATCCAGATGAAATGACAAAGCTGGAAGAAATGATTTCTCCTACTTTAGGAATATTTACTGGAGTTGGAAAGAATTATGAAGACAATTTCGAGTCTAAAAAACAACACAACGCTGAACATTTAAAACTATTCAAACACGCAAACATCACCTTTGCACTGAATGAAGAATACAGCGCTCTCAGAAGAAGTAAAATCAATGCGGAACTGACAGATATTGAAGAATGGAGTGATTTTAAACCAACTGAAACTCCGTTTGCGAAGAACTTAACGCTTGCTTTGTTTGTCGCTTCGTTTTTAGGTGTTTCGAAAGCTGAGCTATTAGAAAAAGTCAGCTCTCTTCCCAAGTTATCAAATAGATTAGAAGTTTTTGAAGGACAGAATGACAATTTGATTATCAATGATACTTACAACATTGACATCGATGCGCTGGAACAATCATTAGAATATCAATTTTCTTCTGATGAACGCGAAAAGAAAGTTGTGGTGCTAGATTTATCGAATCTCAGTGAAGAACGAAAAGAACAAATTGTTTCACTGGTTGAAAGCTATAAACCGGATGAGTTTTTTATCATTAAAGATGCTACAATTCCAAAAGAGTTGAAAGAATTACGAGGCGTAAGCATTTTATTTAAAGGGCCTTACAATTCATCACTGAAAGAACTTGTTAAACAGTTCAAAAACAGAAAACACGAAACCTGGGTGGAGTTTGATTTAAAAGCAGTCAAGCATAATATTGATATAATTCAAGCTAAACTGCAACCAGAAACGAAGATTTTAGTAATGGTAAAAGCATCATCTTATGGAACGGGAGATGTAAATATTCCACACTTTTTGCAACAGGTTGGAGTCGATTATTTGGGTGTTGCTTACACCGATGAAGGAACAACGCTTCGTGAAAAAGGAATTCAGCTTCCCATTTTGGTGATGAATACAGAGAAGAACGCTTTTGATGATATCACTAAGTTTTGCCTCGAGCCCTCTATCTTCGACATGAAAAATCTCGTTGCTTTCAGAGAACATTTGCTCAAAGAAGGTCTTACAGATTACCCAATCCACTTGACTTTTGAAACGGGAATGAATCGTTTGGGCTTTGACGCAGAAGATATACCCGATTTGATTGACTTTCTAAAAGATCAAAATGAAATCAAAGTAAAAAGTGTTTATTCGCACCTTGCAGATGCAGATAATATGGATAAGGCTTATACAGAGAATCAAATTCAGCAATTCACGGAAATTAAAAACGAGATAGAGAAAGCATTTTCATACAAAATCTTATTTCATATTTTAAATAGCGAAGGAGCAAGTAAGTTTGGAGAAACAGCGAGTTTTGATATGGTTCGACTTGGAATAGGAGTGTTTGGTTATACATCAACTGCCAAAGAAGACGGACTATTACCTTCAATGAAATGGAAAACGACAATATCTCAAATAAAAACACTAAAAACTGGTGAAACAGTTGGTTACGGAAGATCATATAAAGTAAATACTGAAATAAAAATCGCCACGCTTCGAATCGGTTATGCCGATGGTTTCCGAAGAGATTTAAGCAATGGTGTGGGAAAAGTATTTATCAACGGAGAACTTTGTCCTGTAGTTGGAAACGTGTGTATGGACATGACAATGGTCGATGTTACAAACGTAGAATGCCAAGCGGGTGATGAGGTTGAAATCATTGGTGATCATATCGATATGGAAACTTTTTCAAAGTATTTGGGAACGATTCCTTATGAGGTGATGACGAGTATTAATAAGCGTGTTTCACGGATTTATTTGAGGTAGATATGTGATATACGGGAATGTGTAGGGACGCACGGCCGTGCGTCCCTACACATTCCCTGAAACGACGGATTCCCTGAAACGACGGATTCCTGAACCTACACATTCCCTGAACGATTCCTAAACCAAATATTAAACACAATCACCAACCAAAGCTTGTTGTACAAATAAGATTTTCCTTTTAAAAATTCGCTTTTAAGCTTGAGTATCTCTACAGTATTATAAATCCCAACCTCTTCAAGCATTTCCTGATTTACGTATTTATCAAGCAGTGGCTTCAATTCATTGGACAACCATTTTTCCAGCGGAATCCCAAATCCCCACTTGGGTCTGTCGAAAAATTCTTTGGGAACGTATTCATACAAGATTTCTTTTAAAAGTAGCTTCGATTCTCCCTTGTCGACTTTCAGCGATTCGTCAATATTCAAAGAACATTCAATCAAATTGTGATCAAGCAGCGGAACCCTGGCTTCAATACCATTCAACATTGTTGTGCGGTCTACTTTAGTCAATAAATCATCTGTGAGATAGTAATTCAAATCAAAAAGCGCTTGATTCTCTCTTGGAGATAGATCTCTGGCAACTTTTGGAATTTTTAGTTCTATGTATTCTTCATCAAACTGAAAAAACTGCTTTGTTTCTCGTTCAGAATAAAAATATTGATCCACTGAGAAAATGTGTGTGTGAAGTGCTGAATGTTTGTCGAATCTAAAGTACTCACTTGCTCTTTTTAATCGCAGTTTACCCGAATTACTCAAGGCAAAAGCGATTGGTGATTTTAGCGATTGTATCATCGGTTTTGAAAGTCTCGCTGCCCAATCATACATTCCGTAACCCATAAACTGTTCATCACCGCCATCGCCAGTAAGCACCATTTTAACCGAATCACTAGCCATTTTAGAAACAAGATATGTTGGTATAGCAGAAGTGTCCGCAAACGGCTCTGAATACCAAGAGGGTATCTTTTCAATGAGTTCCTGTGCATCTTTATGAGACAAAGTATACTCGTGGTGATTCGTACCGAGATGATTTGCTACTTTTTTGGCGTACTCGCTTTCGTTGAATTTACTTTCCTTAAAACCGATTGAGAACGTGTTTATTTTATCTTTTGATTGAGTTTGCGCAATTGCCGCGACTGTTGAAGAGTCAATCCCACCGCTTAAGAAAACACCAAAAGGAACATCGCTTTTCAGTCTTAAACGAACGCTTTCCCTGAGCGTTTTATGATACTCCTCTTTAGCTGTCGAAAAATCTGAAACAGAAGTTTTTTTGACTTTTTCATTAATGTTCCAGTATGAACCTATTTCAAAATTGTTTTCTGAAATTATCCCAGTATTTCCTTTTGGAAACTTGTGAATATGATTATAAATCGTTTGCGGTTCTGGTATATATCCCAGTCTAAAAAAGTGGTGAACGGCTTCGTTATTCCACGATTTATCTTTTGCAAATGGCAGTAAAGCCTTAATTTCTGAAGCAAAAGCAAAAACCTCATCGGTTTTGATATAATACAAGGGTTTTATCCCTATTCTATCCCTAAAAAACTGCAATTCGGATGTTTTTTCATCCCAAACGGCAAAAGCAAACATTCCATTAAAATGATTCACACATTCCTTTCCCCAATGGACAAATGCGTTCAAAACAACTTCTGTATCAGATGCTGTAGAAAATTGATAGCCGTGCGTTTTAAGTTCTTCTCTTAAAACTTCGAAATTGTACAACTCTCCATTAAAGACAATCTTATACTGACCACGCTTAGAGGTCATCGGTTGATTGGCATTATCAGTTATATCGATAATACTCAATCGCCGGTGAACGAGTCCGCAGGTTTTACTTTCATTTAAAAAAAGCCCGTTAGCGTCAGGTCCTCGATGGGCAATAGCTCTACTAAAACTCTCCAGTTCCTGAGAGGAAATATGATTCTTAAATGATACTATTCCGCCTATTCCGCACATATTGATTTTATCAGAAGGATAAAAATAAGGTTTTAGAAGGGAATCAACTGAAAAAAATAGTCAATGAGATATCTATGATTAATTTTTATGGATAACGATTCAATCATTTTGATTAGATTTGGAGTAAGACGAATACTACTTATTGGTGAAATACATACTAAATATCGGTCTTGAAAACTTTAACGGTTCAATTCACGAGTTAAAGATTCGAAAGCTTTTTAATGGCTTAACATTTTTCGGAATATTTACAGCTATTGCACAAGTATTATTTTTCTTTAAACAAGACACCTTGGCAACAATGTTTCACGCCATTTGGGGGTTTTACTGCTTTATAGCGCTTTATCTTCACTATCTTGGTTACTTCAAATTTGCTAAAGTTTCCATGGTTTTTATAATTATAATCTTTGGAACATTAGCATCTGCCAGAGTAGGTAGTGAGTATTATCCGCACATTGCTTCTTTTGGAATTATCGGAGGAATCTTTGTCTTTTTTGATATTAAAAAGGAGTGGCAGTATCTCTTAACATTCTTCTTGATGCATGCAGCAGCGATGGTTTTAATTGAATCGGATGTTTTACAAAATCATGATATTACTTTTCAAAACCCGAAATTACTGAAAGCTGGAATTGTAATTGGAACTGCCTTATTTGTTGGGTTAGAGATATTAACTGTGCTTCGGCTAAGTTGGCTAACAGAAAAGGAAATTATTGCTGATCTTAAAAAGACAAATATTGATCTGCAACAGATCAATGAAGAAAAAACCGTGATGCTTCAGGAAATTCATCACAGAGTCAAAAACAATTTACAGGTTGTTATTAGTTTGATTAAACTCCAAACAAAAAGCGTTGAAGATAAAAATACGATTGCCATTTTTGAAGAATTGAAAATGCGTTTGATCTCCATTGCTCGAATGCATGAAATGATGTACTTATCCGAAAAGATAAATAAAATTGACTTTAAGAGTTATGTGCAGGAATTAAGCGAAATGGTTCTGGAATCCACGGATATGTCAAGTGATGTGCAACTTAGTGTGAACACGAATGTAGATAACCTCTCAGCGGAAGGGGTTGTGCCGCTCGCACTCATATTAAATGAATTGATTACAAATTCCATTAAACATGCATTTGATGGGAGAAATGACAATAAAATTGTTGTTTCCTTTAAAAAGAATGAGGATAATCAATACATCCTAGAGTATTCCGACAACGGAAAATGGAAAGAAAAGAAAGTTAAAACAAATGGGTTTGGTTTAGAACTGATCGAATTACTCGCAGAACAACTCGACGGTTCTGTCGAAAGGGTATCTTCTGAAGAAGGCACCAAGTTCACTTTTAAACTAATCATCTAATTCATCAAGCGAACACTCCTCTTCAGTGATAGTGAAAAGTGTGTTTTTCCCGAATTTTAAAGCTCTATTATCATCAATATGTCCTGCTGGAAAGTTGAAAGCGATTGGAATATTTCTGTATTGAAAATGCGCTAAAACTATTTCTTCTAACGTTTTCCCGAAAGGAACTTCTGTATCTTTCAGGTTTGTGAAACCTCCCAAAACCAACCCGCGGATTTGATCTAAAATACCACTTTTTTCTAATTGATAAAACATTCGATCGAGTGCGTATAAATGTTCTCCTACTTCCTCAAGAAACAAGATCTTATCGCAGTAATCCGGCATGTCTGTAGTTCCGATTAATCCACACAACACGGCCAAATTTCCTCCAACAACTTCTCCTTCTGACATTCCTACTTTATTTGACTTAGAGCCCTTCCAGGAATAAGATAGTTTCTCGCCTGATAAAGCTTGAATTAACGAGGTTAGGGCTTCTTTTGAGTTGTCTTTGTAATTTAAAGGCATCGTTGCGTGCAAAGAAGCCACACCTAAATTTGTTAAACGTTGATGAAAAACAGTTACATCACTAAAACCAACAATCCATTTGGGTTGATCAAGAAAAGAAACCCAATTTATACGATCCACAATTCGAACACAGCCGTATCCTCCTCGTGCACAGATAATCGCTTTTACTTCTTCATCATTAATCGCAGTTTGAAAATCTTCAATCCGTTCGGCATCGGTACCTGAAAAATAATTGTAATGCCCCAGACAGTTCTTTCCGACCTTCACTTTAAACCCAGCTTCTTCCAGAAAGTCTTTTGCGTAAGTTATCACATCCTTTTCGATTGCTTTTGCTGGAGCTACAATCGCAACAGTGTCTCCTTTTTGTAATTTCTGGGGGGTTTTCATCATAATGCAAAAATTTTAATATGTTGTGGTCATATCTTCGTCTACAACTAAGATAAAATCAGCGACTCCTTTGTTTTCTTTTTCCAGTTTTGTTACCTCTTTTTGTAGAACAGTTGTGATCGTTCCAATTTTCAAAGACTCCTGAAGCTGTTTTAAAAACCAATAGATTCCTTCAAAGTTATTGCTGTGGTACGCACCATTGTAATGAATGAACATTGCCTTGTCTTGTTTGAAGCGTTCATAAATAGAGTGTGCCATTGTAGCGTCCTTTATAGCTTGTGCTTTCGGGAAGTTTTCATTGGCGTGGTCGCTCATCATTGTCAACATCGCCTCGTATCCTGGAAGTTCTGGATCATATTCTATTGGTAAGGGTGCAACCCATTCTTTTTCTTCTTTTGGCAGGCTATCCAGAATTTCAAATCCGTTTTTATAGACCATGCTCGCATAGCGTCTTGGAATATTTGTCGCTATAAAATCGATCTTGTTGTCTTTTGCATAATCAAGTAAAGGTTTGTAATCGGTCTTAAAGTTGCTCCATAGACGAGCTGTTGTGTCGAGTCCTTTTTGGTCTATGGCTCCAGATAAATAACTATTGATTGCATTTTGATTGTCTCGCTCAAACATCTCAGCTCCCATTGCGATGTCTCCCTTTTCGTGCATTTTTTTTGTCAATTCAAGTTGCATCCAATGCGCTATAGGATCGTTGTGTAACTCCCCGAAAAGGATAATGTCTTTTTCACTTAGGGATTTCACCATTTTACCAAAATCAACCTTTTTACCCTCTTTGTTGTATAGTTGATAAGCCCGAAGTTCTTGTCCAAAACTGTAAAACAAGAAACTGAATGAAAAAATAAATAAAATACCTCGAATCATATTATATGTTTTAGTTTACAAATATCTTTTCTAAAAAATAACCTAAATAATAAGCAATTGCCGCCGCTGATCCACCTAAAAACAAGGTTTCAATCATTGATTTAACTCTATTTTCTTCGGTGATGAAAGCTTTTAAAAATCCAACCACTAAAAACCCAACTCCGGCAAATAGCGAACTTAAGAAAAATAATGGAAGTGAGCTATCAAAGAAAAAATCAAAAACGTAAACTAAGAGAGGAATGAATCCCACAAGGATAAAAGAAACAAATGTTGCCGTCCCAACTAAACCAGAGGATTTTTCTTCTTTTTGCAATTCGAGTTCTCCCGACATCATTTCATCCACCCAGAGTTGGTCGTTGGCAGTGATTTTCTCAACGATTTGATCAAGCAGTTCACCTTCAAATCCCTTTTTGATGTAGAGTTCTCTAATTTCTTGAGTTCCTTCTTGTGGTTTGTGCTTAACTTCAAACTGTTCCGCTCTTTTATGCTTTTGGTACAATCGTTTTTTAGATTTTTCAGATAGAAACGCCCCAACCGACATTGAAAAACCATCGGCAAACAGATTTGCGAAACCAAGAATTAGAATCACCGATGTTTCTAAGTTCGCACCAACGGCACCAGAAACTACGGCGAAAGTTGTTACGCAGCCGTCTATGCCGCCGTATACAAATTCACTAAGGTATTTTTGTAGGGTTTTCATTGATATAAAAATATAAACTTCATATCAAAATTAACCTAATTAATTTACCATTTCACTCTAATCCCAGAATTGAATATTATGTGGCTTTTAGATAGCGTACGATCTAACTCTGGAATATTTTGAAAGCTTATACCAGGTTGCACTTCTGCAAATAAATGAAACATATTCCAAAACGGGGAGCTTTTACCGAGACGAAAATCCACACCTAAAGGAACGTAAAAGGACCCTCCCACAGAGCTCTTATTTCGATAGTTTTCATTGATAACTCCTTCTCCATTCACATTTTGATAATAGTAACCTCCATTCGAATCACCCCGAATATCCGTATAATTTGATTCACTGTAATATAAATTCGTGTTTGCATTTAAAGACATGCCTATACTTAGTCCTATCCCTCCGTATACTGACCATCTCAAGTCTTGATTCGTTCTAAAAATCAAAGATGCATCTATACTGATTCGCTCGTGCATATAGTCACCATTTATAGATTTACTCTTTACCGAGTCTAGATAATGAGTATTTCCTGTGTTTTGTCCAATCAGTGTGTCGTAAGGAGTTCGCTCTTCAACGTAAGACCATGCATTGAATTGATTTACACGAGCATACCTAAAGCCTAAACGTAAGGTAGGAGTTTTTCTTAGTTCATTCTTCTCTTTATCTAAAAACTGAATTCCCGTTTGTAAAGCAAACCCTCCTGACGAATTATAGGGTGAATAATACATTGGTGAAGCATCTAACGATCCGGGATTGTTTTCCAAAATCTCAGAGTTCGGAGCTAACATCTGAAAGTCAGCATGTGAAGAATTATTCGACTCTCCATTCAAATATCCTGTAACTATATAAGCTTCGGTTATTTTCAATTTAGGTTCTTGACTAAAAACAAAGGTTGAAAACAAAGTGCATGCGACTAGTAAAAATTGATTTGATGATGTCATAAATTAAAGTTTAAATTTCGATAAATATAACTCCGAAAAAGATATGTTTATTACATCCAATTAATAATTTAACAATTCGAACACAGGCCTCCACAAAAGCCAATTTTCTCAATAAAATGGTTATCTTTAGGGACAGTCAATAAACCAACAAATCTTTAGACATCAATTTAATATGAAACAAGTTAAAGGTAAAATCATTCTCATAGACGATCAGAAGTATGAAAAAAGCTTTCTGCAAGAGTCTTTAAACGATCAAAATTGGGCGATTGAAGTAGAGTATTTTAGTAATGCTCCAGATGCTTTGAAGCATTTAAAGGAAAACGCAGATGAGATTTTTCTTATTATATCAGATATGAATATGCCCGAAATGAGTGGAATGGAGTTCAAAAAGACGATCGACAATGATAAATTTTTGAGACAAAAGTCTATTCCTTTTATTTTTGCAAGCAGTGAAATATCTAAAACCCAAGTGACTCAAGCATACGAATACCGCGTACAAGGATATTTCAAAAAACCAGAAAGCATAGAAGAACAAGCCGAAATGCTTGAAAAAATAGTGCAGTACTGGAAATCATGTATCCACCCAAACAAGAAATTTAGTCAATATTAACTTTATAAAGTGAAACAGTTTTCTTTACTATTCTTTCTTATTATCCTTCTTGTTTCTTGCGCATCACAAAAAAATGTTGTTGAGGAAAAACAAGAAAATAAGAGTGACTCTATAGAGTTAGTAAGTGCTCCTATCGTCGAAAAACCTTTCTTCAACAAGGCGGGTAAAAAAATGGACTTTACTGAGTTTTATATTCAACAGTCGGCACAAGACTATTATATAAAGTTTTGTGAAAGCAGAGTATCTCGGGAAGAGTTGGAAACAGCGCTCTCAAAAATTGAAGGTAATATCAAAACGTTAACTATTGAGGTAACGTTCAAAGAAGGTCTCTGGGATAGTTGCGAAGATTATGAGGTACAAAGTCGTGTTGGAAAATATGTGGTTTTACACGAGATAAAATAAAACGATTTAGAACCTATAATTTTCTTCCAGCCTAGAACTTAGAAATATTCTCATTATATTTTATATCCACTATTTCCAACTTAAACCATGTCCAGTCTTCATTTTCGAGTTTCCACGTCGCTGTCATTTTAGAAGGCACTTTTATTCCTTCAAAAGTTTTATATTCATCAACCAATAAGATCCACTCGTGTTTTTTCGCTTCTTTCTCATTGCCCATGAATCGCATGGCTGAAT